>Ga0209442_1000032_pt1 | contig 80942 bp, 77 predicted proteins | sample LauGreSBDMM110DD_2_FD_187565 | JGI IMG/M metagenome (GOLD analysis project Ga0209442, IMG submission 187565) | Freshwater lake microbial communities from Lake Michigan, USA - Sp13.BD.MM110.DD (SPAdes) (version 2) | ecosystem: Environmental > Aquatic > Freshwater > Lake | place: Lake Michigan...
TCAGAAAATTTAACAACAATATCTTGTTCTAGTCTATACCTGGATACTGCACTGAACAACCATGCAGTGTTCTGATAGTGCAATATATTTGTTAAATGTACATATGTTTTTTCACCGACATGTTTACTTACAAGTACATTCTTTACTTGATTAACATTAAATAAATTACACGGCTCAAATATTACATTTAAATTTGGCCATACATTTTTAATGAAATCTTCTAAGCCCTGTGGCATCATTTCATTTATAATTTCCTGCATTCTATCTAAATTGCGATCAGCTTTCATCATAGGTACCAGGTCTAATTCTGTAAACAAGCTGTACAAAGTTGTTTTAAAATTTGAATAGTTGCAGTTGATTTCTCGAAGTCGTCGTTGTATTGCCAATGAAACTGGACTAAAATCAAAAACTGTGACTTTGCCGCCGGGTTTTAATCCAGCTGTGTATGCCATGAGCAACGGAGTTATACCTCCTGCGGTACATATTACTCCCTGCATGTCTGTGTCTAATAATTTTTCCGGAGGCGACTCTGTATTTGCCGCAAAGTGACCATAGCCTTGTAAACTTTCTAACACGTCTGAAATTTTGGAATGAAAGTCTTTGGCAACTTCTGGATATATATAATACTTACTTTCTCTCATAGACTCATTGAAACTAACTACAGAGCTGCCAGACTTTAATGCAGTGTCGATTATGTTCCAGCCAAATCGTTTTCCTGCGTAATTTTCAATGGCATTGCCCTGAGCGATCCAATGTGGCGTATATCCATCATGCCAATTTTCTTCACTGCGTATTGGTTTAACCGTGGACCATGGGATGCTAAATTCTTCTTTGCCTATCAATGGTTGACCATTTGACCGCCACCAATCCATGTTAATAATAAAACATTGATGGTGCAATTCGTAGAACTTATCGCCTTTGTCTAATATATGTCCTGCAACTGCAAAGTTGGGATTATTTTCTAGAAACTTTGGAAGTACGTGATAAAAATTATCATTCTTGCTGAGATTAGTGCCCATGGCTACAATCATCAAATATTTTAATCCGGCAACATCTGCCCATTTTAAAATAGCATCCGGATCTTTATTGCACGTTGTTGGAAGATAATAGTTTTCATTTTCCTGAACCCAGTATTCCGTTATGTTTTTAGACAGCGCAAGCGCAGTAGAGTCCTTGATATAATCAGTTATGTCCAGCCATGCCATACCGAAGCCGATTTTATTTAAGTGATAATAATCGTAGTATGCCATTAATTATTTTCCTGTAAATGTTTCTTTTCTTTTTACATCTAATATTTCATTGAATTTTTGAAACTTTTCAAAACTTACGTCATATTTATTTGTATCTATACACTCGTCTATCCAGCTTATTGCGTCAGCTATATGTCTCTTATTATTGATTTCTCTAATAGAATTTTCTTGCATTGATTTAAACTTTACAATCAACTTTGACTTTGCCGCTGTCAGTCTTTCTATTGGCAGAACATTTGCATGTAAAAAAGTAGGCCATTGTAAACGGCTTGTGTGCCACATTATGTCAAAGTCAGTGTCTATTGCTTCAAATGTTTCAACTAAGTACTCTACATTAAGTGCAGATATACAAGTACTTGCCTTTATGTAATCTAACTTATCACCCAAACTTTCTTTGGACTGTTGTATATTTTCTTTTATGTCGTTCCATACAGAACCGTGTCTAATATAAGCATTAAGTTCATCGTAGCCATCTATACTGATTGTTAAACGCACTGACTTGAATTTTTTCCAAAGATTCAATACATTACGTCCTTTCTTTGCTTCAAGATCTGTTAAGTTTGTACTGTATTTTAAAATAACATCGCTGGGATCCTTGATACGATCCAGCATATTGTAATGCAACGGATCCATTAACGGCTCGCCGCCAGCAAATTCAAATTCTTTGATATCATCAATAATCTCATATAAGTCCTGCACAAATGTATTGTGTGTCTCAAATAAATTTAACACAGGTTTTTTACGCAAGTCATTGCTGTCGATGATATTATTAATATATTCCTGTTCTCCAGGTTCATAAATTTCTTTAACAGCATCCCAGTCTTGTAGCCACGGTGTACTGTCCTTGGGCCAACACATACGGCATTTCAAATTACAAAGATTGCTTAATTTAAACTCGACAATCGGAATATTCCATGGTGATTCTTTTGTGCGTTTATATGTTGCAACTAAATGTGCATACTCTTGTGTTCGCTCGTAATTTTGACTTTGTCTTAAACTGGTAATACCTTTGTCTTCCATTGACCAACAAGCATTGCAATGAGGATCTCTAATACCTGATATCAGATTATTTCTGACTATTTTATATTTTTTATGATTCCAAAGATCTCGGAATGCTATATTTTTAATATCCCAGATTTTAGTACTTCGACAGCACAGTCTAAATTCTCCATTGGTTGTGGTACTTGTGTGTATAAACGGCATTATACAAAATGTCTTATCATTTACATCAAAACCATGCTGTTCCTTAAATAACTCGCTGGGTCTATAATCTAACAGGAATTGTTTTCCTTTTCCCTTAGCTTCACTCATTGCTGATCCTTAATTTCTTAATATTATTTAATTCTGCTTTACTCAGCTGTATGTCGGCGGCGCAGGTACAATTTTCTTTGGTACAAATAATGGGCTCAGTGGGCACCGAGAAGCCGGTGTGTATATCTCCTAGCTTGCCGCCCACCTTACATATGGCTCTCCAAACATTGCCGTCATTGTCTATGGTCAAATTTTGAACGCCGGCCCAGCACATCCAACCTTTGAAATTGTTTGTTTCGTTGGCCAGTAAATCATTGACGTTGCTTTCTTCGCTGGTGCCGTCTTCATAATGAACTACTATGTTTGCCCAATTAGTTACTTTACTTGTCATTTTTTCTTATTCAACATAAAATCAAGTTCTTCTTGAGTATAGTAGTCGTCTTTACATTTACCATGCGATGTTTTTAATCCACTTAATCCCGGAACTGCCCAGGTTTTGGTCTCAGGATCCAGCCTTGGTCTAATTCTTCTAATTACCCAATGCACATCATTTTCATTCATAATGTCGATTATCTCATTTGCTTCCGCCATTTTACCTGGAAGATACATCAAGTGGGTGTGCAGGTTTTGATTGTCACGCTCTTTAACAAGTTTATTTAACTCTACGATAGTGTTAATTATCTTGTCGTGATATGCAAATTCAAAATGATAACTAAAAATATAATAAGTAATATACGGTAAACTATCAATATATTTTTGAAGTGGAACACTGCCGTTAGTAGTGACACTAATTTTATTAATACCATTGTTCTTTATTATTTTAAGAATGTCGATAATTTTTGGATGCACAAATGGTTCGCCACCAGTTAAACTGATACGGCATTCTTTGCCCTGTATTCGAGCAACATCTGCTATCTGCTTGACTGTTTTTTCAATGACATCTAAACTTAGATGCTGACTTTCTCTGTCATGTATGTCGCTACCACAGTAGCTACAATCATAGTTACAACGTTTACCTAGATTCCATTCAATGCGTAGCCATTTATCTTTAGGCGCATGATTGTCTTCTACCGCAACCAGTTTATTCATTCCAATAATCCGTTAATTCGGGTATAACATTCAATACGTTTTCCTTTCGAATTTTATCCAACTCTACAGTGAATTGTTTGAATGTATTCCACTGTGTTTCGTGAATTCTATTAGATTCCAAACTACGAACTAATACCTCAAAGTCGGGTATTCCATACAATTGATCTGCCATCTTTTTTCTTAGTTCAGTAGGTAGTACCAATGGACTCAGATACATCGGACTATTACATATAGTTTCGAATGCATTTGATGCACTAACTTTTTCAAATTTTTCTTCCCAACTTTTTAATTTTTTATGCAACAATTTTAGATTTAATAAATTATAGGCTTGCATAGTAACATTAAATCCAATCTCAACGTTGGGTAATTTATTATACATGCTTATTACATTTTCTAGTTCGTCAATAGTAAACTTACCGCCACGTATATAACTATACAGTTCACCCGTTCCTTCCACACTGAACATTAAACGTACATTTTTAAATTTTTCAAGCATAGATAAAATCTTCGGATTAACGATCGTGCCATTAGTTGTGTACTGTAAAGTGATAAATTCATTTTTCCCATATTTGATGAGTTCTTCCAAGTAGGGCACATGATTTTTTGCCATCATAGGTTCCCCTCCCTTAAAGTCTATACGCTGTATATGTTTCATATGTCTTATAGGTTCTAATAGACTACTTAATTCTTGTTGAACTATTACTTGTTTTTCTGGATTATTTTCCTTTTCAAATTTAGGATTAATTTTTGCCAACATCAAGTCTTCCTCAAACCATTGATTACTGGCCCATGAGCCACACATGCGACATTTTAAATTACATACGTTACTAAGATTGACATCCATCTGAGTCCAAAATAATTTCTCTTTGGTCAAAGGACGGTTATAATCATAGTCACTGGGTATTCCATTTGTAAACTTTTTGTTAAACCATTGTCTTCTACTGTTTCCTATTAAATCCTCACGTTCCCAACAACTGCTACATTCTTCTGGTCTTTCTCCTTTGAGGAACTGATTTCTTATTTTTATAATTTTTTCATTATTAATAAAACTATCTACAATATTATCCTTACTGGCTGTTCCCAGAGACCCTTTAAACTGACAGCAAGGTTTAATATTATCATTGGCACTTATTGCAAGGCCGTGCCATGGCATTTTACAGAAGCTTTCATACTTTTCGCGTCGATATTCATTAAAATAAATTTCATAGTTACTGTAAATTTCTGGATCTAATTGTTCGAGACTTTCACCGCGTATTTCATCTAGCTCGTATGTATATTTGACAAATTCTTTAGGACCTTGCTTTGCAAGTCCCTTAACTTCAATTGGATTGTCTATTAAATCTTCCAGTAATTTTTTTATGTCATTGATATATCTTGCTTCTGTTATAGCACTTTTGCCATTTTGGTCGCCGCGAAAAAAATCATATTTGTCAATAAGATAATTTATTTGATCAAGACTCTTTTGCAGTATTTTTCCATTTAACCATTGTACGTGCAAAGTTTTGGGCCCTACTAATATTCTGTGCTCCAGGCTATGACGATGTTTGCTACTTGTTACCGGCGTTTCTTTATCCCAGCCATAAAATTTAATTATCCATTCGATAAATTCTGCAACGTTTAATGCATTAATGGCTTGGAAGGTCCCGTTAATGTTCATTTTATAAACGCCTGGCCTCGGTTTGTCACACCAATTTCTAATTAATTCTGCCTTCTCTATAATGCCATCCCAATCTATGGCACCTGCACTTCTAATATAGCTGAAATATCCTCTAGTACCATCTAAACTAAGATTGATGTTGACATATTTAAAACCTTCTAATGCTTCTAGATGCTTTTCTGTGATAACGCTACCATTAGTAGTAATCATTAATTCAATTTGTTTGTCCAAACCAGCATCACGCAACATGCCCAGGAATTCCATGAATTGCGGCACCAGGAATGGTTCACCACCTAATATCTCCACCCGACGTAAATCCTTGCCATTATCCACTAATTCTCGCAACTGCTCTGTAGACAATGTATGTTTTGTTCTATCAAACATAGAACTTGTTCTAGCATAAGGACTGCCTGCGCCGCCTGATGCAAAGCCACGTTTTTTAAGTTTTTCCTCGTCACCTATCCATGCGTTGCTATATGCACTGCTACACATTCTACATTTAAAATTACACAAGTTATTAAAAGCAATATCCAAGTGTACAAGTTTATTGCCCGTTAGATTATTATCCCAATCAATATCTTCCCACCGATCGTCAATTACATCAAGATTCTGCCAGTGAGTACGTTTGCTGGTTACATTTTTATCTTCCTTGCTTTGACAATTTTGGCAACCCAGTGTCCATTCTCCGTTGCGTTGGGCTTTTCTTAGATCTTGAAATGATTCGTTGTCCCATTGTTTAATAATAGAACCACTGTTAACATCACCCATTTCTGTTTCGCTCATATGGCAGCGAACCATTTTTCCAGTAGCATGTATTGCAATACTACTAACAGGTAGCATACATATTGTAGGACTCAGTAGTTTATTTTTATCGCCTTGTTCACTCATAATTTAATAGCCTCGCCATTTCTGGGAATGTTTTAATAAAATCTTCATTTCTGGATTTATCTATAAAGAATATTTCTTTTTTTCTTCTAGAATCTATATCGTTTGACCATGCATCTATACTGTTCATATAATCTAGTATTTCATCTATAGTATTGTGATACTTTTCGTCAACGGTTGCTTTGGTATTTTCTAAATATGTTGTTAGTTCTGTCTTTATTTTTGCATTCAACGTTCTTACATTATTTGGACTATCCATTGTTGTTACATAATGCGGAGTAAAAGATTTTATAAAAGGCATACGTTCTAACTCTTGTAAAAAATTACCCAATGTTGCTATATTAAAAATATTAACCGTTGTATCAATAGTAGAATAGTAGTTGGATTTGCTGAAAAAATACTCCAGGTTATTTTTTACTTCTTGCCATACTGCACCACTGCGCTGATAATCAAATTTATCGCCAACGTCATCTATGCTTAAACTCCAATGCACTGCTTTGAATTTATCAAGTATTTTTTCTTGTTCGGCAGTTGGGATAACAGTTCCGTTTGTATTATACCACAGCCATATCTTACTTGCATCATAACGATTTATGATTGCTTTCAACATTTCGTAATGTTCTTCGATCATCAAGGGTTCACCACCCATGATATGTATTACTCTGACGTTTTCGAACATATCGATGTTCTGCCAAAAATCGATGTTATCAATCCACTTGGCCTGTTGATTATATTCAAATTCATGACTAGACTTGAAGTCGGAATATGTTGGATCATTTAATTTTTTTAAATCAAATGTTTCTTTAAGCCATTTTGCACTATTCCAAAGTCCGCATATTCTGCATGCCAAATTGCATCTATTGCCAGCTTTTATTTCCAACCAGATAAGTTGTTGTTCTGGAGTCTTTCCATACATTATTTCTTCTACAAAATCTGCCACTTTAGCACTACTGGTATACATATATCTGCCACTGAATCTATCTTTGGAATTTACACCCCAGCAAGGTTTACATGCAGGATGTTGCTCATTTTTAAGAAAAGATTCTCTAAACTTGATATGTGCGGGATGTTTTATAATATCTGCAATTGAACCATCTTCGACATTTAAAGGCCTGCCATCTTCTTTTATTAATGCATTACCTAAACAGCATGGGCGTATGTCCCCGTTTGATTCCACAGCTACATGGCCGAATGGCATGACACAAAAGTTATTTGTGTCCAGCCATTTATTTATTTTGTCTTTTTTTTCAAAAGATATATAGTTAGACATTGTTAAATATATCCTTCATTTCAGAAAAAGTTTCGTAAAAACTAGTGCCACGGTGCTCGTCTATTTTTTCCAAATACTCTTTCATTTCCGGTAAACGTACACTCCAGTCTTCACTTTTCATGAATCTAATTAGGCCGCGCAGACGCTTGACGCCGTAGTCATTTGCAAGGAACACGTCTTTATTCAATGTTTCGTCTTGCTTGACTCCGTTCATATAGTTGTCGGTCCACCAAGGTATTAATTCTTCCTCTATTTTACGTTCAACTTCGTTTTTGAATTCTTCAGGAAGAACTTTGACATTTAAGAATGCGGGCCAGTATACAAAGTGGAAATTAATACCACCTGCACCCAAAGGCCACATGTTGATCTTCTTAAAGTTTTGTGTCATTTTCCACTTAATAAATTCAGGCAAGTAATGAATGTTCAATGCGTTAACGGCACAAGCCACTGTGACTTCTACGTTGTCAGTTGTCTGCGTATCTAATATATGAAATACTTCTTCTGTGCGCTTCCATTCACTGGGGTAACGAATATACTCGTTGTGTGCGCCAAAAGAATCGACACTGTAATGAAAACGTACAAGTTTAAAGTGACTCCATAGTTCAAATAAGTCTTCTCTCCACTCTACACCATTGCTATTATAACGTATTTCCATGTCTTTTGCAACCCCTTGTCGAATACATTCTTCAAGGATATCATAGTGTTCTTCGATGATCAATGCTTCGCCTCCGGCAAAGTATAGTTGTTTCATGTGGGGAATTTGTTGATAGAACTGTTGCCAGAACACTGGATTGTTCTTATGCCAATTGTAGCTACTGCCATTGGTACTGCCTTTGTTTTCCCAGTTCCAAATTTCTTTTACTTTATCATTTTCAATCTTAGGGTAAACTGCTTGCCAGTCTTTGATCCAACCACTACTATCGTGCGGACTACACATGATACAGGCTAGCTGGCATTTTGTTCCGAAGCGTAGGTCAATATAACGTAGTTTAGGCGGAACACTGCCATCTTCATTGGTTTCTTGTACTAGTTCATCAATGCTTACTCGCTTGCTCCAATACTCTGTTTCCCACTGACGCTTGCTTCTGTGACCCGCTGCCTCTTCTTTATAACACTTCAAACAGCTGGAAGGCTTTTCGCCCGCCATCATTTGTGAGCGTACATTTTTCATATATGTACTATTCCAGCTGGATTCAAAGTCCGCAACATTTAAGTTGTTGGGACGGCCTTCTTCGTCTTTTAAAATTCCAATATTGCCGCCATGTAGTTTTTCATTGGTAGCGCCTACTGAACTGGCATTGGCAGTACAACATACTCGCATTTGACCATCGGGGCGAGTACTTAAATGTATCCAAGGTAAAATACACCATGTCTTACTGACATTGAGATGATTTTTTGCTTGAGGAGTTTGGTCTTTGTTAACCATCATGTCTTCGCCGGATTCGTTGGGCATAACGTTGTCGTTCATTTTTTTAATTTCTCATATAATTGTGGAAAAGTTGTCTTCCAGTCTGTGTTTCTAATAGCATCTAATTTTGTTACTATATCTAAACATTTATCAACTAGGCCTGAGTTGCCTTCTATATTTGTTTCTAAATAATTTACAAGATGTGCTATTTGTTTTTTCTTTTTGTCAGTTGTTGCCCACGCATTATATTTAATTAAAATATCCTGTTTTACTTCTAGTGGAAGTATTGCAACATCGAAATAATCCGGACTGCTTAAGATTCTAACACTGGAGTTGTGTTTTTCAAATTGATCAAAATAATCTAATAAATTGGGTGTTGTGTATACACTTAAAACTTGCCACGTTACTGTGAAATCCATTTTGATGTTAGACATTTCTTTACTTAATGTGTTTACATTCTTACTTATTTGCTGCCATGTGGCGGGGAAACGAATATATTCAAACTGATCACCAAAATCATCTATACTAATACGTAGCCACACCTTTTTAAAATGTTTCCACAAATTCAAGGCACGTTTGTGTATAGCAGTTAAATTTGTATCATATTCCAAAGTAACTTCGCCGGCTCTGCCACTGTCAATAACTTTTTGCAAGAAATCATAATGGGGTTCGATCAGCATGGGTTCGCCGCCCACAAGATATACTTGCTTCAAATACGGAATCTTTGCTTCTAATTTGGTCCAAAACTCTGGGTTATCCCACCAATCATATTCACCGGCATCCCTATATCTACCATCAACATCTTTTAAATTGATCTTTGTTCCACTGTCAGTGAACTTGGTTGTACCATTAAGTAAAACATAATCTTCATACCACTGACTGCTACTGGCAGGATGACACATGACACATTTTAAATTGCACAAGTTACCAAAACGTAAATCCCAGTAACTAGGTTGCCAATCTGTGTTACCGTGTTCATCTGTATGCTGTCTAGCAATGTCTACATCAAACTCGCCATCATACATCTTATTACTCACAGTTCTACGACTGCTTGCACCCATGTCTTCTTTGACCCAGCAGGTATTACAGTCGCTGTGACGCTGATCAGCAAGCATGGCCAATCTTATTTCTCTAGCTTTGTCGCCATTTTTAATAACGTCAAAGTCATCGCGGCCGAGATTGTAGGGCTTACCATTATCATCTCTTATTGTGCCTTGTTGACTGTCTTTACTATTGGTCATCAAGCAACAAACCCTGGCAGTGCCAATGGGCTTTGCTGCCATTTGCACCCAAGGTATAACACAAAATGTTTTATCCATTGAAATATTTCTTTGCTAAATGTTTTGCAAACTTCTCATGTACTTCTTTGTTAAAGTGAAATCCAGAAGTAAATGATTTATGATCTTTATCCATCATTCTTGCCATGGAGTCTATGCCCTTGGGAAACAATGATAATATCGTTCTGCCTAAATATGTTTCAGGATTTGGATTATCAATATCCATAGTCTGTTGGACATCGTTACATCCTTCATTGACTGTAGTATATTCTATTTCAAAAAATAAAGAATCAACCATTATTACTTCTATACCCAATGCTCCTTGTATTGCATTTTTATACATATTCACCGTTGACAAATAATTCAATAGTCTAGAACTTGCCCACATGTCAAGTTCTAATGCTTGACGATTATCTGTTGATAGGAAAAACTTTTCAGCTACAGAATAGTTATCAACTAAACTACTTCCTTGATTTAAAGACCTAACAAAAAATTCATTATCTAATTTATTATGATCCAAATAAGCAGGTCTGTATGTGTCGTAGGAATCATACCTAAATTCTTTTATATAAGCATGTCTTGTTCTACATGTGAACTGAATTATTACTTTTTTAACATCTATTCCTTGTTTTCTTAGATTATATATGTCATTGCATGTTCTTAAATAAATGCCATGGTTATCGCTGCCTGGTGCAGATTTATTGATAATTGTAGTGTCGGTGATGTTGCCCAGCAATGCTGCCCAATTTAATTGTTCCATTAATCTACTAGCTTTGCCTGCAAAATTTAATTCAGTGGTGCCTGGAACTATTTCTGAATATTTTAAATTTCTCCAATTTAAATATTCCATTACTTTATCTCCAGCCGAATTGTTGTTGAAACAATGTTTAACGTCATTGAATGATAACTCTTCTGGATATCCGTCCAAAATGTAATCGGCTATGTCTACTCCGTTGGTAAAACTACATCCGTTTACGTAAATTACTGCGCTCATCAAAAATACCTTTCTGAGATTTTTTTAGCAAACCTGTCATGTATTTTAGCGGTAAAATGTAGGCCCGCTGTAACAGTTGCTGGTTCATTTAAATCTATGCAATCCAACATACTTAATTTAATTTCATCATCCAATTGTTTTTTAAAATCCAGCAAATAGTCATCTTTATTTTTAGTTAGCCAATCAGGGTGTAATAATTCAAAAGGTTTCATGCCAAAAATAGAGTTAGGATAACATGCACTGTCTACTAAAATTAATCTAGCACTGGTAATTGATGATATTGCATGTTTAAACATATACATATTATATAACCAACGATATACTGACATTTCATAATGTTCGTTGTTGTTAAGATCGCCGATTACATCTGCATCCGATATCGGATTAATACTTTTTATATGGTAGTAATAATCATTTCCGTTATAACGCTGTGGTTCTTCCCAGTAATGTGTTTCTTTAAAAAAACTGTATCTAGCTGGTGATGTTACTTGAATTAGTATATCTGTTATATTATAACCTTGTTTTTGCAATCTATGTAAATCTGCCAAGGTCCTGTGAATTATAGCACACATGCTACTGCCGCCGTGACTACTTAGATTATGAACCGGTTTACCTAATTGTTCACTGAGTTTATTAGACCATCTATTATTAACTTCAAACTGTGCTATTTCTTTAGCTAACAGTTTATCGTCGATATGTTTATTGAAATTGCATTTTTGATCGAGCGCAGATATTTGATTGGCTCGAATGATATCAGAATCTGCGCTTGTTATTTCCTGTAAACTGTAATATTGTTTAAAAAATGGATATAAATGATCTGCTAGATCACATCCTTCTGTGAAGCTATCCCCATTAACATAAATGATATCTTTACCTTGGGTCATAGTCGTCCCACTTGACAGCGTTTTCCATTTGAAATTTATAATTTGATATTAGTCTTTCGAATGTCTCTATTGTAAAGCGCAAATTAAAGTTGCCGCCGTGTGTGTTAATTGTAAAACGCACAGCTGATATATTGCGTTTAATAACAACATACATTTTTATACCGCATTTCAACTGCAAATTAATACCTTCCCTGGTATTAGCACCTGCAAACATTTGTTTTATCTCGTCGTGCGTTAATCGGTAAGTTAACACAAAGTTATCGTTTACACGTAAACTTAGATCATTGATATCATATTTTTTGTATGCATATAACTTTAAATCTTCATCAAATGGTTTCATAATATTATTTAAACACGCTGTTTTATGATTAAGCATCTCTATTCTTTCATTGCCTGGTTCCCTCTTGGTGCATAACAATCTGCAAATTGGCAATGGATTATCTGATTGAACCATTGTTCTTATATTTGCCCAGGCCTGTGAGTTCGTTATTTCTTCGTAGGAATAATTATTTAAATTTAGTTGGGCATACAACTCTTCGCCTAGAAATTTTTCTAATTCACCATTAGTAGTAGTATAACAACAAGGAGAGTATGTACCACTTGCTCGTACAAAGAAAATATTTTTAGTCTTATAGCATTCTGGATCTAGTTGCATTTTGTCCTTCTTCATGTACGTAATTATTTAATTCCGAAATTACTTCTTCCAAACTTCTGTCGGGTTTGTATCCTGGGGGATACTCTCTTCCACTGCTAACTACTCGAAATTCGCCCACGCCCAGCTGTCGACTTAATTTGTATCCTTCTATGCCATCATTTTCATTGTATTTAAAAATTATCCATTTCCATTGTATATCAGCCAGTGACAGAGAAGTCATAATTTTAATACCTGTTTCAATGCTGGACCATTCCGAATTCACCCTGTATAAATCTTTGCCAGGCAAGCCATCTATACTGAAGACAAACATGTCTCCCTTTTCGAACAAAGGAGCCAACGTCGTCCACCAAGCGGCATTTCTATAACTACCATTGGTGTTCACAGTTATTTGCTTGTCAGCCTTTTTTACAAGTTTGATTATTTCAGCAAATTTTGTATGATATATAGGATCACCATATCCTCCGGAAAATATAACTGACTTAATACTTGGCACCTGCATCATTTTTTCAATGACAGCAATGTCTAGTTCGCCGTATTTCCATTTGTTTTTCTTTTCATCCGGATCTCTAGTCCGCGGACATTCTGGACAAAATAGTGTACACTTGCTGGTTATTTCCAATTCTAAGCGCAAAGGGTCAAAATTCATAAATTTCAAAAATATTTATTCATCTATTGTTCTGATATTTTCTAAAGGATCTAATTTATGTTTTTTAATGTTTGTATAATAGCCATCTTTGTAAACAAATCCGTTTACGTCTTCTTTAGTGGCTCTGGTCAAAGGATTGGCAACAGGCTTGGCTTTTCCTATACATACTGCGTAACCTGGTGCCATATGGTGTTTATTTGCCATTTCGTCAGTAATTCCAAATTCATTATATATAGAATGCAAATGGGCTTTCAATTCAGGTGTTTCCATGACGTTCCTAACACCTCTAGTACAACCATTGAATCCAACATCCAATCCAAGCAGATATGCTTGTTGGGCTAGAAATGCCATGTTCATTCCTATGTTAATATTTCTTATGTATCTATCCCCCAAATCAGGTTCTTTTAAAAAAGTTCCATCTGCATCTAAATGACTGAGATGATTGACGATAGGAAGAGAGGCGTTCGCTTCTAAATATATTACTACAGCAGGTGCTGTCGATATACCTAGTTGATATTCTGTTGGCATTATTTTACCCAACGACTCGCTGTATTTAGACACCATAAAAAATATATTGTCCTGCAACCATTCTTTATGTTCCTGCTTTTCAACAAGGATTGGTATAAAATTTCTATTTGAGTTCTGCGCTGGCGCATAATTCACTGCATCGATTAGCATTTGTCGTTGTTCTTTTGTTAGTTTTTGATCTGTAAAAACTTTCGATGTGCGTCTTGTTTTTAAAAACTCATTATATTCAATTGGTGTCATGATTTTTCCTTTATTTAAATTGTTCACTGAATGCATCATACTTAGTACCGCATGTCTTAGCACATACTGCCAGCTTGCCTTCTGCACAGCTAGGTTTATTCCAGCTATTAGGTATTGTTTCTTGCATATATTTACCATTGATAACATCATTTAAGTTGTGTAATCGCAGATCTAAACCGTCTAACCCAACCTCGTCAATTGCGTCCCATATCTGTCCGCCACGTTCTTTCCAGTACCAAACATACATTTGTCCCGCGGTCCAGCAACATGGTTGTAAATATCCTTCTGCTGTGATGTAAATACTTTTCTCTTCTGCAACTTTACATTTAACTTCCACACTGTCCCAGTACTTTTCCATGTCTTTTTTCTTATCGGGATCTAAGTTAAACTTTTGAGCACTTATCTTACCTTCTAGCTCGGCAACAGTTGATATGAAATCCATTTTAATTTTGCCTTTGTCTTTGCTTAGGCTTTCTAATTGTTTTAGTGCGGCATTTTGATATTCTGGGTTAGTCGGCATACTTAACATTTGAGTAGTACTGCCTTTACGGTTGCCTGCTTGGTGATCCGCTTTTACTGCGCCGCGAGTATTGCTAAAGAATCTATTGGACTTTTTAACATTAAACTTTTCAAAGCCCATACTTTCAGCTAATGCTCTAGCTTCTTCTACTTGATGTTCATTGTGTCCAAACACAATGAAGTCCCAACGTGCTCGGCCTCCAGCTTGTATAAAAGCTCGAGCATTTTCCATGATCTTTTTCCATACAGTGCCTTGACGGTACAAATGATTGGTATCCTCTAAACCGTCTACACTGAATACAACATAGTGACTTTTACCCATGGCTGCTGGCAACTTGCTCCACCATTCAGGAGTCTTAGCACTGGCATTTGTATGAAAGCTCAGTTGCATTTTAGCATTGTGACTGCGAATGTATTCAAATATTTCCAAGGTATCGCTGGCGCTAATGGGATCGCCATAGTTGCCGCACATGTATAATCGTTTCAATTGCTTGATAAATTCAGGCTTGAGAATCGTTCGGACATCATCTAAACTTAATTCAGCATTGTGTAACTGAGGATTTACTTCGCCTCCGTTGATGTTACGGGCACACTGGGGACAGCTGGCATTACAGCGTTCAGTGACTTCTAAATGAACGGTGGTAATTTCATCAGCTTTATACATCATTTAACTCCGTATAACATATAGCGTTTGTAACTAGGGAGAACAGTTTCTCCCCTAAAATACAATGTAGTTACTGGATATTTTTTTAAAAACACACCAAAGTCTTGACAGTAATTTATGTGTTGATAATCCGGACTGCTGTTAGATTGTAATAATACTGTGGTACCTGGCTTTAACTTTTCGAACCAAGTATTATCCATGTGTTCTGCACTAGTGTTAATAACTAAGTCTGGATTAATTATACTGTCATTAAAGATGATATCGTTGTTTACATCAAAACAATGTTCCATATTTTTATTACAGATAAATGCATTTGGATTCATAATATTAATCAAAGGATTCATACTGGCATCTGGATCGATACTATACAAATGTTTATAATTTATGTCTTTTAAGAATAGGCTATGATGAGTCAGCCAGCCGCCGATTAACAAAATATTGTTAAATGACGTATTGTGTTTACTCAGTGTTTCTGCCATCCATAATTTGCTGAGTATTTGACTTTTACTAAAAATAGTTGCAAGTATACTGTCATTTAACAATGTTATTTTATGTAACTTTTGAAGTACAGAATCATTGGGCCATATTGAATTCATAATATAAATCAATTCTTTGGTAACCAATTTATCTTCAGCACAGATGTTTGCATAAAAATTTAAACGATCACTTCTATATGATTCAGGATATAGCTCATAGTCCGAAGAAATTAAATCTTTCAATGGCCATGGTTTAGAATTAGCTTCGGAATATTTCATATTGATAATATTCCTGATAAATTTCTTTTTTTCGTATTCATTGATAAAGTTAAAAAACTTTTCAATGCCAAATAACCATGTTAAATTATCATTATCCATTACAGTCAGTCCAGTCTATAAATTTATTTTTTAACCATTTAAAATCATTGACCAGTGTAAAGTCGCAGTTCTTTGATTTAGCATAAGCAACACCTTGCCGTGCGCCGTGTACAGCAAAATAGCCATGCTCTACTTCAAGGCCAGCTTCGCACCACATTGTCAAACGTTCCTGGCTTTCTTGGTCATTGTTATTTTTATTAATGCCAGCACTTAGTTTAACTGCTTCACGAAATGCTGTTCTCCAAGTGGCATATGGACTGTAATTAAATCTGTGTTCCGTGGCAAGAACATTTACTTTAATATAACTATCTGCCAGTGTAGTAGTCATGTCAGGCCGATCTAATCGTTCTGCACTAAAACAATCTTTACTGAATAGTTTGATTCCGCCGTGCCCGTAAATCAATCCATTGATGGGATTCTTACTGCGAAATACCGCTACACTTTTTGACGTTAGTTCAATATTTTTATCAAAGTTAAAACTATCAACTATCCAGGAATCAGCATCCACTACATAAAATCTATCGCTTTCGCACAAACTTGAAATATGTTTGTGACTTTCGAATATATTGCCCACGGCTGCAACTGCAACTGCATCTGTAGTCTTGGTCTGTAAACGTTCCCAATTTTCGTTTAGATTTGCTTCATCTGTGTATAAAAAGTAAACTGGTGTCATATTAGTATTTAGGTAACTCAAATCCATACAACGGCAATGCACTTTGATTTAATAATGACGGCCATCCCTGTCCTTTTGTGGGACTAAAATGAACGTGTTTAAACCAAACGCTTTGATTAGCATCTAATTCGACTAAGGGTAATCCCAGTTTATGTGTCAAGTCTAACATTAGTTTATGACTATGATCATTGATAAATTCGCCTTGTCCTAACTTCATAAGTTGTTCATCCCAAAATTTATCAAACCATGCATAGTCTGAAATTACACTATGATCAAAATTTTCGACATATAACATATAAGCCCCTAGTCTTGAGCCGTAGATAACCCAGTCGCCATTTTCAACATCTCGACCCACTGTCATCCATATCATCCAACGTGCAAAGTTTGCAGGGTACATTTTATGTTTAAAATCTTCTGGTCTAACTTTAAAACCTTGATCCAGTCCCATTTTAACGCCTTCTCGAAAACCTGCCCTGAATGCTTGCTTAAAACTTGCATTGTTATGTACAATGCCATATGTGTTATTCATTTGTTTGTATTGTTCAGGATCCCAACAGAAATCTACGTTATGAGTATTATCGCCTTTTCTTGCGGCTTCATGGCTTTTCATATTATTAACATGTTCCGCATACCATAATTTAACGCCACCGTTGCCGTAGACTAAACCATTGACAATGTTCCTACTGCTCCAGCTCAATGTTGCATGTTTGATGTCATTGGTAATTTCAATGCTTTTTTTCCATATTTCTGCGTCTACTCTGCAATCTGCATCTACAGTAAAAAAGCGTTTGCTGCCAGCTTCTTCTGCGGCTTTTTTATGTGCGGCATCAAAGCCTTTTACGCCATGCACACGTTTTACCAATTTGGGATTAGGATGATTGTCTTTTAAAAAATTAAAATTTTCATCGGCATTGGGTTCATCAAAACTAAGAAATATAACTGGTATATCTTTTAGTTTTAATATATTATTGTTTTTACTTTCTAAAGAATTTATTAAACTCATTTTTCATCCATTCGTAATCATTGATCATCTTTAAAGCTACATCATCGTCTTGATATTGTAGACCATATTTTTTACCCTGCTGAGCTCCTATTATAGATTGCTCGCCAAATCTTCTTCCCACGCCCACTGTAGTCCAGACGTGTAGTCTATGTTCTGCTTCGTTGCGTAATCTAGTAATTGTTTCAACGTCCAACTTATTTACTAAATCTTTATTGGTCAAGTTGGCTGACAGTTTTGCACATTCTCTATATGCGCTTCGAAATGTGCTGAACTCGTCGTAGTTAAATGCAGTGATATTACTAACTTCGTCAAATACTTTAGTACTTAATCCAAACCCCGTTGTGAAATCAATGACATCTTTATCTTCGCACATCAAGGGTTGCTTAGGTAGTATTTTAACACCTCCGTGACCATAAATCAAGTCATTTATTGGATTTATACTTGACCATACACATATATAATCGCATTCTGGCTTATACCACCATGTATTATATTTGCTGGGTGTAAAAGAGAAATCAAAGTCATCGACAATAATTGCGTCACTATCGACTACATAAAAATTATTGGTGAAACTTCGACGAGCACATTCTTGATGTGCTGCCGCAAAACCTTTTACACCATTAACTCGTCTAGCATTGGGTACTAGCTCTCGGAGTCTGGCGTAGTTTTCATCTGCGTACGGTTCGTTATAACTGAGGAAAAAAACATCTAGCATTATACTAGTATTTAATATTTTTACTCACGTTACTACAGGAACATTGTACTTTAAATAGAAGTCTTGGGCATGTTCAATATTGTTAACCATGGGCTGGCCTTTGATATTTAAACTGGTATTAAGTAACATCGGGCATCCGGTTAAACTATACCAATCTTCTAATAGCTTTCTAAATCCAGGACTGTCATTTTTACTCACAGTTTGCACACGGCTTGTTCCATCTTTGTGTATAATAGCAGGGAACTCTTCTGGCTTGGTGCATTTGGCAACGAATTGCATGAATGGGCTGGCTGTTATATTTGCGGGCATGTCAAAGTATTCGTGTACATGTTCTTCTAAGATTGCTGGTGCGAATGGTCTGAATTGCTGTCTTCGCTTGATTGCGTTGACTGTGTCTTTGATTTCGGAGCCTCTAGGATCCGCCAGTAGGCTTCGGTGCCCAAGAGCACGTGGTCCGAACTCAGCCTTGCCGCTAGCCACCCCCACAATTTTATCTCTTGTAAGTATACTAATAGTTTCATCAACTGGATATTCCTTTCCCATGTTTGTGCCAAGATATGCTCCTGGCCACGTAACCTGTTCGCCAAAAAAGGCAGCAACTGAGCCAACACTACTGCCAGCATCCCCAGGGTTTGGCATGATCCATACACGGTCCCAATCGCCGGTGATTTCACTGTTGGCCACACAATTAAGAGCACAGCCACCCATTAGTACAATGTTCTTACTGGGGAGATTTGCTCTTGCCCATGAACTAATACCTTGTAATATTTCAGTATACACTTGTTGAGTTGCGGCAGCAATATCAAATGTATCTTGTTCTTTCAATAAATCTAGTCTCCAGTCAGGACAACCACGATGCAGGTTACGTTTAAATTTGACTTCGGGTCCGTTTATAACAGCAAAGAAATCATTGTATATGTCTGCTTTATATTTGTTGGCGTCACCATAAGCAGCCATGCCCATGAGAATATATTCTTCTTCGTTGGGCTTTAATCCAATGCGCTGTGTCATAGCACTGAACCATAGTCCCAGACTATCTGGATATCCCTGTGCATATACTTTCTTTAATTCATTGCCAGTGCCTTGCCAAACTGTGAGTGTTTCGAACTCACCTATACTGTCAATTACTACCACAGTGGCATCTGCTAGTCCACTAGTATAATAACCAGCGGCAGCATGGCTCTTATGATGTTCACCTATTACCAAAGGTTGGTTTAAGTTGTATTTTGCTAGATATGATTTTACGTCATTTTCCACTGTACGGTTGCCCTGGCCAGCTTGGAATTGTCGGGCTGTTTTTAACACAGGATTTTCATACCAAACAATTAAATCTGGCTTACCGTATTGTTCGGCATCTAATATAATACCCGAACAAAGATCTCCGTCATTCTTAATGCCAGAATATCTTTCACTGTGTGCCGCAAATTGTAATTGTTTATCATGCCAAACACTGACTGCGGCGTCATGACTGTTGGCACTAATTCCCCAAATGTTCATCGGTATATAAATGGATCTCGTCGACGTAGTTCTTCTAAACGTTTCTTGAGTTTGATTTGAAATTGTACTTCGGGATTCTCGTGATCAAATGTTTTATAACGATCCAGCAATGATGTAATTGTTTTTTCTAATTCTGAATTAAACTTTTTAGCATCTATGGCTGCGATGATATCTCTGTATTCATCACTGTTAAAACAATAATGTCCACCAACACTGACTGCAATGTCCAAATCAGTGACTCCGGATGCAACCCATCGTTGCCAATAATTTTTACTGTATACGTAGTCTGCAAATCTAGACCATAGTTCCTTGGGTGCAAACTTTTTTAACAGGTCTGTTTGTACTTTGCCTAACTGCGGCGCAATATTTAAACTATCAACATCGGCATCTATTCTTTTTTGTATATCATCAGCAGTAAAGTAGTCGGCATTATGTTCTTTGAATAAAAAGCCTGCGGCACGTATTTGTTCGCCGATTACTCGATTACGTGCAACATCAAATGTGCCAGCTTGCCCGTCTTTGGTTAGACTGCCGGTTTGTGTTACAAAGAATTTAACGTTGTTTTTGTAGGGATTTAGAAATTCCAGTTGTAGATCTATTCTAGCTAGACTGCTATCAACATCTATACCCGTGTTATCCTCACTGCCAAATTCCAGCATAATATCAGGATTCAAGTTTAATGCATACTCAATTAAACTTTTTGCATGATGTAGTTGATTATCTTTGATACGGCTAACATCAATGTGTATTAAATCAAATCCTGCGGCGATATCAGCCGATATAGTTTTCATACAACGATCCATGGCGTCTTCAATTGTTAGCCCGCGATCTAAATCGCTGAAGTAAGGGCCGCAATGATCTCTGCATAATAATAAATTTGAATTTCTGTATTGCTTAACTTGTTCAACTAATTCAGCAGTAGTACAAACATATCCTGTAACATAATCAACTTGATTGCGGCTGGCAATAATCATCAATGGATAATTATTATCTCTTGTATGTTTAGCAAGGATTGATATAATTTCCTTACTCATTGGGCCGAAACCTAATTTAAATTGTTTCATATTGTCTGCTTTCGATTTCGTTGTATAGTTCTTCGCTGGATTTTATTCCAGTGTAAATCTCAAATTGTTTTAAGAATTGACTGCGATAAAACTCACGCCCAGATACGTATTTAATATTGTAATTCTGACATTGTTGTTTAAACTCGTTGTTCTTGATGGCCAAGTCGATTACCAGTCTTGTGTCAGGAGGTATTTGTCCCAGCATATATGGACTTTCATCACTGATTGTTCCCAAGGCTGTGCAGTTAATTATGATGTTTGCCGTCTTATATCGTTCATTCCATGTGCTTAAATTTCTGGCACAAACATTTAAGTTTCCGTAATATTCTTCTTCTAGGTATTTAATGAACATACTGCCTATGGCACCTGCACCCAAAATAGTTATTTTATCTGTTTTATTGATGTACTTGCAAACGTGTTCAACACCAGCCAGGTCGGCATTATAACCATGCGTTACACCTTTGTCTATTTTAATCGTATTACAACTATTATACAAGTCAACGTATGGATGCCGGTTGTTCAATAATGGCATTACTACTCGTTTGAATGGCATACTGATACTAATGCCACTAACGCCTTCTTCAATTGCATCTTTAATACTTTGTTCAACATTATCGCAGGCCAGCGGAGTATATGTTGCATCGATATTGTAATGCTTAAAGAATTCTGTGTAAAAATATTCTCCAGTCTTGCCTGGATATTGACTTAGGCTTATAAATTTTTTCATCGTTTGTATGCTCTTATCTGTTTTATTTTATTATCTTGATCAAACTCGATAACGTCAACTACTTGTGCTACTATTGCATTGTTAATTATAACTTTTATTTCTGCTATAACTGTGTCTAATCCCACGGCAATTTTATCAACATCAATTCTAATATCGTTGACTGAATTAAAGAAGTTTTGACTAAATTTTAAAATATTATCTTTACCAACTACTTGAACTTCCCAGTCCGTTAATACAATACTGTCACTGAACAATACTTCCAGTGATGCGACGTCTTTCTTACAGAAACTTTGAAAGTACATTAATGCTATTTGGCTTTGTGTTGGATTACTCATTGTCTAACTCCTCAAATAGTTTAATGCCCAAGTACCATAAGAATATATCAAATGGTGCAGTATGCAAAGGACTCATGTTCCAAAAGATAATTGGTATTAATTGTTGCACTTTTTTATAATCTAACTTATTATTTAATATATATTTCTTTAGACGTTCCTGATAGACTGTAATATGTTCTACACTAGGAATGCTCAGCGTTACGCTGTCGTTGTCAATTTCAATATTAAAGTTATGATTCTTAATGTTAGCGTAGTTAATAATTAATCCGCCGGCCATCTTGGCCAAGTCGTAGTATATATCACCGTATTCAACAATGCCTGCAAACTCGTGTCGCCAGTCTATGATCTTAAACTCTCCGCTGTCACTAATCACAATATTGTCAAACTGTAAATCGCCATGAAGGAATCCCGGGCGTGTAACTTGTGCAAAATATTCCCAGTCTATTTTGTTGAGATAATAACTGTAGTCTTTGACTTCTACACCGTCAACGTTAGTCACCGGCTTTAGATTAGGGTACTTTTCTAAAAACTTATTAATACGCGACAGTGATTTTGTTTTATAGAATTCAATGCTGGCATCGTGTATATCAGCATCTATGTCTTGCCACACATTTGTTTCCAGCCAATTAAGTAATTCATTGAATGCCACAGGATTATTAAACTCATAAAGAGTCTTGCCCGGAAAGAAATCGTAGGCCATATAATTACCGCTGTGTGTACAATTAGCGGGGAATACATAGGGGTTGGCCAATACTTTATCGTATTTCTTTTTTGCTATGCTGTCATCTAGCCACCATTTAACTACACGGTTGTTACATATGTAAGTTACTTCGTCCTTCTTAGTAAAGTCAAACTTTTGACTCTTGCCGAGTTCAGTTTGATATATAGTAGGACTGCCAAAGTCTAACCACGTATTTAAATTAGCAGTATCGCTGCCTAGTTTAATAATACCAATAAACTCATTGCTATGACTTTGTTCCAAGTCTGCGAAGAATGTTGTATAGTCATTGATATACATCAGCCCTGTAAATGCAGACCAAGTTGCGGGAGTAGTTTCTTTAAACTTGATATCTTGTATATGAAAACTATTATTTTTGTCAAACATTGTATAAAGATGCGTGTCTTGTTCAGGCACTGACTTAACAAAATAACAATCTTTATTTCTAACTAGATCCACAACTGTTTGATCAAAGTAAGTGTCACAGGGCACATACCAAAATGGGCTGTGAATCGAATTTTTACATTGTAGCAGTGTGTATCCGGTTCCTGACTTGGTGCCGGTCCAGTCGTCGATGTGCAAAAACTCAATGTTTCTGTCACTGTATGCTACACTACAAAAATCTATAATTTGTTCTTTTAGATGTCCAACGGGAATAATAAATTTACTGTCTTTTGAAAAACTATCAATAATATGTGCCAACACTGGTTTATCTTTGTAAGGCAACAATGCCTTGTTAAGATTCTTGGTATAGTTGCCCATTCTACTGCCGGTGCCAGCAGTAGGAATAATAACAGTATTAGTCATGCTCGTAGCTAATTCTTCCATGCGTTCTTCCAGCATCATCTTGTAAACGTATAACATCGTCTAATTCTGTTGTACTAGTTTCCATGAACTCTAGGTCAGTTGTTGCTATTACTCTATGAACATATCCCGGTGTAACATTGAATACAACGCCTGGTTTAAGTTCTATCCGTTCAAAAGTATATTCATAAGCTTCTGCCTGCTTATTGGTCATGCCTTGTTCTAAAAACTTGGCAATGTCTAGCGGTTCTCGACTGCGATGTAACATACCTGTGCCACTGAGAACATAGTTAGTTTCTATCTTGTATTCGTGTACTTGTAAGCTGGTTCTATTACCCGCTTTGAATAAAATACGTTTACTGGCATAAGGAGTTTGACTACCATCTGCAATCCAAAGCTCGTAGCCCCAGTGTTTAGTTACTTTTTTAATTTCCATCATGCCATCCATTTTCTTTTAATTTATTTAATATAATATTATATGCTTGTTTATGTCCTTCTGGACTTGAATGCATACTTTTAATTTCGTCGGGATAATCTACACTTAACTTGCCCCAAGATAATTCAACTAAATTCTCTTCATCCATGAATTTAGCATACTCTTTCGGTTCATGTGTAAGAATTAAATGTTTAATATTGTGTTTATTTAACAATTGATGTGCCATGGTCATTACACCAATACTTTGTAATCGATTTATTCTACTGTCATGTATAGTAGTGGCAAAGTCGTACAATGTTTTCATTCTTTCTTTTGGCTCATTGATAAACCTGGCATAGTAACCGCTTTCTTTATCATGTTTTCTAAATGTTTCCCAAAAGTCGATTACGCCCATGAAGTTTTCTGTAAACATTCTTCCTTTATAGCTATTATCATCGGACATGGGATGATTTTCTAATAGCTGATGATATGTACAATCTCCATAGGGAGGATATTGATGGTAGTTGACATCCGTGTTTGTTATCTGTCCTTTGATGTCATCATCCCATGGAAACCAATCTACTCTGTCATAGCTGGTATGACTTACAATTACAATATCATCGGGACCAGCAACGTTATTGACTGCATATTCAGCTTGTAAGTAAATGCTTAAATTTGTACTAGACCCTTTGGCTAGATTTACTAATTTTCTATTCAGTGTGTTTGATAACAATGTACCATATGGTTCTGTATGTAGATCTATACAGCCTATGCCTATGTTAAAACTATCGCCACAGATTATTAATTTACTATTCATATTATTAATATAAATTATGTTGCTTGATATATCTAAATAATTCTCTGGCCCAGGCTTTGTGACCACGGGGGCTTGGATGCCAACCAACTAAAGGCGGAATTACTTTATTTTTTGGAGTCTCTATATAACTCTTAAATGTATTATTAGGTTTATCTTTTTTATAGAATCTAACAGGATCTATGCTTGCCCATAGTGCAGAATAATCATTGATATGTTTAATACGTTTTAACGGATTAGTGGATATTTGATATTCGTGTCCGCCTATTCTTCCTTTAATTTTTTCTATTTCGTCAATGATATTTAAATCATTCCATTGTCCCGGAGACTCATTTGGGGTTTGATAAAAGCTGTTAAAACACATCCACTTAATATTATGGGCCGTACAAAAATTTTGTAATTGTAAAACATTTAATACATATCGAGGAATATACTCTTGGGCATTCCATAAGTATGCTACATACAATTCCCAAAATTTTTCTTGTTCCTTAGACTCAAAATGTGGAACCTGCGGCCAAAGTCTAAATGGATGACTTAGTTTTATATTGTCGTCTATATACCAAAAACTATTTCGTTCTGGACTACTCCAGCCAATTATAACAAATAAATTATCAGTGGAAATATTATTTGCTAGATACTTTTGAGAGATGTAATTTATAGTTCTGCGTAAAATAGTTCCATTGTCATCTGCTGGCCAGCTAAGATTAGTCACTGGTACGTTTAGTAAATTTGATAGATGCGTTGGAAAAATTTTAGGAATACGATACGGATCATTTTCTGGTAAAAAATCATATGCACCAGGATGAGTTGTAGAATTATATTTTTTGGCAATTTCCGGATCTGCAATTTCACAGCCAAACACCCAGCTGTCACCATCACATATTACTTCTGATGGTGCAACTGTACTTTCAAATTTATCAATCATTCTTTTAGATGTACCACTCAAACCATTTTCTCCTAATTTCTTCATAGTTATAAATTGAATTCAATTTTGCTTCCACTGCGGTGCTTCGCATCACTGCATATTCAAATGGATTTACGCAGTTTGGATGTATGGATAATTCTGTCATGTAATTATATAATAAACAACCGGGTCCTAGCCATAATACTTTATCCAAGTTTAAACCACATTGATTCTTAAATTGATATTCCATGGGGCGGGAGATTTTATGAAAAGAATATAGATCTCCTATTAAATCCATGGTAGGACTATCACCATAAAATAACACATCATCAAAATTATTAGAATTAAATTCTGAGGCAAATTTGCTTACGGGTGTAGCTGTATAACAAACGCCTGGCCAAACTCGTTGTAAAGGAAATCGATGACTAGGGTTGTAAATGACATCCAATCTTGCCTTAATAACTAAGTCATATTGAAAACTTTGTTTCAATTCATAGTCTCTTTTAAGCATTAAACTTCTTGCAAAGCTATAGAACATTGGATCCCATGCACGTTTGAATTTTTCTTTATCAAATTCTTGTTGTATAAAACCCTTGGGCTTATATGTTTCTATAATGGCATCTCGATCATTGTGAATCACATCAGTATAAACAGTGATATCAGTTTTGGGCAGGCGCCATGTATTGGTATCCCATGTATGAATAAAATAATCAGTTTCTACCTCCAAACCATTTTCTGGATGCGGATATTCGTGTTCAAAGAAACGTTTAATGTTGGCAACACTTTCCTGCCAATAACGTGCTTGGCCACTGAAGCAAACTGCAATTCTAAATTTTCTTTTAGGTACCGCAGACAGCGGCTCTGGTATTTCAACCTGAATAGGCGCACCCAGCAAATTGCCAGTAAGTGAGTCTATTTCAACATTAAATAAGCTCATGTCCACCTAATTCTCCTTCTAATCCTGATTTTATTTTTCTATCTAAGTAGTCCTGACTCCTGAATATTTTAGGATCAACTGATAATGGGGATATTTCTATGTTTAACATCTTTGCATAAAAATACAATGCGTGTTCTGGTCCCACTAGATTATTACTGTTAAAACTTTTCTTTCCTATAACAGGCAACCATCTATAAAATTCACAGATACGATTAAATGTAATAGTATCAGCAAACCAAAATACGTCGCCCAATCTATGAAAAGGAAACTGTTCAGGATCTTTTCTAGTATGACAAGTATAAAAAGTATTAACTTCTGGATACACTAGATCATATCTTACAAAATGATCAATTTGATAATCATCAAAAAACATGTCGTATCTTATCTTGATGCATAAATCATAATGAAAATCATTTTCGAACTCGTGAATTTTCTTTAAGTGAGCGGCTCTCATTACGCTATAGAATTGACCAGCGGCCCAATCTAATTTAGTTTCTCCGTGTTCATTGAGATGTACAGCATTTTGTTCGCGCACGTCTTTGATTTTATTTTTGTTAGAAATTTCATCTTCGAATATACACGCTTTGGGTTTTATTGTATCTACGAATCTTTTCTTTTCATCATCAGATATTTTGTCACCGGGCACAGTATTATAATCCCAGCCTTCGTGCATTAACAAACGATGAGGCGGAGAATTATAATCCCATACATGACAAAATATATCTATGTCATCGACTTCATATGATTGTTTGATTTTATCAATTAGTTTAAACCACGTATGATAACACTTTTCCCATGTTCGAGGTTGTCCACTGATGCAAATAGCCACTTTCATTTGGCATTTTTCCATTTAGTATAGTAAGGTTCAAACTCAGGAAATGTAGCCAAAAAATTTGTTCCTCTTCGCTTGTCATGTTCGTCGACAAACGCAACCAAGTCCTTTTGATATACTGTAACTTCTTCTGGATCTGTTTGATTCATTGTTAATTCGTATATACGTTTAAATTTTTCAGCTTCCCATTTGAAAAATCCCTGATTGGCACTACCATACCATTCACCGTTTTCTAAATTACGATACATCATTGTTACTTGATCAAAAATGTATTCCTTGGCCCAGGCCGAGGGCATGACATGAAAGATACTTTGATGTGCAGGATGTCTTAGAAACGGTGCATCTAAAATCAACGGAGCATGAACTGCATCATGTCCTCCGAACTCGTTTTTAATGTCCAGCACATCTTGTAAGAACAGCGTATATGTAGGTACACTAAGAACATTGTAGGTACTCATGATAGTAATAGTACACTCGGGGATTTCTTTTAATACCCTGCGGATGTTACTTAACCAAAGTTCATAATTCATACCATCGCGAATATATTCTGCGGCGGCTCCGTGAGCATCACAGCTTGTAAAGATTTTAAACTTTTTAACTTTCTTTTCTTCGCAGATAATTTTAACTTTTTCAAGGAACTTGTCAAATAACTGCGGTGGCACACATAAGTTACTGTTAATGCTTAAATGTATATCCGGGTTAGGGTTTTCAATTACATAGTCAAGAACTTTAAACGTATCTTTGCACAATAACGGTTCACCGCCAGTTATCCTGAAGTGTTGAAGTTCTTTATAAACAGTGGGCCACCATTTCCAGAATGCTTCCACATAAGGATTGTATTGATTGTGCGGAATAGGCATTTGATCAATTTGTTTAAGGCCAGCAATATCATTGAAGAGGCCGTGTGTTGGATATGGGCCATGTTGTTTAACTTCTTCCATCCACAAACTACTGACCTGTGGACTACAATAGCTACATTTAAAATTGCAGACGTTACTGAAACTTACTTCTAGATAACTAGGAACAACGTTACTATCCCATGGCAAATTGCGAACTTCGTCAAAGTGAGGCTTTGCCCATACGTCATAGCTCTTATAGATTCTATCGCTGAGTGCATCCGGTGCGCTGTCTTCTACTTTCCAGCAATAGTCACATTCTTTAGGGCGGGCACCTTCCAACATTAACTTACGCTGTTCTTTTTTAAACTGTGTATTATGCAATGCACTGGGATTGGCGGCTAGTTCGTCTAAAGGAATTTTGTGCGTAGTGGGATGGTGACAACTGTGGTTGTGACCTGTTTGCAAATGCAGAGTTACCTGTTTCCACTTGGCAATACAAAAACTAGGACTAACATCGTTAATCTTTTTTTGAAATGCAATGATATCTTTATTGTGTTCCATATTAATTTATCGAGTTATCTACTTGATTTTCTTTGACTTGGGCACCGAGTCTGGGTGGGTTAATCCAACTTTCCTTGAACATTTTACTTCCGTTATAGTCGAGTTCTGCAATCTCTAATCCTAGGTTTGTTCTCAATGATTCTCCTAGTTTGAATATTTCGTCTTGTAGTTTTTTCTTGTCGTATGTCCATCCGCTGGCTAAACATTTTTCAGACTCGCCGGCAAACTGCGGCTGAACAGCATTTTTCCAAAAGTCATCATGCCATTCAAAATCACGTACCAATGTGAAATCAAAGCCGTCTCTGGCAATATTAGACATATAGCAACCCAATCTAGTTCCGTACATGGCCCATAGTCCATTGTATACATCAGCACCCACACTGGCCCATACCAGCAAACGTTTATAGTTTCTATCGTGTACTCGTTGTTTGAGTTGTCGGGGATCCACAGTTACTCCGCCTTCTAATGATAGTTTAACACCTTCTCGAAAGCCCGCACGATATGCTTGGTAAGCACTGGCATTATTAAAAACGTCACTGTAGATGTTATTCATTTGATGATAGTAAATGTCCCAGCAAAAGTCAACTTGTGCTTTGGGATCTTCTGCGGCTTCATGTGTACGCATTTGTTCTACCACATGTTTGGGCCAAAGTTTAATACCGCCATTGCCATAAACTAGTCCATTGACAACATTCTTACCTGCCCATGATATAACGTCGTGACGACTAATTTTCGACATATCTAATTCAATGCTTAAAAAGTCATCACGTACAATGTTATCTGCATCCACAGTGATAAATCTATCTGTTTCAGCGGCTGCTGCCGCGGCTTTGTGCGCGGCGTCAAATCCTTTTACTCCATGCACACGCTTGGCCCAAGGAGCTTTGTTACATAGATCAGAATAGTTCTTATCAGCGTTGGGTTCGTCGTAGCTTAAAAATATAATATCAAAACTGGTAATCGGTGCTAGCATCTTCTTCCTTTGCATGTAAATGAAAATAGTTACATACTAATTTAACTTCTTTTTCACTTGTTAATTTTATCTCAAAATTATTATAGTTGTTAAGTTGGTTACTACTTAACTTGATAGAACCCAACATCATTGTTGGGTCATGTTTTTCACAAATGTATAATTCTATGTCTTCATTTAATCTAAATGTGTTAATGTCTTGTATTGTACTTTGTAATTTTAACACATTACCCGTCTGTTTGTAAAGCAAATTTGGAAGATAATCTAAATTATTTTCTGCAACTAAGTTTTCGTTTGATTGGTGGTCATATGATATAATTTGGTTGTCGTTGTAATATAAAAATCCGATGTTTTTCAATCCCAACACGTCATCTGGCAACCATCTACACTTAAAACTAATATCATGTTTTTCAAATAATTCTCTAGTAGACACAGTGAATTTTCCAAACAGCTTGGATCTTTCATTTTTATCAATACAATATATTTCTATGTAATCGGGCAATTCTTCCAAGTGTTTTTCTGAGATTTTTTCCAATAACATATTCAATTTAAAAATATTATAGTCAAAAATTAGCTGTATTTTTTTAGTTACTACATCACAGTGTAAGTGTATAAAGGACCGTTCTGAATTTGTGGCGAAAATAAAGTCAAATTCCCCTTTTCTGCGTTGCTTGTTATGTATTAATTCAAATTCATTGGTTGTTTGATTTTTTTTAACTATGAGTTTAGACAGTGATAATTTGTTTTCGAATAATTTTTTTGTTAATGTAGAAGCAGTTATAACCGCTATAGAATTTCTTTTCTCTGATGGAACAATTTCCATGGGTGATGCAACAACAGGCAAACCTGTAAGTCTATTATATTCGACATACACCTTTTGTTCGTTATTTGTATTTCTACTTTTAAGAACTCTTTTTTGTATGTCAAATTCTTCAACTTGATCGTCATCACTTACAAAGTTGCTCATTTATTTTTAAAATTTTCTAATATTTCATCAGTGAGCCAGCCCTTGGATTCATATTTAACCAAACCATGTTGTACAAAATTTTCAATTTTAAGAGTACCTTCATCATTGACCCAGTAAGTTAAAAATTCACTCCAACGCTTGGTCCAATTGTTATTAATATAATTATTTTCTTGTTTTGACAGATCTACGCAATGCATAAAATCAAAGGTTGATATTTTCTTTTCAGTTATAGACTGTAATAAGGATAGCACCCAACTGGGCCATATGTATTTGGGAAACGGTGGCATTTCATGTTCTTTATCTGCAAAGAAATTTATATAATTGTCTTGATCATAACTGGAACATAACACACTGGCCAGTCCTAGAATGTAATCACAGCCCTTGTCTTTGTTAAAAAATATTGCATTTGGAATACTGCTGACTCCAAAATTTTTAAATTCAATGCTGGCAGTACTGTACATCACTGGATTTACAATTTCATTATTAAACAAATAGCGATGTTTTGGAAGAACAATGGGATCTAAACTTCGCAGATTTTCCCATATTCCTAGATCAAAATAAGTCAACAATTGATCGGGCAGTAAGCCGATAGTCTTGGTATACGGACTCATTAACATTGATTTGAAATAGCATAATGTTGGATTCGTTTCATCTAAAAAAATGACACTGTCCGCTTCTATAAATTTTGCATCTGTGCTATTAACAATGACACTGACCGGTCTATTAGAATCTATTTTTTTAATGCTTGTTATTAATAGATTTATTTCTATAGAGTTTTCAACAGTTCCATTAACTATTAAATAACCTTCACTCATAGATTAATTCCTTGAGTTTAGTGTAGTGTCTTAAAATTGCCATTTTATTCATCAAGTGTATGTTTTCATTTATTATTCTACTGCAAATATTTTTCCATAACTCTTTAGGATCTGGACATAATAACACGTAGTCATTGAGAGATTTAAATTCTACAATATCATCAATTTGCTCACTGAAACGCATTACTTTTCCTGGCAGCACTGCCACCGTATTTCCCGCTGTTTGGCCATTTAAAATATGTGCGGCAATGCTGGCAGCATAGTCGGTTCTAAATAACACTCCGGGAAACTTGTATAACCACTTGTAATAATGATAGTTCTCTTTAACATGTTCCCAAACACCAAAGAACAAGCGAGCGACTTCGCTGTCATTTCTCCAATACACAACGGTGCTCCACCACATGTCTATGCCATCTGGATGCAGTTTTTGTTCCCAGATTCTGGGCTTGTAATTTCTCACGCTGACAGCGTCTTTATACATTGCCAGTTCGTAGTCAGTGTCAAACACTGCATCTAAACTGTCATTGCCCACAATGTAGTCAACGTCTATCATCAATGTTTGTCGGTAAGGGCTTTTTTGAAAAATGCTGTGTTTATTTTTATTATTGAACTGTGTGCTAAATTCTGTCCAAGGACTATCCCTGTGCATCCTTGTATTACGTTCGTGCTGAATATCTTCTACAATGATATGATCAAATGTATAAGATAATTGCTCGGGAGTGAGTTCCGCAGTTAAAGCATTAAGAGTGTTTAAATCTGTGAGCAAAGTGACATGATTATTTTTCATGTGCAGTTTTACATTTGCTGCCGCTATTATTGCTAATTTTTCATAGGCTATTTTGCCGTTGTTATACGCAATCAGCAAAACACCTTTATCAAATTTAGACATCTAATCCTACCAATCCTTTAGTGTCTCTTTTCTTTTTTAGTTTTTCGTAGTCGTTGTAATATTCATTCAGTGCTTCTGTGTATGCACTGAACAACTTGACATGAAAGTCTTGTAAATTTTTTATTAGTACTGGGTTTTCATTGTCATCTATAAAAACAAATTGTTCAACTTTTTTGTCTAATAAGTGCTGAACAAAATTGATTAGTTCCAGTGTGGTTGTAAACATTGAATTTGAATAACCAATGGTTAACATGGTATTCATTCGCTGTTTAAGGTTTAGTTTTTGATTGTTTAAGGTTAAGCGATAGTTACTGAACTCTAACGCTTCTCTAAGTTTGTCATCCATTTTGACTCCATTATATACTAGTATAATGTATTTATAGTAGCAAAATGAAATATTTTAAGGAGATGTAGCTATTCCAGAAAAGGCAGGCTGGCCAATTGAAAATGTTGCACTACCGCTGGATTTTGTAGTGGCTTTGTTACTTTCCACATACAAGGTGTGAGTTCCATTTACTTCTGTTGAATCTGCACTATGTAACACAACTCGCAACACCAACTGAACTGGACCCGTTGTATAGCTTCCGTTGGTTGCTACAATTGAACCATACACTCGTATACTTCTTCTGCTGCCGCCATAGCCATATCCATAGCCATATCCGTAGCCATATCCGTAGCCATATCCGTAGCCATTGTCGCCGCCATTGCCGTAGCCGTAGCCGCCGCCATTGCCGTAGCCGTAGCCATATCCGTAGCCATATCCGTATCCGTAGCCATATCCGCCACCGCCGGCGCTGTTACAAGATAATAATAACTGTTCAGCAGAGTTCAAGTCCCTAAAGCCTTTATTTTCGCTGATAATATTTGCAGTAGTCGAAACCGTATTAGTTAATTTCAAACTTACAACTCCGAATCTAGCGTATACTGATTGCCATAACCCAGACGCTCCGGATCCAGTGCCTGTTAAATTTAAATTAATGCTACTATCGCTGTTGAAGAAATATCTAGCTTTGTCATAATTTTGAAAATTTAAAGTCACTGTGTATGTTAAGTTAGAATTCCATGGTGTGGTTCTCGGGATGTTTCCCAAAGTAGCCAATGCTCGTTGTCCTATGGCTGATAAATTATGTCTTGTGTCAACATCGGCTGACACTGTTTCTATATCATTCCAGATACTGGCAGTGACCTTTTGTCCAATTATAACACGATCTAGTTCGTAGACACTGCCCGTATGTTCAGCGCCTAAATTAATACGGTCGATCATTTCATTGACCAATGCTGCCGTAATTTTTGTTCCGGTGTTGGCTAAACCAGCGGATGTGTTTCCCCATCCATAGCCCTGTCTAATTTTATCAGCTAATACTGTTCTAGGGATACTACTGGGATAAATGTCGGCAAAAACTTTGTTGGTATTGTTGACCAACAAGTTATAGTCACTGGATGTGATTAATTGCCCTTTTGATGCCAATTTATCTCACTCCAACAGCTACTTCTACTGTGCTAATACCATTACTGATTTTATCGTTTAATGCTCTGCCAATAATGTTTATTGGATTATATTCATCAGTGGACATTCCCACACCCTGCACCTCACTTGAAACAATACGTTGTCCTTTACGAACTGGGCCTTTTACCAAACAAGGCACACGCCCTTTCAATGCTACAGGATAAGCATTTTCTTGCATTTTCATTTTGCTGTTTAACAAGAAGCCAGGAGCAGTTGATATAATGCCAAATACTTCTTCGTCGTAGGCTTTAATTGTTTTAGTAATTTCCATTTCGCCGCCCAGACGAACAATGTTACCAGGAACAAGTTCGACATCACTTCTGTATATCTCGGCCATGTCGGCAAATTCTGCTTCCATTGCACGACCACGGATTTTAAAGTTACCATATTCAGAACCAGCATCTTGGCCGTCATTCATATTGATGCCGCAGCCAATAGTCGGGAATCTATTTTGCAAACCAGTGTCTGCATGTGGAGTATATGTACCAGCATCACTGCTGATAATAGCAACGATTGTGCCGGTTGTTGCATTCACTGAAGCTCCAACTTGGATTTTAATAGCACGATGAAAAATTCCTGAAATATCTTTAATTAAAGCTGTGCTGAATCCGTCTACCGGACCGCCAATTAAATCAGTGCCGCCAATTGGATTCCATTTTACACCGTCATACACGCTGACAACTCGTGTATTACTGTTCCACCAAAATTGACCAGTAATTGGATTTGATGGAGCAACTGGGTTACTGAAGTGCTCTAGCATCTGAACTAGGTTTTCTGCCATTATTTCGCCGTAAGCGGAATAATTTTTACCCAGCAACTTAATAGGAGTAGTTGTATCTACTGTTCTATCTGCAACGATTGTTAGTCGTGTGCCGTCTGTTTTTGTAACATCATATGCCATTCTTCGAAATTCCTTTATTGTATTATTTATCTATTTTAGTTTAGTCTAATTCTTAAAGTATAAACAATCTGTATTACTCTGTTTGCAGACTTTTGCACTGGATCGAATACAATATGACTCAACAAATATCCTGTATTTTTGCCAGCGGCTCCGCGGCTTTTTAGGCCTAATTCGTTGAAAATATAATCGCCGAGTCCAGCCTCTGGTTCATTTTCTTCTATTGTGCAAGTAACCACCAAATCAGTGTAGTTTAAACCAGTGATATGATTTACAACTACATTATTATTAATATCATCTGAGTTATTTGCAGTGTCAGCTATGTCAACAACTTTGAAATACGTTGGATTATACAGTCCTGCTTGCAAACCTGTAGATAAATTATCAGTGACGTCGTTGTAAGTGATGTTTCCAGTTTCGTCTATGATCAAGCCGCCGTTGCCGAAATGCATTTCATATACGTAGGAATTATTGTTTCCTTGTAACATAGTGGCAATAATCAACGTCATTGTTTCAGGATTAATTGCGTTATGCTTACTGACAAAGACTTCTTGAGTCTTTGGATCCCAAATCTTTACGTGACCATCAATGTTAATATTTGTCGAATCTATCATTTTATTTCCTGTATACTGTATTTAACTGTTTCTTTAACTACTTAGTTAAAGATGGTGCCTTCTCCGGCAAGTTCGCCGCCATAACCAATGTTAATTTCAGTGTCTTCCACTGACAATGTTTCGTCCATGGACAAATTGGTATTTTCTATTAACTGTTTATTAACTGTGGAACTTCGAATTTTATCTCTGTAACTTTTTACACTGGTATAAAAGTTTGAAAATATGTCAATGTCATCACGACGAAGTGTATTCATTTTATCTAAATTTCTGTTTATTAAATTAATGGGTTCTATTGTACTGGACTTTTGCAGCCAATCTACATTAGTTTGTTCGCTTAACACATACCTAAACATGGCGCACATCATTTTAGAGTAGCTGACTTTGTATGTATCTACAAAAAGATTATTTCGCAGTGCTTCTGTTATTGCATAAAATATATTGCAGAAGTCAAAGTCCCAAGGAATGTTAATTGCATTCCATTTAGAGCCATCCCATGTGCCTTTAGGATCAAACAATTCATCGCTGAGTTTAATTGCGCCGCGTTGATTTGTTTTATCAGCAGTTCTATAAACTACTTTGAATCCTCCATCTACATCTTTTTCATATATAGATTTATCTTCCAATACTTTGATATATGAATTCACTGTTACATAAGATGTATAAATTTCAGCCAATTTAGATACAGTCAAAGTTATTTCTTTTGTGGAATCATAGCCCTCGCTTTGATAATCTACTAATGTCCAATATTTTGTCAAGTCAATCGTTTCATCAAACAATATGTATGCTGTTTGATTTAAAATGTCACCCCAATTCGGCAAGGAACTGATATCGACGTTTAATAATAACTGATTTGTTTTTTTAATAAATGTTCTTCTTGCTTCGTAGATATCTCTGAACCATCCCTGTGCATATGGTCTAATAGAATTTCCTAGTTGTGAATATCTATGTAATTTTATCACGTCAGGGATGTTTTTGGTAATATTAAACTCAAACGTATTGCTATCTATATACTCTGCACCGGTTATTAAATGCCACTTTGAGCTGTTAAATGTTCCCGTTGTTTGAGTATGACAAATATAAAAATTAGAATTATATTGCACAATGTCTCTGGGACGATGTGTAGTAGCTGTACTATAATCAACATAATTTGCTGTTGATTTATAGTGTATGCCGCTGGCAATACTGTCTCGGAAGCGTGTGTGTATCCATTGTGGAATAGTTTCTGTGTTATTTGCTTCTGATACAAACAACCATTGTTGATGTTTCTCTTCGCCTTTTAATTTTTTCTTAATTTGAACCACTGTGCTGGAATTATTTAAAAGATGTTCTATGCCCTTGAACATAATACTATTATTGCTAATAGGTGCATACCAGGCCAGGCCTGCGGCACTTGGATTTAATATTATTTTACTCAACTGTTTAGTAGAATAAATTCTCACAGCTTTACTTTCTGGGCTGATAGTATCTTTGTTCTTTACCCAGAAATAAAACACGTTATAAATATTACCGTTGACATAATCTTGTTCTTCAACCCAGTGATAATTATCTTTTCCGGAAGTAGAGTCAACATAAACTTCACCCGAAGCACGTTGGCCAAATGCGGAGCCGCTGGCTTTTACTAAATTATTCCATTGCGTGGGATGCACTGGACTTTTTGTCCATTCATAGATATCTGGAAGTTTACTATCAACAGTAGTTCCCCAATATCTTGCTCTTGTTAGTGTGTCACCACTTTCGTAGTCACTGAACTGAGTCGTACTAGTATCCCACCAGCGATGTCCCACATATTCTTCATACCATCCAAGACTTGCATATGCACTCTTATATTCGTCGGTGGTGCGAGTATATTTTGCAGGATCCACACGATTTATAACTTCTATGTCATCTTTAAATACCTTTGGTAGATACATTTTTCTAGGATCGAATAATTCTAACTTAGCCATGACTTTATTAGAATCATAGTCATAGATTATCAAATGTTCTATGTCACTGAGGTCTAAAGGCAGTGAATCAGTTTTAACCACAGTTTTTCTAATGACATCAGTTTGAATTATTTCGTAGACTTTATAGTTTCCAAAGTCAAAGCTGACATCTCCTTTGTTATTGGCCGCACCATCGTCGATAATTGCAATAGGAAAATCGGCATTATATTTGCTGGGAGTAATTGGTAATGTAAAATTAGTAGTGCCTATTGCGTTGCTGAAAGGATCATATTTTCTCTTCCATGCATACCCATATGTTTCTGCATTTGCGCCTGTGGCAGCATTTAATTCAGCAAGATTTTTAAATCTAATTGGCTTAAATGCAAATACTTTACCCGTAGTGATAGCTTCTGTGACTCTGGTATTAATATAAAATCCAAAATTATTCTCAATGGAATCCACACGCCATATACCATCGACTGTGGAATTTGCAGAGCTTGCGTTAATAATTAATACATAATCACCGGCTTCTACTCTATGAGCAAAATTACAAGTAACTCTAGCTTTACTTACGTCTGTAAGGCCAGCGCATATTTCTGTTACTGCAATATTTCTGTCTATCGTTTGTAACACTTGCCAAGTACCGGGTGTGAACATACTGTTGCCTGTACCCAATAAATTAGGATTGGGCCTATTATAATTTGCAACAAATATGTTGGGCAAAAATGGTTCGTTTATCCGAGTAAATTTATCGCTGTTATTAGTCCATGTATTTGGACTAACCGTAGTTATTGAATAGTACAAGAATCCGTTGTATCGAACCTGCGAATTTTTCTTATAAGATTTATTGGCTGAATATGATTCTATATCATGCAGGTCTGTGAAATTACTGTATAATGCAGGTAGGTCATCTAATATGGCAACACTAAAATTAGTATCTCCTTCGATGATAGGACCGCTGGTTTTTAAATCAGTGTATGTTCTACCTAATGGTTTAAATGTTAAATTTTTTCTATAAGGTCTGTGAACCCATTTCTGCGAGTTATCAGTGATATAGTGAATATAAGGACTTACTTTGTCATCATTATCGGACACAAAACTAATGACCTGTGGATTACGGGACAAATCATCAGATGCTAATTCAAATTCATAAAATTCAATATTTTTAGTATTTCCGAACTCACCTATGCGTACCATGTATTCTTCCAAGGGCAAGGTTGAACTTCCGTCACTGTGAGTCAGTGGCTCCAGGCCAGCGAATACCTGCTTGGTGCCTTTTGTATAAGTAATTGCATTTTTAAACAGCGTCTCTGTTTCTTCTTGTAAAAACAATTGACGTAATTCTGGATTTCTAGTTAAGCCAAATTGGGCTCTGCTAGCAGCCAGTATTGTTTTATCATCGACGACATTTTCTATATCTAATAGATTTCTTCCAACTTCAGAGAATGTGTCATAGTTAGGAATAATAGAATCATCGCTGACAACATATCCAGGAACAAAATATTTCCCATCCCATGCTTGACTCTTTTTGCCGCCTATTACAAAACTACGCTTGGTTGTACACTGATCCGGCAGGAAGTATATGTCATTAAACACGCTGGTGGAATCTAAGTGTACAACGGATTCATAGGTAGCAAATGTTAATTTAATGCCATAAACTGGATTACTAGTATCCTTGGTTTTGACTGTGATATCATCACTGCGATCAACTAATAAGTCTTTACTGAACAATGGTTTATTTTTGCGGTCTACACATTGTCCAACATTTTCGTTGGTGCCTTCTAAATTTTCTAATTGTCCTTGTGGCATTGTCAATACAATACCAGAAGCCGCGGGATTTAAATCAATGTAATTACCAGGAGCAATGACCTCATTACTCCAATATATAAACTGACTTGCACTCAACTGCCAGTTGCGTAGATCGTAGGATTCAACTTCTTCAAACTTAAATCCTTGACTTTCTAAATATTTTCCGTAGCCAATAATGATGTCATATATTTCTTGTCTGCTGACAAACTCTTGTCCGTAGGTCATCGATGCTAGTTCATTACTGTATACATTTTTTTCTTTAACTACAACATTACCTATAGTTTTAGCAGTAAGGGCGCTGTTTGTTGCTGGAGTAAGATAATTAAAATATCCTTGTTCGTTGGCAAATCCGTGAATAGAATATGATGTTCCGTTCCAAATTATTCGCATTGCAGAATAGAATATTTCTCTATCTGAATAATGTTTAATCAATCTAACTGCGTAATTTTCTTCGGGTACAAATAATGTCTTGCGTTGACTTGCAATACTTGTACTTTCAATTCTAATATTATTTTTATTACTGAATCCGCTTAATAAGAATTCTTTGTTAACTATTAAATTGTTAAATTTATCTATGACAGTTGATTTAAAATCACGGTTATTAAGCGCACAGAATTCTGCATACAAACTTTCTATACCAGCAGTATATGTTATGACTCCGTCGACAACTTTTCTATGATAGTTGTGTTCGATGTTACATGTTTGCCAAAAATTACTGGTAGAATCTAATTTAATTCCCCATTTGTTGGTTGTTACTTGTCCAGGTACCCAGTTTGTATTGACATATCTAGCGGGACTGGCTAAGAATTTTAATTTAACTTCTGCGGCCGAACCTCTTTGAGTATTAAGGAACACAGTTTCGAATGGGCCTTGCTGTCCTACTACCCAACCATTATCTATCAGTGACACTGCATCTAACCATGATAATTCTGACGGGGCAAGCAGTGAACCATCAAGAGCCACAGGAAAATCCTCCGGATCGTTGACATTGTTTACTCTAGCAAAGAACGGATTAGTCTTGGGCTGTGCTGGTGTTCCAGTGTTTCCTGTGCGTAAAGCCTTTTCCAATGCTGTTCTCTTAACTGTGTCAGTCCAAGAGTAATGAGTATCCCACCACGTTGGCTTTAAAGTATACCCCAGCATTTCCCAAGGATGTGTATGAGGACGATCAGTGTCGTACAAATATTTATAAACTGCTCTCCAGGAACCAGTCATTGTTGTAGCATCGTCTCCGCTGCCTAGTTGATAGATGTAGGTAAAAGGATCAGATTCTTCGTAGGCGTCATTGGACATTGTGAAAATATTATTTTCTGCCATCCACGATAAGACTTCGCTGTTAACTACAGTTCTTATTTCTGACCATGTGTATCTGCCTGATCTAAAATAACCTGGTTGATCTTCCAGCAAAGAAGCATTGCTGTTATTTTCTATGTCATATGCAATACTTGACCACACAGCTTTTTCATATTCAAATAATAACTTTTCAATGGTGTTGTTTGGATAATTGTTTTCGTCTACACCATCTTCTAAATATAAACGTGTGCCATCGTGTCTGCATAAGAAATATTTTGTATCGGCATAGCTTGTGTCTGCATAAACTTCAGGCTGATAAACTGAGCTCAAGCCGATTTTTGCCAAACTGGCAGGAATCTTAGAATTAAATTCATCAGTCCATTGTCTAATAGTTACTTCTGTATTGGCAAATTTATTATCCAATACAATACTAGTATAATAGTCTTCTGACGACAACAGTGTATAATCTACACCACGTGTCAATAGTTTATTATCAGCAATAATATGTAGTATAGTTTCTTTGCCAGCGGCATGATCGATTAAACTTAATCCATTGTTGAGTGGTATTGTAAAAACGTTAGTGATTGTTATTTTTTTCTCAACATAATTAATAGAATTACCCCAGCCCAGCATGTTACTATGGTACCAGAAATTTTCATTATTAGTTTGATTTAAAAAGATGTTACTGACCGCTAAATTTAGAATATTTAAACTAGACATAACAGATATGTCATTTTTGTTTATAACTTGTTGTAGTTCAAATGTTAACTTATTTAAAAATGAGTCGTAGTGCTTGCCTTGTTTAATAATGATTTCACTGAAGTCATAGGGCAAGTTGGTTGCAACAATTGCCGCTTTTGCCAACGGGCTATTATGTTTTAATAATGTGCCTCCGCCTATGCTAGAGACAATCAACGAAGGATCAGTTTGCAATGCTTCTTTTGCATTTGAAGCATTTGACTTTAAATTAATTGTATGTTGATACAGCGAATAATAATTAATAACATCGAGTTTAGCGTTCAACGGATTCGTAGTTAAACTTAGCGGAGCTGTTTTACTCACTGGATTGGATATCAAAGTATCCAAACAAATCTTATCTCCATATTTTGATTTTTGGTTTAATATAGGTGTAGAGATCAATTGCTGATAATAACTCAACGAACCGTCTTCTTGAGTTATATCGCTGATGGTATAATCATAGTTTTCGTAAATCGGATTAGTTTTGTCTCGCAGGTAAGCAAATTGTAAAAATCTCCATTTATTTACAGGACGAATAATTGCTGATTTAGTTATGCTGTTGGCTGTCCAGAATAATCTAGTATTGTCTATGTTTAATATATTATCGATATAATTAGAATCTTCTAAAATACTAGCGGACAGATCTAATTCAATGACGCCATTGCTGGTTCCGTTATTAAAGCAATATGGTTCTTCTAATAATACAGATCTAGAAATATTATCTATTATTTCTGTTCGATAAAAAGTTATTGAGTAAGGTAAATCATGACAAACTATTTTAAAATTGCTGCCAGATATTAAAGGTATAACTTGTTCAAGATTGTTGAATCCTCTTTTACTAGAAAATCTAATTAAACCGTGGCCTTGTACATTAAAATAGAATTTTAACTTTTCTGTTTCGTCATAAAATATATGAATGGAATCAAATCCGTCGGCAGTGGGAATTATCTCCTTGCTCCACTGAGTTTCTGTATTATCATCATAGAACAGATCTTGAGTTTGCCTTGTAATATCCAAACCTCGTCGAGGCTGATAAAATGATATCGCAGAAGCCGACAAAAATTTGTAACCATACGGCCCTTTAATTTGTATTTCTTCTCCTGTAGTTTCATCATTATAGGAAAACATTTTATCTATATCAGTTGTAAACTTTATTTGATTGGGACTAATGTTCAGTGAATTATTTTCATTAATTATATCAAAATCGATGCTACTAACTTGGATGCTTCTGGCCAATGTGTAATCATAGACCGGGCCCGAAGCAAAGTCGAGGATAACTCCTCCATGATAATCAATTTCATTAAATGTTTCTAAGTGAACGTCATCACTAGTATAAAATTCAAATCTAGGACATTGATTCTTTGTTGTTTTATTCTGTGCAAACTGCCATCTGTTATTTTTATAAATTAATCTATAGTAATTAATATTAGAATTGACTACAACTAACGCACCATCACCTGTTACGGTCGTGGTTGTTTGTACAAAACTTGCATTTGTGCTGGGATTAGAAACTGTATAAATTCCAGGACTGTTTTCAAACACTAGTCTATCGCTGTTGACCAATGTGTAACCATACAAATCTTTAATACCGGCTTTTCCTATATAATCTGAAACTTCACCAGTAAGAATTGTCGACACGGTTGTTCTTAAGTTATTGGGCCAATTATAAAGTTTTGTGTATCTATTAAAAGTAATAATTGGGCGTTTTGCTTTATTATCTTCAGTTACAATGTCACTAACAGAAACATCTAAAAAATCTGCTACAGTTTTAATTAAATTAATATGATACCAATGATCTATTACACCCCAGTGATTTTCATTGGCGATATATTTGTCCATGGTTATATATTCTGGTTCTGAGGTAACAATTTGACTTCCATCCCATAGCTCGCTGTCCCATTTAATAGCAGGCGCATCGACTAATGGGTCTGACTTGTCCCATGGACGTTTCTTAAGATAACTGTTGGGGATTCTTTTATCTATATTTGTTGTTCTTAATAAAGAAATACTTTCTCCAGCGCCCAGAACAAAATAAGTTTTTGGGTCGTCTATATCATTTGTTTTATAATCCGAATCAACAAAGCCAGTAAAGTAAACAACCATGCCGTTTTGTAATGCCAATGATTTACTCAGTATAACTTTTTCACCATCTAAATAACTATCAGAAATTATAGTAACAGTTGGTTTTCCTAGTATATCGTCTACTACAGAAAATTTGTTTCCACCACCGCCTGCTTGTACAAAATGCAGTCTCATCGCTGGTAAATCATTGGCAACCCAATAGTATAAGTGATAGTCAGATAGTCTTCTTGAAATGATTGGCAAGTCTACAATATTGATGTCCTTGTCTAATTGAATGCCGTCTTTTAATTCCAAGCCTTTTACTCGGAAATAATTTTCAATGTCCAAGTAACTTGCTTTACCTAAATAAGAATCTTCGTTGTCCTTCATAACAAGCATGTTATTAGCTTGACTTTCTCGGCGAACTTCATTGTTTTCTACGGTAAAGAATTCAGTGACACCGTTGGTAGCAGACCTCAACCCCAGTGTTTCTTTAAAGTTAGATAACTGACCTTTGCTGGTCATTAAATCTAAACTAGAGTCTAACATTTTCTTGTTAGGCTCAGTGACAAATATCTGCGGTAAAAGGTTTACATTTTTAACCTTTTTAGCGGCTATTTCTGCTGGCTTTTTTGTTTGCTTGCTCATCGACTGATCCTAATGTTGCTGTCTGTAATTTCACTAATAACAACAATGTCGCTGACTCCTGCGACACTTGTTACGACTTCATTGCTGTCTGGTTGTATTTGAAATAACGTACCAAATCTACTTTCTGCACTTATTGGAACTATGACAACACTGTTGAGTTCTGTTTTTAGTGCAGTATGTATGTATGCGGCTAATTCCGTGAAGTAAAAGATTTCTCCAAAGCCAAAGTTACCTGGAGTAAAGAAAGTATCGATTGCATCAATGACTTTACTTTTAATTTCACTGTCTGTTAGTTTTGTCTTAAGACTCTTGACCACTTTGAACTGCGCTTGGAATTCCGGGTCGGCAAGTGTTCCGAATAATGGTTTAAACTTAACTGGATGAAAAATTATTTCATCTGTGATCATTTTATATTCAACTAGATTTGCAAAGTTGTCTCGTAGTTCTTCAGTGGTAGGAGGCAACGGTGCAACAATATTTGAATCATTTTTCTTTTTCCATGATACATAATCATCATTATATGTTTTAGTTAAAACATACGCATCTATGATATTAGTTAAACTAGGATTCAACGTTTGATCAATATTGGTGTTGTGTTCCCATTTAAATGCCAAGTTCATTTTACCATTGACTGTATCTAAAATTTGTTCTGGGGTTGATAATTCTGCAGGAATCTCATACGAGAAGTCACCTTCTTCATAGTTAATTAACACAATTTCGCTGGCGCCTATGATAACATTAAAATGGTCTGGATCATCTGGCAAAAAGTCATTGTCTAAATCCAATGGAGTTACTTTGACTTTACTATTATCAGTATATCCGTCATCGTAGACATAATATCCGCTGATGCGATATTTCTTGAGTACTGATAATTTAGAACCAGAGTCCAATGTAACTAAACTGATGTAATCATTGCTAACTGATTTAAAGTTAGGATTAAACGTGGCTGCAAAATTGATGTTATAAAAACGAATCAATCCTTCACTGCCAAATACATAGTCTAACTGACGACTAGTAATAGTCCAGCCATTGCTTTCTCGCGTTACATTTAATATCCAGCCTGTGCTGTTGCTGTTTGAATTATAATTAGCAGTTGTATTCACTGGTGTAGTTATTATAGTCCACTTGGGAGTTAAGTTGTCAAATTTTAATGCAAACGAAACTTTTTCTTCTAATTTTTCAATAATCAATTCTCGTGTGACAGTATCAAATACTCTGGCAAATGGCGGTAATATTTCAACAAGCCGTTCAGTGTCTGTGACAGATGCGTTAATTTCCACTGGACCATGGCCATTAGATAATAAACCTGTATAAACATAGTCAATGTTTTCTATACCAAGTCCATCGCCTCGAATATCAGACACAGTGACCCAGCGAGTATCGCCTGTATCGTTCTTTAATTTAATTAATGATCCAGGACGCATTGTTCGTAACTCGCCGCCTGTAGTGAATCCCAGTTTCATAGGAACTTTGGACGCCAAAGATTCTGATATAAAGCCGTTACTCGAAGTTAAATCGTTGTATGAATATCTCCAACGATAGTCACTGACTTTAAATGCCTGCGATCCACTGGCATGTGACGCTTTGCTTGTTCCCTGCTGTGCTCGACGCACTCCTGTGAATGTATTATTAACAATGTTAGTATATGTAAACAATTCATTATCTATTTGTAACATGCCGCCGTTGATGTCAAAATTATCAAATGCGTTCAGTGTATTAATACTTTCTACTGGAATAGTTATAATAGTAGATGTTGCATCTATAGCATCGACTGTGGTTGCATAATATATTGTTTTTTCTAATCTTACACTGGGAAAATATTGTGTACTAGCAGTGCCAGTGACGTTTGATAGATTTAACTTGCCGTAATAAAAGTTTAGTAATCCAATGTCTGCCAACTGTTTTTCAATGTATTCGTCTAATAAATCAACTGAACGACGACTTGCATCATCGGCAATATATGTGTTCTTAGTCAGTTCGTCTTTGTACATGTAACCATCATCGCCGAATTCGATTAATGGACGGCTCTTGCCTGTGGGGTCGCTCAAATCCACATAACGACTGTGTCCACTGAACGTGCGATTTTCAGCTTTCATAATCAGCACATCGCTGTTTAATGTGGGTAAGAATCCATTGTAGTCATCGCCAGTGACCATTCTATTTTTACTGTAAAACGCTTCAGGTGCATTACGTTTGATTTCATCAACTGTTTCACTGGGTAGACCAGTGATCATGTTGTCTTGTAGTTCCAAGGTTATTGTCAACGTCTGCGCTTGATTATTGGCATTGGCATAACCAATGTTGAAAGTAATATTATTTACGTCGCCTGCTTTAACTCTTACGAAATCATTTTCAGCAATTCGATACCAAACTTTTATCTGTCCTGTTGGGACATTAGTAAATGAACCATCGCCAAATTTAATACTTGTTATGTCGGCATCGCTGTAAATTACTTCGTACAAATCTCGTTCGCTGCCGTTGTATTCATTGAGCACAATATTAGAGAAGTTTAAGTCGCCAACTTTTTTCCATGATTTTAATATTGTACCTGTGTCGTCTATCGATTGCACATAAAAATCTTCTTCACTGATATTTCCTGTGTTGGGAATGTCGATGACTAAATTAGCACTAGGACTATAAATTTGTTCTACAATACTAACCAATGTTCCCTGTTTGACCAAACAGAAAAAACCAGTTTTTGTACTGCCCACACCCTTGCCGTCATTTCTATACATGACACTGAATGCACTGTCTAAATTCGGTTCGGACTGAGTTAGTATACCGTCTGTGCTGATATCAATCGGTAATATATCGAAAGTTAAATTTAAACCATCTACGTTTCCACCAATAGAGTAGTTTGTTAATAACTCTGTACCTAAATTATTAAAATTATAAACTTCAAATAAATTCCCTGTGTCAGTATTAGTACTTCTTTTTGTGGGTGTACCAAACTGATTGTTGGAATTAAATGCCGCGTTCATTACTTTAATGAAACGCTCGTATTCTAATTCACTGGGATCTGCTCCCCACATAATTGTCTTATTAGATAAATTTACACCGCTACTGTCTAATATAGACTCTGACGTGTTAATTGCAACAACTTTCATAAAGCCCTGTGCTGGACGAACACGCTTGGGTTTATATGAAAGCATACGTGCAATACGCAGTACACTTTCACGTTTTTCTGCTGTGTCTAAAATATTTTCTCTTGCATTTAAATCCATGCGGAATGCTAGATTTTGACCTACATAAGCAACCAAGTCCACTAATGCAATAAATTCGCTGTTTTGTGTATAATCGTTGAACTCTTCAGGGTAGTTGAATTGCACATAATTAATCATCGACTGACGTAGTGTGTCAAAATCGTAGCTACGGAATTCTGCATTTTTAAAACTAGAATATACTACTGTCCAGTCTTCTGCTCCGTATAAGTTTTCTTGTCTAATTGCCTTTGGCATAGTTTATCCTTTTATCCGATTTCTCGTTCTGCGGTCAAGTTTCTGTTAAACACCGCTACTAATTCTGTTTCTGTTGCTGTGGGAACATATCTCAAAATAATAGTTACTATAATTGTATGTTCGTTGTCTACTATATCTATGTCCAATAAATCTAGTCTAGGATCTTTGGTTACAATACGCAGACAATCTGTTCTAATAGCATCTATAGTTTCGTCAGTTAATGGATCAAACAACAGATCCCAAACAATGCTTCCGAACTCAGGACTCATTACTCGTTCACCTTTGCGAGTATAGAACTCGTTAAGCAAGTCGCGTTTTGCAAGGTTAATATCGTAGAGTTTGAAATTTCCCCACGTTTTATCAACAGTACTGTAACCTTTGAATTTTCTCATACATGTATTTATTATAGAATAATGTATGTAGATAACGAGTCAACAAAAAAGGCACATAAAGTGCCTTTTTGTTATCCTGTTGCTATCAGCTTACTGTCATAGCCCAGATATTCTGCCCAGGCAGGGTCTCGCATTTGATAAGGGTTGTTTTGTTTGACAACTTTGACCATTTGCCAGTAATTTGGCTCTTTGGGCTTGGACAACGGCTCTATTACTTTGGCGCCTTTAAGCCAGTTACATGTGCCGCAACAGGTGACTAAATTACTCCAAGAACTGTTACCACCTTTGCTTTTAGGCGTGACATGATCCAGAGTCAAGTCTTTGGCTTGGAACTGATCTCCGCAGTATTGGCAGGTATAGTTATCCCGTAGATAAACCATTTTACGGTTAAACAAAACCTTGTTTTTTGGTCGTACATAACGCTTGGTCATAATAATGCTGGGCACTGGAATTGACAGCTTTTGACTATGAACTACCCAATCATCATATTCTTTGATCACTGAAACTTTGTTTAAAAAAGTAAGTTTGATAGCCATGGTCCAATCAACAACGCTGGGCGGCAACATCGACAACGGAGTGCCGTCGCTGTTTAGTAGTAGTGTATCACTCATATTTTTATTTAATCTTATAAATCGGCAGGCTGTAAAAATAATTATACAACATTAAATATGTATTGTCAACTATGACAATTTTTAAGGAGATTGAAATGGACATCGACTCACTGGAACATCACATCAGAACTGTGGACAATCGACACACCCAAGTGGCAAGACAAATCGAACAGGCCACAGCCCAAACATCTTGGGACGAATATCAAGTAGAAACACTTAAAAAAGAAAAACTCAAACTCAAAGACGAGCTAGCTGTGCTTTACCGGAAACGGCATGAGCTTATGCAAGAACATCACTACGAATAATTGACACAAATTCGATAATATTGTATAATACTTGCTTGTACCACAACAAGCGAGTATTTTATGAATGTAGCAAATTACAAACAAAAGTATGCAAAAACGGGTTCAAGTAAATTAGTTTTTCTCAAAAAAGATAAAATTAATAGCACACACAAATGGGTAGAGTATGCGTTAGATATTGTAGATATGTCTTCTATGTTAATGCAAACAAATAATTTAAAAGACAAATATACATTAATGGATGCGCTAGACATAGCACAACGTAAAAAAGATTGGCACTATCGCCAGGAAAACTTTCGTTTGCAAGATGCCATGCGTATTTTTGAGGCAGCAAAACAAATTGCCAAAAAATAATTGACACAGAGTCTCTATGCTGTTATAATATGACATAGAGACTTTTTTTGGAGACAACATGTCCGATCCCTGCTATTATGTTATCAGTAGTTTAGAAGACCACAATCTTCGCACTAACAAAGAACAAATTATCCTGGCTCAAGCAGAAGCAGGTAACGATGAATTTTTTCATGGCTGTCGTCTTGCACTAGACAGTACAATTACATTTGGTATCAAACAAGTTCCAGAACGCAGTGGTCCTGATGGCCGGGGAGTAGATTGGGATTCATTTACCCTAGTACTCACTGGTTTTGTTACTCGTCAAATCACTGGCAATCTTGCTCGAGATACCATTGACCAATTAATGTCTAACTGTACTAATGCACAATGGAACGATTGGTATCGTCGTATCCTTATCAAAGATCTACGCTGTGGTCTCAGCGAAAAAACAATTAACAAAGTAGTGGAGAAGAAATATGCTGATTATGCTATTCCTGTTTTTGGTTGTCAGCTTGCTCACGATAGTGCTAACCATGAAAGCAAAGTCACAGGGAAGAGATTTATCGAAGTTAAACTTGATGGTGTTCGTGTTATCACTATTGTACACCCTGATGGCCGTGTCAATATGTTTAGTCGCAATGGCAAAGAGTTTGTCAATTTTCCACATATAGCAGAGCAGTTTGCCGCTATTGCAGACACATTATTAGAGCCTTGGGTATTTGATGGCGAGATCATGAGCAGTAGTTTCCAGGACTTGATGAAGCAGGTGCATCGTAAAAGTGATGTACAAGCCGAGGATGCTGTGCTACATTTGTTTGATTGTATTCCTTTAGTTCATTTTGAACGGGGCATTTGGAATGCTACACAAGAATTCCGTAGTAATCATTTAACAGAGTTCGTGCTTCATCATCAAGATTCATTGCCTAATATGACAATGGTGGGACAAGAACTTGTAGATTTGGACTCTGAAGCAGGACAACGCAAATACAAAGAGATCAATGCACTGGCCATCGAAGGCGGCTATGAAGGCATTATGATCAAGGATCCTATGGCTCCTTATGAATGCAAGCGAAGTCATGCTTGGTTAAAACTAAAGCCTTTTATTGAAGTAAGTTTGGAGGTACAGGGTGTTGAAGAAGGTACAGGACGAAATGAAGGACGATTGGGTGCGCTCATATGCAGTGGAAACGACGGAGGCAAGTTTATTCAAGTTAATTGTGGTAGCGGGTTCACTGATAACGACCGCATTGACTATTGGACTAGTCGTAATACACTTTTTGGAGCAGTGGTTGAAGTAAGAGCAGATGCTGTCACACAGAACCAAGACGGCACATATAGTCTGCGATTTCCTAGATTTCTACGCTTCCGCGGATTTGAAGCAGGAGAAAAATTATGAACAAGAAACTCGAGATTGATTTTGAAACCGCAGATCGAATTGCAGTAATTGTGCTCAAGGAACAGCGCCAGTACCTCAAGAAAGAACTAAAAGATTTTAAAAAAGGTGAATACTTGCACCCCGAAGATGTTGTGAATAATACTCGCGTAGTGCAGGCTTTAGATACTGTAATTAAACATTTTGGTGGCTAAAGTTTTTAACCTGGAGAAAAACTATAATGGGAAATCAAACTGATTACTTTGAAAAAAATGGATATATGCCAACATGGTACCTCGGAGACCGAGTGTTTGGTTATTGGAATAAAATTCCATTTATCGGAACAGTTGGTAACGACACAGTAATCAATCACACAGAAGGACCACGTATCAGTGTGCATTTGGATTTGCCCATCAAGTTTGACAAACAAATACATCATGTTATAATAGTAAAACACAGGGATATTAAGGCCTTGCGTGAATACACAGATTAACGAACTGTATAAGGAAATATATGTATAAAACAATGTACAAAGAAGTTGAAGTAGATGTTGACTTGTCAGACTTTGAAACTGACGATTTGATTGAAGAATTAGAGTTGCGCGGAGCTGGTGCTACAGACTACGGCGATGGCAAAGATATCTTGATGTCTATCTATGAAAAGCGCAGATTGGGCCAGGACTATCAAACAGAACTTGAACAACTAATTTGGTTAGGTCTCGGCAAGTTTGTATGATAGCTATTACTATAGCTATACAAAATCCCAGTTTTCGAGATTGGAAGAGTTTTAAGAATATTCGTAATTGGTCCAGTGATACTCCTTTTAAAAATAAGTTCTGGGAGTTCGAGCTGATAAAGAATGGTTGCATTGTTGAGATTGACTTTACTATAAAAACTCGATGCGATCATGCCGGAGTCACACTACGTCTGGGATTGTTCGGCTACAGTTTTAATGCAAGTATATATGATAACAGACACTGGGACTATGAAAAGAACAGATACGTGATTTATGACAATCAAGGAGAGAGATTATGAAAAACTGGATACGAACAAAACTACATAACTTTATATGGCCAGAGCAAGAAGCATCAAGGGATCCTTATGGCAGCGATATAAAAGTGAATTCTATTACTAGTGCTAGACATCACGGTCATAGTACATTAAGCAGTGCAACAGAACCTTTGAGATTTACAATATACAATGCTTCAGGAGGCAAAATTGTCGAAATCAGTCACTACGATCAAAAAACAGATCGGAACAATACGAGCTTACATATTATTAACAATGACGAGGATTTTGGAGAAAGCATTGGAAAGATTGCGTTCATCGAACTCCTTAAAAAAGGATAACATGCTTACTGAAAAAGAAATTGGTTCAATACTTGCCGCACAGTTGATGAGTACTGTGAGAAATGATGAGTATGCTTATGTAAGTGAAGTCAGCACACATTACTCTCATTTGAAAGATCCGGGCAAAAAGATCATGGCAGAACTTGTAGAACTAATGTTTAGTAAAGCTGTTGAACTCAATACACAACGCAGACAACAAGACGCTGAACAACTTGTAATGAATAATCTTAAAAAATGATAAAAAATATTCAATCTTTAGAAACTACTGGCTATTGTGTTATAAAAAACTTTATAACCGATCACGAGCTTAATATATTAATAACTAATTATAATAGCAATCGGGTGAATATAGTAAACAAAAATTATTCGGTCAATTCGGTTAGCAACGACACTGTGGCTACGTTGTTTCCAAAATTAGAGCAACTAGCCAAGACAGTGTCTGAACATACATCTACTAAAGTAGACATGTTGACTGATGATTGTGCATTTCCAGACAACGGTAAAATTAATTTTGGATGGCATCAAGAACACGAATCTTATTATAAGTTTCAGCAACTACATAATTATATTAATTTATATATTCCTATTATCAAACAAGAAGCGACAAGATCAGGGCTTGCTGTCGTTCCAGCGGATAGACTCAGAGCCTCTGTTCCTAATGACCAATTTCAGATGATGTCCCGTGGTGCGGCACATTATTCTTGCACAGAAAATCAAAGCATTTTACACGACGATGTATTCGATGAGAAATTTAATATAAGCGTTAATCTCGACAAGATTAAACATATTCCAGAAATACTACCCGGGGACCTGCTAGTTCTGAGGGGAACTACAATACATAAAACACAAGATACGGATACGCACAGGGTTGCTGTGAGCATACGTTTAACTTCAAGTTTTGATAAAATTAATAAAAATATTCTACTGGCCGGCGGCAAAACTAAACAGAGATACATGTCTAATAATTCAAAAATTTATCAAAACATGCATAATTTCTTTGATTCAAAAAATATTGAAGAAACTTCTGCGTATGAAATGTTTGGCGAATTTCATAATAGAATCAAAAAATTATCGGAAAATATCAATTGAAAAAATGTTTAACTTGCCGACAAGAATATTCAATTCTCTGTGATTACAATCAAGGACGATGTCCTCTTCACAGACCTATAATTAATTCCCACTCATTGAGATTTTATAACCTTTTTCAAAGTATTAAAAATGTATACAACAAGCTCAGGTCCAAAAATTAAAACATATTTACAAGACTCTAATGATTTTCATTTTAGTCCGGATGGTATTTCGTTAGTGCCCAGAGCGGCATTTCAAATAAATTCGCAATGTCCTGACTCCTACAAAAGAATAATTTTAGAATGTATTAACAATGGATGGCTAACTAGAGTTGCCCATCAACCTGTACACGAACACTTTATGGAAGAACTGTCAAAATGACAAACCCTTTTAGAGACCAAGAAAAATTTATGACTGCTTGTGATCAAACAGTCGACAAGTTCAATGAACTTCAATATACTATGTATATTAAGTTAATCAATGAAGAACATCAAGAATTATTAGAAGCTACTCTAGTAGAGGATAGAGTGGAACAACTAGATGCATTGATTGATATTTTAGTTGTTACAATTGGTGCTATTCACAGTGCTGGATGGGATGCCGAAGGTGCCTGGAAAGAAGTTATGAAAACAAACTTTGCCAAAATTGATCCAACTACCGGCAAAGTTCACAAACGTGAAGATGGTAAGGTTCTCAAGCCCGATGGTTGGACTGCTCCGGAACTGGCACAGTTCTTAAAAAATTAATAAGGCCACGGGCCTCGTTGTTTCCTAAGGACCTGCGTTATATCGCCCGTTAAAGAATTTGCTTTAATAACAGAATTAGTTGGAAAACTTAGACCTGGCAAAGTACTTCCAGTTTGTGCAAGATAGCTACTACCAAGAGCAAATGCCTGCTGTGGAGTAACTGAATTACCAGTCTGCTTGTTAAGCTGGTCTTTACGTATTAACTCGTTGGACAGTGACAATCCTCGATTAATTACTTGTTCTTCTGTGGCAATGTTGCCGTAGCTGTTGTTTGCCATTATTGCGGCTTCTTGTATTCTTCTCGGACGATCCCTTTCATCCGCGGCAATGAAGCCAGCGGCCCTATCCCATTCACCATTTTTATACATACTAGTTAGGTCAATCTTTTCACCTTTGACATAAGCATAACTAGCATTGCCGATTTGATTTTGATAACTTACTAAACTGTCAAATGCGTTTTGCGGAAGTTTACTCACTCCTGCTCCGGACAGCATTGTTTTGACACCTGATTCATTCTTTGTTAAATCATTGGCAAATAGTTGATTGGCTTTATCAGCAGTTACACCGTTTGTAAATATTTCAGGATTTGTAAATTTATCATTTCCGTTAGCTCTAGCGAGTCTTGCTTTAATTATAGGATCATCTCCGGTATACGGTTTTGCATTAGGATCATTTAAACTATTAATTGCTCGATCTATCGAGCTTACATTTCCACCAGAGACAAATGGTGAAGTTAAAGAGTTTAGTACTGCAAGACCTTTTGCTTCTGCTTGAGTTGTAGCCATGCTAGCACGGATCAATGCGTCAGATAGTTGCGAACGCTGTATTTCTGCATTTTGCCTGTTTAATTTGTCTGTTTCTGTATCTGTTTGGCTGGGATTTGAAGCAGGAACATCTGATACTTTGCTGGCAAACCCTGCACTTTGGCCTTTACCGTCATCGTGATTAACTGGAGAATATCCATTATTCTCTTTTATCTTTGCCTGTGCTTGTTCACTAGTAGTTGCTTCGCTTACATCTACTTCAGTGTGTTCATGTGTTTGTATATTAATAGGCAGACCTTGTTCATTTTCTTTAGGTTGCCGCGGAGTCTGTGCAGGCGCCGGATCTTTTTGCATTTGTTGATTTCCTGTGCCCACAGGATTTATACTGCCACTGTGACCAAACCACGGTTCATGTTCAGGAACCGTTGTACAGATACTGGTTGTTACACCTTGATTGACCACCAACGAATTTAATGTAAATGCCGGAGTAGATGCGGCAGTTGGGCCATTCATATGAATAACTCCCGCTGTTTCATAATGTGCTATCGAACTATTAATATTACTAGTTGATCCGCTGGTAATCACAGTGTCTTGACCTGCCAGTGTTTGTAAATTATTTCCTGCTTCGGCCTGCACGTTTGCGCCGGCTTTAATGTTAACATCAATGCCAGCTTCTATGTTAATACTTTTATCTGCGTACAGATTTAAATTTTCTTGCGTGTGTATGCTTATATCTTTACTGCCGTAGATATGTATTCTACCATCTGCACTGAGTTCCATCCAATTTTCGCCAGCCTTGCTGATAATATAAACGTGGCCGCTGGTGTCATCTAATAATAATTGAGTGCCACTAGTAGTGCGAAGCCTAATTAATTTACTATTACCGTCCTTGTCACCGTCATCCATGACAAATTGATGTTGCCCTGGAGTTAGTAATCCAATTACCTTACTAGGAGTTTCTCTAGTAGCACTACTAGTTGTTGTTCCTCTAATAGTGTCACCTTCGAGACCTTGTTGCTTGAGAGCATTGCTCATTGGCTTGTGCTCTACATATTTTTCTAAATCAGGATCGCTGTCTTTTCTATTTTTTGGCGCGGCCGGTTTGTTTTCTCCTGTCCAAGTATTTTTAGCAGGGATACCAGGAATACTAACCTGTGTGCCTCGTTGAAATAAACAAGCAAACCAATATCCTTTGTCTAATTTTCCTGCGGCAAAACCCACTAATACCCTAGCATCTAAATCAGGAGGTACTGCCCAGAATCCGTAGCTCTTTATAGTATCTTCATATTCTTTTACATTAGTACCTTGATCATAAATGCTAGTCGATCCGCCAAATGGACTGGCATAACTCACACCTATCCAACTAGCCTCGACTTCAGGATCTCCTCCAAATTCTTCGATCCATACCTGTAGTCTTCCCATGTGTTGTGGGTCATCATTTTTCTTAACAATGCCGACATATATACCAGGACTATTAGCAACACCTTTATTATTAGTATTGCCAGAGTAATTTTGTGGGACTTTTTTCTGTCCGAATGGATTCATTGGACCTGTCATTTAAATACCCCCTCTTTTTGATTTTTTAGTAATATAATCACCGGCTTTGCCTTTCCAATCGCTGGGTAATAATAATCTATCCTGACCCTGATTGCCAAAAGACGGCACACCGATGCCAAAGTTATAATACTCTGTAGTTGCCTTAACACCATCATTGAATGTTTCGTACTTATTATAAGTTCCGGTTTTGACATCGAATCCTAGGCCGCTGGGATTGTTAACGGCGGCTGGGCCTGGACGCTGAGTATTATTACGTTTCCAATCTTCTAATCCTCCGCTGCCGCTTTTTTGTAGTGCTTCTGCTGTCAGTGTTTCTGCTGGATACGGTTTATAATTAGAAATGCCTGCATCAGCATATGCTTCAATGGCTAATTTATTAGTATGTTCAAAATGAGCTTTTGTCTCGGCAATATATTGTTCTTTTGCCTTTGAGTATGCCATGTCTTTAGTTACTTGTGGCGGCGTTTCTGTTAAGGAGTGTGCATTTGCTACCGGATCATTTACAACTGGGGGTGGATTATTTGCAATTTTTTCTCTATAGCTATTTAAAGCAGTTAGTACAGGCCCAGACGAGTTGTTAGCATCACCGCGAACAATACCAGCGGCTCCCATACCTTCTTTACCGGATAAATTATCTCTGGCGGCATCACCATTTCGTTCTCGTTTTGCCTGTTCTCTTAATTCGGCAACTTTGTCTGCTTCCCTCACATCACTGTTTATTGCACTTGTCATAAACTGTTCAAATGTAACTTCACCTACTACCCCCTTGGGCAATATATAACTAGGTATAGTAAGATCTTTTCGTGCTTTTAGTTTTTGTGTCCATTTACCTTCTTTAAAAGAATTCGTCACTGACCAAACTTGATAGATTCCGAGAATTTGATCTGTGGTATTAAACAGCATTGTATCATTGTTGTCCCAGTCTGTTGTAGGAGCTTGACTGTTAAAATAAAATAAGTTGGCACCTTTATAAAATTGTGCTTGGCCGTAGTCGCCCCATGCATTGACCCTGGTTCCCCAGTCTGGATCTAAACTTGGCATGTTGTCTTCGATCAATGTTTTAATTTGTTCGTCATTGCTACTGGAAAACTCTATTTTTTCTAACTGGTTTTTACCCACTAACATAACGTTGGGCATTCCCAACCAATAAGGATCTGCTATTATTTCCAACTCCATGTCGATTAAATCTCTCGGCGCTAACAACACAGTAAAGATTTTTTCCATGAGCTTTTCGTTTTCTGCTTTTGCAATATCTATGTCTTCTCCGATTACATCCGGTTCCATTCTAGGTCTCAGACTGGAATAATTAACAGATAAAATTTCATTGTAAATTTTCTTAAAGTCTACGTCTTCTGCAAACTTTGGAGCCATTGTTTCTAATAACTCAGTTCTATTATTAATAGAATTGGTAGGCAGTACAGCTTTTTCTTTTGCTCTCAACGCATTTTCTTTTTCAAGTATGGCTGCATTAATTGTTTGTATGTATTGTTCTAATGCTTCCTTTCTTGCTTTGTCTGAACCTTTTCTATTAATCTCTTTATTAGCGGCTATAGCACTTTGTTGAAGTTCTTTCAGTTCTTTTCTTGCGACTCCATTTTTATCATTTTGAACATACGGCGTAACATCTTTTCTATAGTTTTGTACATTCATTGCTCCTGGTCCGGTTGTTCCTCGATCTGTCCATATCACTGGAAAACTAGGCAAACTATAACTTTGATTAAACTGTAGATCTACTTTAATAATGTCTGTACTCAAGCCTGTGTAGTTATGATAATATACTTTTCGCAGTAATCCTTCTTGAATATAATATGTCAGCTTGCTAATAACTTTGTCTTTGCTTGATTGTCTATTCAATAAATCGAGTTCGTCGGGATACTGATACATGTTTGGTTGATCAGCCAAGAATATTAAAAAAACATGTTTAACTGCGTAACGTCCTCGAATATAGTCAAAGTTTTTATTAACAGTATAGGTTTCAATTCTAAAAAATTGATATGGTTTACCCATGTTATCTTCAATGATTTTTTTATTAGCTTCACTGCTGCCGCTGGCGCCCTGTGGTTGTCCTTGAGTTTTACCAGGCAATAAATCAGAGACTTCTTTAGTACTCATTAATACTCGATTAATCCACGAAATAATAGTTGTACCTGGGCGAGCAGTGATGTCCCATTTTTGTTTACCAAAAAAGCTAAATGATTCTTTTATCGCCGGATCTGCTTTACCCTTACTGGTAAATGTAAATTTTTCTATGTCCGGTTGCACAAGGAAATGATATTCGTCATGAAAAGGATCAGTTTCTGCAGGATGGGCGCCGCCACCGTTACCTCCTGTACCTGCTTTTTGTCTTGCTTCTGCGTATCTGAATTCTTTGTTTTCTAATTCGATGCTAAGTTGTTCGAAGAAGTCTTTGACATTTTCTGCTTTGATTTTTGTAGTGTCTTTGATTGGTTGTACTAGATCGGTTTGACTGTGATGATTTGCATGAATAAACTTTAGTACATATTCACTGCCTTTTTCACTGACACTGCTTTTAACATCTGTGCTTATCAGCATAATCGGCCAAACATATTTAAAAGGACTGTCCATTCCAGTGTCGCTGATAAAATCTTCAGCAAGTATTTCTATCTCTAACAAGAATCTTGCATCCAAGTGATTGTCACAGCCTATTTCAAAGGCGGCTGCTCTTATGTAATCAAAGAATGTAAATCCCATGGGTTCGAAGATTTTTAAATCTCCGTAGCCATTGTATGCTACACTTGTTTGGAAGTTAGGACTTACTAAGTTATCCCAATTAATTTCCCCCATGACAAATCTACCAGTGGCCGCAGTTTCTGCAATAACTACTCCAACTCGTGGATCTAAATTGTTTATGTTTTGTGGATTAACTATAGTTAATCTTGAATAGTATGTATGTGCCATTAATTGTCGCCTAATTTCAATAAAGGATTTACTAATACACCAACATCCGACTTTGCTGGTCGAGGTCTTTTAGTACTACCTGGACCTGTTTTATTCTTTTCTTGTTCTCTTCTTTTGACTATATCATTAATAGCTGAATCGGGTGGCGCAGTTTCTGTCGCAGTAGCAGGTTTCCCGGGTCTATTTTTTTCAACTGTTGCTGTAGTGGTCAATAAGTTTCCGGAACCTTTTTCAAAACTAGCAATTCCTACGTCGTTTTTTGGATCAATAGGAACTCCGTTTTTTCTAACTTCGTAATGAACATGCGGTTGTTCATTGGCGCCAGTTGCTCCGCTATATCCCATTAATGAACCAGATGGTATTGTTTGACCAACTTTATAGCCGCCGGGATTGTTATCATCTAAGTGTCCAAACACATATTCTTTACTAGGATCATTGGGGTCTTTTACATATAATGCTTTGCCATATCCCAGTTTTCCAGTGTCAATTACCCTGGATACTTTTAAATCTTGATTAGCATATATCGGACTACCTACACCTGCTCGCAGATCAATGCCTTTGTGGTCCGAACTGCACGTCGGGCAAGGTGGTTTTCTTTTTCCAAAACCGGAAGTAATCACTGCCATTAGTTAACTCCTGCGAGTTTTTCTAACAATGCAGTATCTCTAGGAACTAAAACTGTTAGTCCGGCTGTAAAATCCCAAATGGGATCTTTTATCAAATCTGCATTGGCTAGTGCAATCATCCACCAATATCTACTAGACCCGTATTGTTGATAACTGAATAAATCTATTCGGTTTTCACATTCAGTGGGAACTATTACATAATCACCGCTGGAAGTTGACATTACTGGAAGTTTTGCAACATCCAAATAAAAACTTCGATAGCGGCTGTCCCGTAGATAACTTTTTGTATCGTACATGGTACCAGAAAAATTTACAACTGCCATGATTAAATATATCCTTTGCTGTTTAACTTACCAGAAGCAAAATCTTCTAAATTAAAAGTATTAACAGTTTTATATAAGTTCTGTTGCACCAATAATCCAATGCTTATTGTAAAAAACACAGGAAGATAAATTTCTGTGTTGCGTACTACTTCCGAAACTTCACCTTCGGGAATGGCATTTGTTGGTACATTATTTTTTCTAACAGATTCAATGTCTTTGTATATATCACTGCTTGGATCTATTTTGCCTTTGACATAATCTACATCTTCGGGAAATGTCATATTAAATTTACTTATGACCACAGGTATGTTATCAAATACTTGATTACCATAGGCAAAGAATCGTAGTATTCTGGGTGGTAGACCACGCAACGGATCAGTTCTACCATAATTCATTTTTGTATATGTACGCAAGAATCTCAGCGCATACGCACTTAAATTGAAATGTTCACTGGTATGGGCACTGAACTTACAAGTCATATTGATACTGGGATTTTCAGTTCTTCCATAGCCATATGTTTGATAGTTAGTGTGACTCATACCATAGCTATCGTATTTGACTTCTTGTCCGTATTCAATCTGAGGTGTATAAGGAAAATCTAACTTTTTTAGATTACCAACTGGATTTCTTGGTTGTAGATATACTGTACTCATATCATTATTTATAGTGAAATAATGTATAGTTTTAATGAAAAGACTTGACATCAGTAATAAAAATGTGTTATTATTAGTCTATGGCAACATCACAAGCAAACCCACTAGCAAAACAGTACTTGACCAACAAGGAATTGCTCAAAGAAATTCATTTAAGTAAAAATCAATATAGCAGTTATTCTAAACCAGAATACTCTGACTACGATTTAATTCTGCCTAGCGTAGATAAGATTAATATCAGAACTATTGCTGATGCTAAACGAACTAAGGCACTACGTCTTAGTCAACTAGCACTAGCGGAAGCTCAAACAATTAATCCAAAAGCTAAACTAGCAGAATTTGAAATTGATTATAAAAAAGTTCTTAAAATAGATGTAGTGTTTAGGATTATGACACACGATCATGTGCCTTTAGAACCTGGGCGCAAAAAGACTCCTAAGAACCGAGGTGATCATCACAGCAAATGTAACTTTCCTCCGTTCCAACATTTTAAATTCAGCACGGAAGATGGCGCTGGCAAAGATGATTTAATCTGTGTAGGCAAGAGTCACTGGAAAGGCGACATGGATACTGGAGAATTTTGCTTAGACGGTAGCATAACAAAAAAACTAGCCAAGAGTTACATGTTACTCTGCGAACGCTATAGTATGCGCTTTAACTGGCGTGGATACACTTACGTAGATGAAATGCGAAGTCAAGCATTGCTACAATTATCACAGATAGGACTACAATTCGATGAATCAAAATCGCAGAACCCTTTTGCGTATTATACTGCCGCTATTGACAACAGTTTCACTCGCATACTTAATATTGAAAAGAAAAACCAAATGATTCGAGACGACCTGTTAATTCAAACAGGCAGCAGTCCAAGTTTTACTAGACAGTTCGAACATGAAACAATGATGCGTGACGAGCGTGAACGTATCGCTAATCTTAAAACAGAGGATTTCTAATGACAGATATGTTTAAGAAGGCAGCAGTCTTCACTGACATTCATTTTGGCATGAGACAAAACAGCAAAGCCCACAACGATGATTGTATGGGTTTTGTTAAATGGTTCTGTGCCGAAGCAAAAAAGCAGGACTGTGACACAGCAATCTTCATGGGTGATTGGCATCATCATAGAGCTACTGTCAACGTCAGCACGTTGAACTACACAGTTGAAGCCGTGGATTATATCAGTAAACACTTTGAGCGTTTCTTTTTCATTGCCGGTAATCATGATTTATACTATCGTGAAAAACGTGACTTGACAAGTATTCCATTTATCAGAAATCAGAAAAACGTAGTTTTAGTAAATGATATTTACACAGAGGGAGACATTAGTCTTGTTCCATGGTTAGTGGGCGAAGAATGGACCGGCATGAAGCGATTACAAAGTCGTTATGTATTTGGACATTTCGAACTTCCTAACTTTAAAATGAATGCCAATGTTGCAATGCCGGATCATGGTGGATTAAATGGTGGACATTTTCCCAATCAAGAAAAAGTCTTTAGTGGACACTTTCATATGAGACAGCACAGTGGTAACGTTAGCTATATTGGCAATGCCTTTCCGCACAACTATGCAGATGCATGGGATGATGACAGAGGTATGATGGTTCTTGAGCATGGTGGACAGCCCAAGTATATTGCTTGGCCCGATGCTCCGAAATTTAAAACTATTGATCTTACAAGATTGATTGATGATCCTACAAAATACATGGACGCTAATTCATTCCTGCGTGTTACCTGCGATGCTGACATTAGTTTTGAAGAAGCAAACTTCTTAAAAGAAAGTTGGCAGGAAGAATATAAATTACGTGAGATTAGTTTGATTCCTGCCAAACGAGAAGAACATGCACAAGATTGGAGTGGCGATGTTCACTTCGAAAGTGTAGACCAAATTGTCGTACAACAACTTACAGCCATTGACAGTGAAGTTATAGATCGACAAACACTGATTGACATCTACAACGGACTTCATGTATAATACTAATTCATGATTAAATTAAAAAACTTAACAGTAAAAAACTTTCTTTCAGTGGGCAATGTGACCCAGGCACTAAAATTTGACCAGCATGGTCTTACTTTAGTTCTGGGTAATAATTTAGACCTTGGTGGTGATGGCAGTCGCAACGGCACTGGTAAAACTACCATTGTCAACGCACTGAGTTTTGTCTTATATGGCAATGCACTAACTAACATTCGTAAAGATAACTTAATTAACAAGACTAACAATAAACAAATGTTAGTTACCTGCGAGTTTGACTGTGAAGGACATAGTTATCGCATTGAACGTGGGCGTAAACCCAACGTACTTCGTTTTATTGTTGATGATAAAGAAGCTGACAGTCTTGAAACTGAAGAACAACAGGGCGAGAACAAAGAAACACAGGCAGATATTGAACGCATACTTGGCATGGGTCATGATATGTTCAAGCATATTGTTGCCCTTAACACTTACACAGAGCCGTTCCTTAGTTTAAAGACCAATGATCAAAGAGATATCATTGAACAGTTGTTGGGTATTACCCAACTCAGTGAAAAAGCAACCTTGCTTAAAGATTTAATAAAGAACACCAAAGATGCAGTCAAAGAAGAAGAATATAGAATCAAAGCCATCGGCGACGCTAATACTAAAATTAAAACGTCTATCGAAGATTTGGAACGTCGTAGTCGTTTATGGCAAACGAAACAGACGGACGATTTAGAAAAACTTGCAGCCAGTATCAATGAACTACTGAATATTGACATTGCCATTGAACTTGAAAATCACAAAGCTCTTGCGCTGTGGTCTGCCAATGAAAAAGAATTAAAACGACATAATAAAGATTTAGCTACACATCAAAGTGCTATCAAAATATTAAAAAATAATTTATCGAAATTGGAAAGTGCTAAAACTAAAGCAGAAGCACACCAATGTCATGCATGTGGTCAGGATATTCATGACAACAAGCAAGAAGAAATGATGTCAGAGATTGACGGTGCTGTTATTAGTCTTAAAGAAGACCTAGCTAAAGAGGAAACTGCATTAGCCAAAGTCACAGAAGACGTTGCCAGCTTGGGTAAGTTAGGCACAGCACCCACTGTTCGTTATAGTAACATTGATGATGCTGTTAATCATAAAAGTACATTAGAAACAGCACAGGATCAGTTTGAGCGCAGAGCATTGGACATTGATCCTTATATTGAACAAGCAGAGCATTTAAAAACCAGTGCTTTAGAAGATCTTAACTTTGACAGTATAAATGGATTGACAAAGTTAAATGAACATCAAGAGTTTTTGCTTAAACTGTTGACCAGTAAAGATAGTTTTATTCGTAAGCGTATTATTGAACAGAACTTGAGTTACTTGAATCACAGACTGGCACATTATCTTGAAAAATTAAGTTTACCGCATGAAGTAGAATTCCGCAGTGACTTGGAAGTAGATATTACACAGCTTGGACAAGAGTTTGACTTTGATAACTTGAGTCGAGGTGAGCGTAATAGACTTATTTTGGGTTTGTCATGGGCATTCCGAGATGTCTATGAAAGCCTAAATAGGCCAATCAATTTGTTGTTTATTGACGAAATGATTGACAGTGGTATGGACGCCAATGGTGTTGATAACAGTTTGGGTATTCTTAAAAAGATGGCTAGAGAAAATCGGAAGAATATCTTCTTGATCAGCCACCGAGATGAACTGGTCGGGCGTGTAAATAACATACTACAAGTAGTAAAAGAGAATGGCTTTACAACATTCAATACAGATGTAGAAATGGTAGAAGCATGATGACAATAGAATCAAAAGCACTGGCAGCTATTAAAAAAGCCTGCGAAAAAACAGACGACGAAATTATTAATGCCGAATCATGGACCGAATTAAATTTCGATAGCTTGCAGACTGTGGAATTAATCATGCAAATGGAAGATCTATTTGACATTACCATAGATGATGAAGATGCAGAAAAATTAAAAAATTACAACGATTTAATAGCTTTTATAAAAGGAAAAATAGAATGACAGAAGAAATCACAACTCCGGTAAATACACAAGAAGAACTTGTTCGACAATTTCAATTGTATATCGAAGAAAACGAAAAGTTCACGACTAAGAAAGTTAAAGCAGCCGCTGGTCGTGCTCGTAAGGCATTGCAAGAAGTTTCCAAACTTGTCAAGCAACGTCGTAAAGAAATCACTGAAGAGAAAGCGGCGTTGTCAGTTAAATAAAAACTGATGACATGGCTTTACCAAGGTGCTTTAATAGAAGAACTTCCTGAGGACTGTGTTGGTTTTGTTTATCTCATTACCAACACAGTCACAGGCCGCAAATACATAGGCAAAAAATTGGCAAAGTTTGCAAAGACAAATTATAAAGTTGTCAAGCAAAAAAATGGCATTAAAAAGAAAAAGAAGATTCGTTCAAAGGTCGATAGTGACTGGAGAGATTACTACGGGAGTAGTGATGAATTATCTAAAGACGTTACCACACTAGGCAAAGAAAATTTCACTCGTGAAGTTTTACACTACTGCACATCCAAGGCTCATACTTCATACTTAGAAGCAAAAGAACAATTCGATAGAAAAGTTCTTGAAACAACAGATTACTACAATGGCCAAATATCCGTTCGCGTCCACGGATCACATATCATAAACAGAATTTAAATCGGCAACAGCCCAAAGACACTACTGATAATGCCTGTACCGGCAAGTTAAACAAGGTACCCAATAACTGGACTCCGTGTCGCAGGGAAGGAACTTCTGAGCAGTAGCAGAGACATGATTGCCACTATCCTTAACAGGACGCAACACTGGGTTTGAAACGTGTTGGCAAATGTATTGTATGACCAAAAAGAGTAGGCTCTGCTGAGTCATTGCAACCTACATGAATCAATGTGTTTATCTATTGGCTATTTGATTTTGCGTTATATAGAAGAGCTACATAAAAAGGTACAGCGTAACCGCCTTTACTAGAGATAGTTGTAGTAGTAGATTACGATAATGGGCCTCCGACAGGATTTTTCCAATTTTTACTTTTCGTCCTTAACAGGGCGAAGTACGACTGCAAAACCTTGACAAGTATATATAAGAAGAACAATTGATAACAATGAACTACGTTAATAAAAAGAATTCTAAGATTTGTGTTTTACTGTAAGTAAAAGGTAAATCTTGTTGTTCTACGAACAACTTAAATTAATTCTTGTGTTAATGTATCTTTAGGTTTAATGCCTCGATCTAGGCTTATTTTATCTTTGAGTATTTTAAGGAATATCTTCTTCTCATCAAATGTAATATTCCATAGGTCGTTATAACTCTGCCCTGAGTATATAGCCAATGTTGCAATATCTTCTATTATGGCTTTTGATTCCTTGTCTAAAGAGTTTAAGAACTTTAGAATGTCTGGCCCAGACTTCAGGGATAAAAGCCTTATGCGAAAAAAGTTGTTGGATTAAGATCTAGGCTAGATTTAAATTCAGTGTTGCAATTTTTACAACTCACACTAAATTCTTTATCCACACCCATTGTACTGGTTGTCATTATGGATAATTCAATTTTTGAAAAATCATTTTTGCTGAGATCGTTGATCCAGTCTTTGATGTTTGCATTATCAGTTACAGCTAGTCCGTCTGGTAATAACACAGTGTCTATACAGCTACTGACAATTTCTATGTTTTTTTCAGTTAAAATTTGATAACTTCGTTGCATTAGATTTACTTTAGTTGCTTCGTCTGCATTATTTTGTTCTGCAAGTTGTATATTTCTAATCTGTTCAAACTGCACCCAATTTAAGTTTAATAAATTTTGCACAGTAACTGGTTTGATAAAAATTTTAATTCCATTATCTAATTCAACAGGCTCTAAATTTTCAACAGTTTTTATACTGCTGATAATTTGATTCAAATTTATACTTACGTCATTGGCAGTGTCGCAGGCCGTGCATTTACATGCTACATCTAAATTATCACCATACGTACAACGTTTGATACCAACTAACACAGCATCTAAGTCAATGGCCGGCATGGACATGGGATCAGTTATTGAAGGAACACAGCTATTAATCATTTGAGTTATTGCACTGCCGTTTAGTAAAGCATCTGCGTTTTTAAGCATTAGCTCATCTTTGGCGGTCAGTGGATAAATTGGGATCTCACCCATTTCGTTAAACTCTAAAGGTTTTTCTTTATAGAAATTGCCTTGGCTGGGCAACTTGATCCATATTCCAGGCTTTCTAAAATATTGTTTTAACGGGTTGATTTGATTTTCCATTTTTTCTCCAACTAAATAGTATATAAAGTAATTACTCTTTATTTATATACATATTTAATGGCAGATTCAATTAAAGTCTACGGAACAATAAATCAAGCGACCTCTGGCTTCGAGTTCTCTCTTGACGGCATGGCTAGTTACAGCCAAATGAAGAAGTTACTGGCAGTAACTGAATCTATGGCTAAAAAAATGGGAGCAGATGCCACTGGTCCTAGTAAAGAAGAAAAAGAAGAAGTAGAGTTACTTAAAGATAAAAACAAGCAAACTCAGCAGTCTATTGATCTTGAAGAAGAACAACAAAAAAGATCCAATGAACTTGATAAAAAGTTTAGAGATTTAAGCAGAACTTCATCCTTTCTTCAAGGTAATTTAAGTGCCGCTGGCACAGGATACACAACAGGTTTAACATTATTAACCACAGGAGTTGGTTCATTATTAGGTGCATTAAGTGGGTATGCTGACCAATTACAGCTAGGTTTACAGCGTGGCATCAGTGGCGGAGTAATGGACTTTGCTATTGCTGCCAAAACAGGCGGTGTTAGTATGGCGTCATTTTCCAAAGCATTGGAAGAAAGTGGCGGAGCCTTTGCCAGTCTCGGTGACGGAGCAACTAATGGTGCTAAGAATTTTGGTAACTTGATAGGTAGTGTTAGAACAGCCACAGCAAGTGTAGGCAACTTAGGATTAAGCAATGATCAACTGGCATTGCTTACGGCACAGCAGGTCAAGGTTGCTGTTTCACAGGGTTTTAAAGGCACTGCTGCTCAAAATGTCGTAATTAATAACACTCGCGCATTGGCTAAAGAATTAGATATACTGGCAAATCAAACAGGTAAGAGTGTTTTAGAAATGACTCAGGCTGCGATAAAATTAGCACAAGATCCATTGGTAAGTAGCTTTGTTAGAGATATTAAAGTAGGCGGAGCAGGCGCTGCCAAAGCATTGAATTCATATGCCGCAAACTTTAGTGCGCTATTTGGCAAAGAAGGCGATAAACTAGCACGTGATACTATTGGTCCTGCACTGTCCGGACTGCCAATGATTGTTAATGACACTGGTAAAAACCTAGCATTAGCCAGTCAAAGCACATACAATGAAATAGATAGGCTGGCACAAAAAGCTCGCAGTGGCGAAGCAATGACCGATGAAGATAGAAAACGTTTATCTGAAACAATTAAAAAAGAAGTTGCACAGCGTGGCCAAGAACTTCGATACATGTCTGAACTAGGTGGACCAATGGGCGAAAGTGCCAAACAGTTTCTGTCATTGGCGCAGGAAGTTGAAAACTATAATAGTGCCGCAGGCGAGCAACGTAGAAAAGAAGACAAAGCCGCACAAGAGTTTAATACTGCAATGAATCAGTTTAAAGCAAATGTACAAGCACTTGCAATACCATTTTTAAATTTAATTAATGGCATTGACTGGACAGTTTTCATTAACACTATCAGTGCATTTGCTTCGGGATTAGGCTTTGTATTACATTTACTTGATCCGATTGGTAAATTTTTAGGCATGGGTCCTGGCGGATTAATAGGTGCAATATTAGGCCTAGTAGCAGTTATAGCCATAGGAAAGACTGGCTATGGATTATTGAATAAATCAGTGACATCTATGGCAGCTACCTTTACAGAATCGGCTGCAAAAATTAAATTAGCTGCCGATCAGTTACGTAATTTAACAGGGGGTAAAAATCCAGTAAATTACAAACAAGGCGGCCCTGGAGGATTTACTGGCCCTACAACAATTGAAAACGCAACAGGAAAAATTGGCAAAGGCATGGCCCGAGCAGGTGTAGCTGGAGGTATTGGCGGTATGATGGGCGGCGGCTTGGGTCAAATGGGCGGCGAATATGCTACAGAGAAATTGGGTCAAGAAAAAAACTCAGGTGGTGCAATTGGTGGAACAACAGGTGCATTAGCCGGAGGCATTGCAGGCGCGGCAATTGCTGGAGGATTAACAGTTGGCACAGCCGGTCTAGGCGCATTTGTTGCACCTGCAATTATCACTGGCATGTCAGCACTGGGAGGTTTCCTGGGTAACGTTGTCGGTAATACAATTGGTGATTGGATGAGTGATGATTCGTCTAGCCTAGCCGAAACAGACATGGCAGCAGTGGATCAAAGTAATCAATATCAGCAGGCCAGTTTGAAACAAGGCCAGCAATTAAATGCCAAAATTGATGCGCTAAATGAAAATATGGGATATGGTAATAGTATAAATGCTAGGGGTGTAGCTGTAGCAGAAACAGGCAATAGACAAATAGCCAACTTACAATACGGCAATGCTTAATAAATACTACAACAGGATTAATAAACAATATGTCATGGCGTAAGCATTTTCAGATACCACAAACAGCAAACGAAGTAGCCAAATCACAGGCTGCTACAGGTAACCATCACGGCAGTAGTAGCAAGTTCAGCAGTTGGTTAAAAGACGTATACGCAGGCACACCAAATCGTGTTGAGCGTTATATGCAGTATGAAGTCATGGATCAGGACAGCGAAGTCAATGCCGCACTGGACACTGTAGCAGAATTCTGCACACAATTTGACTACGAAAGTAATATGCCTTTTAAAGTCGAACATTTTAATGAACCAACGGAAGCAGAAGTAAACGTATTAACCCGTAGTCTACGTCAGTGGAGTATGATCAATGACTGGAACAAGCGCATATGGCGAATGATGCGTAGTACAATCAAGTATGGCGATGGCTTTTTTATTCGTGATCCTGAAACATATGAATTGTTATATGTTGATGGTGCAGACGTTAGTAAAATTATTATTAATCAAAGCAAAGGCCGCGAAGTAGAACAATATATTATTAAAAATATTAGTATTAATATTGCTGACAAAGTAGCAACTAATCCATTAATTGCGGATCAAAACTATGGTCCAACACAGTTTAACAAAAGTGCGTTTACACAATTTGCCAGTGCCAATACAGGCAGTAACAGCAATACAAATAATACAGAAACGGCAGTGGATGCCAGTCATGTACTGCATTTGAGCCTCAGCGAAGGCATGGATACTAACTATCCATTTGGCACAAGTATATTAGAATCAGTGTACAAAGTGTTTCAACAGAAAAGTTTATTAGAAGACAGTATCATTATCTATCGGGTACAACGTGCCCCGGAACGTAGAGTATTTTACATTGACGTGGGTAATATGCCAGCTAACATGGCCATGTCATTTGTAGAACGTGTTAAGAATGAAATACATCAACGTCGTATGCCAAGTCGCACCGGCGGCGGTACTAGCATCATGGATGCCAGCTATAACCCATTAAGCATGTTAGAAGACTACTTCTTTGCACAGACCGCCGAAGGTCGTGGTAGTAAAGTTGAAGTATTACCAGGTGGTGATAACCTGGGTCAAATCGATGACTTGAAATATTTTACCAACAAATTAATGCGGGCAATGCGTATTCCCAGTAGCTATATGCCCACAGGGCCAGATGATGGCACAGCCACATACAATGATGGCAGAGTAGGCACAGCTTTTATTCAAGAGTATCGCTTTAACAAATATTGCCAACGTTTACAGAATCTGATTATTAATCCTTTGGACAAAGAATTTAAAATGTTCTTGAAACACAAAGGTATTGAACTAGATTCCAGTACATTTAAATTAAGTTTCTTACCTCCACAGAGCTTTAGTGAGTATCGTGACATTGAAGTTAACAATGCAAGAGCCGCAGTATTCGGACAACTTGCAGAAGTACAATACATTAGCAGACGTTTTGCACTAAAGAAATATCTAGGCTTGACCGAAGAAGAAATTGTGGAAAACGAAGTAAAATGGTTGGAAGAAAATCCAGAAGCTGGAGAAGGACTGACACCTCCAGGTAATGCTGCCATGGCAGCTGGAGATTTAACTGGACTAGGAGTAACTCGTCCAACAGAAGATGACTTTGGACAAATAGATCAATTAGGACAAGAGGTTCAAGCTGAACCAGGAGCAGAAGCCGCAGGTCAAGTCAGTCCGTTAGGCGGAGCGCCAGCACCGACATTAGGCGGAGCACCTCCAGCACCAGGAGCAACTCGATGAAATTATTTGAAATAAAACACGAAGATGGCATTGTTGATCCATCTAAAAACGAACTCGAAACTAGTAAAAAAACAGATACTAGACGTCCTAGACTAACACTAGAACACTTGGGAAAACTACGAAAAATGCGTGAAATTCGTAAACTTGAAATAGAATCTAGAAAAGACCTTTTCAAGAAGATCTACGCAAGACCTCCAGCAATGGAATAAATCTACTATACTTACTCTGAGTTTCTTTTAGAAAACTGGGTTTTTAACTCTGTTTTAGTGCTATTCTTGTAATCTTTCTTAAATATATTACAGACTAAATTACTTTGGCCAAAAGGAGAAACACAATGTCTAAACATACATTAGAGCAGGTATTAGAAGCCCTTATCAACAAGGAAGATGATCGTGCAAGCGAATTGCTACATCAGTTTTTTGTTCAAAAAGGAAAGTCAATTTATGAAGAACTTAGTTCTTTTGACGAACAACTAGAAGAAGATGAAGAAGCAGATCTTGAAGAAGGTATTGGCGGTTCACCTGCCCATGACTTCGAAGAGGAAATCATTGCTGACGAATCTGATCTAGAAGACGAAAAATTATTCAGCGAAGCAGACGAAGAAGGTGAAGATCCTATGTCTGCTGAAGAGCCAACAGAGCCAGAAGCAACTGCTGACTTGGCCATGGGCGGCGACATGCCGGCTGAAGAGCCAGCACCAGAAGGCGAATTGCTACAAAAAGCAGACGACGCTATCGACGAATTAAAAGCAATCTTTGCTGAAATTATGGGCGCACAAGGTGGTGACATGCCAACTGATGAACCTGCAATGGATGACATGCCAGCTGAAGAGCCAACAAAAGAAAGCTTCCGTGCTTTCGGTGAAGCAGTTGCAATGAAAGCTGTTAGTGCTCCGACTCCAGGCGATAATGGTGCAAACACACGTAGCCCAGTGAGTTCTGGTAGTAAAATCAGTGCCAATGGCGCAAGCGCAGTTAAAGTTAACAGTGGTAATGTAGCTGGTGGTAAAGCTGATTCTGCTAAAGAAGACGACGCTGGCAATGTAAATAAAGTTGGCAATGCCAAAGCTCCTGCACTTAGAGGTGTTGCAGTTCCTAAAATGAACAGCGATACAGCTGCCAACAAAACTAGTCCTGTAGCGAAATAATAAGATGGCCTTACCATTAGTAGAAGCTCTTACATACGACCAAGCCGGTATCCGCACTCAACTTGTGGAAAACCAGAGTGGCGGCAAAGATCTCTACATGGAAGGCATTTTCATCCAAGGCGGTGTTAAAAATCAAAACCAAAGAGTTTACCCCGTAAATGAAATCGCTAAGGCATGTAGTAACATTGCTGAAAAAATTAAAAATGGTTATAGTGTGTTAGGCGAAGCCGATCACCCAGATGACCTGCAAGTTAACTTAGACCGTGTCAGTCACATGATTACAAACATGTACATGACTGAAAACAACGGTATAGGTAAGCTAAAAATTCTACCAACCCCAATGGGTAACATTGTAAAAACTCTTTTAGAGTCTGGTGTTAAACTTGGCGTGAGTAGCAGAGGATCAGGTAACGTCAACGAATCTGGTGGCGTTACTGATTTTGAAATTGTCACGGTAGACATCGTGGCACAACCTAGTGCTCCGGCAGCATATCCCAAAGCAATATATGAGCGTGTAATGCACGATCGTAGACGCCACGCCTTAATGGACGTTGCAAGTGCAGTAAGACATGATGCAAGAGCGCAAAGATACCTCCAGGAAGAGGTTCTTAGGTTCATCACCAACTTGAACAAGTAAGGGGAACAAGATGAGCACATTAAAAGAACTATTCGGCGCTGAGGTTTTATCTGAGGAAGTAACAAGCCAACTACAAGAAGCTTGGGACTCTAAAGTTAAGCAACTACATGAAGAAGTGGAATCAAATCTACGTGAAGAATTTAGTCAGAGATACGAATCTGACAAAGGTCTAATCGTTGAAGCCGCTGACAAAATGATTACAGAAGCAATTCGCAGAGAAATCGCAGAATTCGCTGTAGACAAGCGTGAAGTTGTTGAAGCAAAAGTTGCATACAAAAAGCAAATTCGTGAACATGCCCAAATGTTAAACAAGTTTGTCATGGAACAGATGGCTAAAGAGATCAAAGAACTCAGAGAAGATCGTAACACACAAAAAGTAAACTTCGAGAAATTAGAAGAATTTGCTTTGCGTAAGTTGAGCTCAGAGCTAAAAGAACTAAAAGAAGATGAAGACAAACTAGTGCAAGCTAGAGTCAACTTAGTAACAGAAGGTAAAAAAGTTATCGCTGAAGCTAAAGTTAAATTCATCAAAGAAGCAGCTACAAAAGCTGAAAAATTACTAAGCGAAAGTCTACGTAGCGAGATCACTCAATTACGTGAAGACATTCAAATTAGTCGTGAAAACGCTTTCGGTCGTAAGATCATGGAAGCATTTGCAGGTGAGTTCATGGCCAGCGGTTTTGCCGATGGTACACAGGTCAAGAAGTTAGGTGATCAAATCGCTACTTTGACTGCACGTTTAGATGAAACAGCTAAAACTGTTACAGCTAAAGATGCTGAACTAACACAAGCACAAAAGAAAATTCGCATTGCAGAAGACGCAGTAAAACGCCAATCTATTATGCAAGAATTGGTAGCACCACTTGGTAAAGAAAAACGTGGCATTATGGAAGATTTGCTAAAAACAACATCTACAGAATCTTTACGTGAGTCATATAACAAGTATCTACCAGCCGTTCTTAACGAAACAGCCTCTGCTACAAAAGCAAAAACTGTAATTAGTGAGAGCGCCACATCGCAGACGACTGCGATGACTGGCAACAAAACTTCTAGTGAAGAATCTGCAGGCGCAGATATTATATCACTACGTAAGCTCGCCGGAATTGGAAAAATTTAAGGAGACTATCATGTCTGAAAAACTTTTCGAAGCCCAGAACTGGACTGCAACAAAAGACGTTCTACTAGAAGGCTTAAATGGCAATAAAAAAGCCGTTATGGAAACCGTGTTAGAAAACACAAAGAAAAACATCATGGAATCTGCTAGCGCAGGTGCCACACAAGCTGGTAACGTGGCTGTGTTAAACAAGGTAATTTTGCCTGTTATCCGTCGTGTTATGCCAACCGTTATCGCTAACGAAATCGTTGGTGTTCAACCTATGACTGGTCCAGTTGGACAGATCCATACATTGCGTGTACGTTATGCTCAAACAGCTAATGGCGCAACTGCTGGTTCTGAAGCACTAAGCCCATTCGATATCGCTACAGCATACTCTGGTGCTAGTTCTGGTAAAGCAGAAGCTACAAGTACTTTAGAAGGTACACCAGGTAACAAGTTAAGCATTCAAGTATTGAAGCAAACTGTTGAAGCTAAAACACGTAAGATGTCTGCTCGTTGGACATTCGAAGCCGCGCAAGATGCACAAGCAATGCACGGTTTGGATGTTGAAGCAGAAATTATGGCTGCTTTGGCTCAAGAAATCACAGCTGAAATTGACCAAGAATTGTTAGCAAGTCTAGCAACATTGGCTGGAACAGCTACACACACGTTTGATCAAACTAGTGGTTCATTCACTGGTACTGCTACTTATGTTGGTGACCAACACGCTGTATTGGCAATCATGATCAATGATGTTGCTAACCGTATTGCTCAGCGTACACGTCGTGGTGCTGGTAACTTCGTAGTTGTTAGCCCAACAGCTTTAACAATTCTACAAAGTGCTACTACAAGTGCATTTGCACGTACAACAGAAGGTACATTCGAAGCTCCAACAAACACAAAGTTTGCTGGTACATTGAACAGTTCTGTTAAAGTTTACGTCAACAGCTATGCTTCAGCTACTGCTCCATTGTTAGTTGGTTATAAAGGCCCTAACGAAATGGACGCTGCCGCATTCTATTGCCCATACATTCCATTGATGAGTTCTGGTGTTGTATTAGATCCATCAACAATGGAACCAGTAGTTAGCTTCATGACACGTTATGGTTATGTTGAGTTAACAAACACAGCATCATCTCTTGGTAATGCTGCCGACTACCTAGGTAAAATTGCTATTGGTGACGTTAAGTACATGTAATTCGAAAGAATTATTTCGTAATAAAAAGGACTCTTCGGGGTCCTTTTTTATTTTGGCTAAATATTATTATGGCAATTAACATATCCCACCCAACCAATACAATCGACGGACAGGATGTATTGAATCTCAAGTCCGGCAACAGTTCTAATATTGAACTGACACCCGATTCAGGTACCGTAAACGTTAATGGTGACATTAACATCACTGGTAACTTTAGGGTACAAGGTACAACTACCACAGTTAATAGCACTACAACTTCTATTGTAGATCCTATCATTGTACTGGGCACAGACGATGATGGAAATCCAGCAAATGCCAATGACGGTAAAGACCGAGGTGTTTCTTTCTTTTATAATGATGGTTCGACTAAAACGGGCTTCTTTGGTTTTGATGCTAGTAACAACGATTTTAGATTTATTCCCAATGCAACCATTACCAGTGAAATAGTAACTGGCTCAAACGGCACAATCACAATCAATTTATTAAATGCTGAGTCAGTGGATACTACTATATTAGACGCAGGTGATTTAAACATAACAACAAATGTTGTTAGTTCTAGTATCAGTGGCAACATTGTTTTAGATCCAGGCACTGATAGCATTGATGTTAGTAACAGCAATATTATTAACTTATTAGATCCGACATTGGATCAACACGCCGCTACTAAGAAATATGTAGATGACGCTGCCAGTGCTATCAGCATTTTAAATATTGCCGGAGATTTTGGCACAGGCACAGTTAATTTAGATCTAGGCACGTTTACATTAAACGGCACAATATATCAGATTGAAACTACAGTAAGCAACGATGTAATCACATTTAGTTTACCTACTGTACTTATTGCCCCAGGTAGTTTAGAAGTAACAACGAATTTAACAGTTAATAATAATACAACAACTACAACGTTAGATGCTGGCAATTTAAATATTACCACAAATGTAATCAGTTCAGATGTCAGTGGCGATATTGTTATTGACAGTGGTGCTGACAGCATAGAATTAATTGGTGATACTAACGTCACTGGCAATTTATCAGTAAGTGCTGACGCAGTCATTTATGGTAATTTAACAGTACAAGGTACTACAACAAGTATCAATACAATAGACACTGAAATTACAGATAATATTTTAGTATTAAATCAAGGTGAAGCAGGCGCCGGCGTAAGCAAAGGAACGAGTGGTATTGAAATAGCACGTGGTTCATTGTTTAACGCAACTTGGAAATGGAATGAAGCAACAGATCGTTGGGAAGCCAAAGAAGGCACTAGTTTAACATCGATAGCGGTGTCAGAAATCAATGCCGGTAATGTAAATATAGCAAACAATACTATTGTTCCAACAGATACCAATGGTGATTTGAATTTAAATTCAAATGGCACTGGACAAGTATTAATCAATGGTAGACAAGTGGCAACTGATACAGATGCCCTAATGTACGCAATAGTATTCGGAGGATAAAATGGCAACTTTTAAAAACGCAACGGTAGCAATACCAGATACAAATACAAATTACTCAACATTGTATACTGCTACCAGCACGACTGTAATTCACACAGTTTATATTAGTAATAACAGCGTGGGTGCAAACGCAGATGTTATACTCGAAGTAGTTGACGACAGCGCAACTATTAATATCCCTATTTTGGATAAAGTTCCATTACGAGCAAACACAACATTGGTATTAGAAAAACCAATTAATTTAGAAGCTAACGACAGTCTTAGAATGAAAAGTTCTACCGGTTGTCCTATAACAGCATTTGCAAGTGTAATGGAAGTTTAATGTTTAAAACAGTCAATGAAGAAGTTAAATTATTTCGTTTAAGTATCTGTAAAGATTGTACAGACTTTAACAAATCATTTAAAACCTGCAAGCAATGCGGATGCTATATGCCAGCAAAAGCAATGTTTGCTGTTTCCTCTTGCCCCAGAGAAAAATGGACAGTAAACACTCCAGGCAAAGATTTAATAAATACAATAGATGAAATGATTTTAGAATCGTGGGATAAACAATAATGGCATACATAGGTATAACGTCAGTAGCAGACAGCGAACAGTTGAGTCCAAATTACATTGGATTTCAACCTACTTTCCAACGTCCTGAAAGTGCGTTTGTAGTAGATACATTTACTGCGGATGGCAGTCAAACAGTATTTCCTTTAAGTAATCCCAAGCCAACAACAAGTAGGGCAGTATTGGTCAGCGTGGCTGGCTATTCTTTAGTTCCTATCATAGACTACGATCTTGATCAATACGGAAATTTAGAGTTTGTCACAGCTCCTGGCAGCGGCAATGCTATTACAGTACACCATTTAATATTTCCAAAGAATGAAGCAACAACTGGTATTCGCAAGTTAGATGACATCAGCAATGGCTTTAATGGAATAGATACAAGATTTACATTGACTGCCAATGGTGTAGCAGCCAATATTTTAGGCGCAAATGTATTGGTCATCAGCGTCAACGGAGTTATACAAGAGCCCGGCGAAGCATACATATTAGACGGTGATGACATTATATTCAGTGAAGCACCTCCTACTATCAGTAGTTTTTATGGCATTGATGTAGGCACAACTGGAATAGGTACTCCAGGCGATGGTACTATTAGTTCAAGCAAATTTATAACAGACAACACAGCAAGCACAGGTAAAGTACTAGGTGTAAACAGTTCAGGCGAACTAAGCTGGGTAACAGTGGGCGGCGGAGTTGGCGCCACAGATTTAGATGGACTCAGCGACGTTAGTCTAGTACTGCCAATGTCCGGACAAGTATTGAGATTTAATGGCAGTAACTTTGTCAATGCTAGATTAAATTACAATGACCTGCAAGGTCCTCCAAGTTTAGCCGCTGTGGCAACTTCAGGTAGTTACAATGATTTAACAAATACACCATCATACCCCACAGACTTAAACGGGTTCACAGACAGTCAAGGATTATTATTCGACGGTGACTATGCCAGTTTAACCAACTTGCCAAACATTCCAGATCATCTCACAGATTTAATGGACATTGATGTTGCTAATTTAACTTACAATCAAGTCTTAGTCTATGACGGCAATGCTTGGATCAATGACAGTTTACAGTTAACAGATTTAAGTATTGTAGATGGAACAGCGGGACAGGTATTGACCACAGACGGACAAGGCAGCTTTACGTTTACAACAGTAAGTGGCGGCAGCGGTAGTTTCAGTGGTAGTTATAACGACTTAACAAATAAGCCAACTATACCCAGTGATGTCAGTGATTTAACAGATACTACTAATTTATTGTTTAGTGGTAGTTATACAGATTTAACAAGTAAGCCAACTATACCAACCAAAGTCAGTGACCTTACAAATGACGCAGGATACGTAACGAGCGCAAGCGGTGCAGTTCCAGCATGGACCAGTGCTGGTGCAATCACACTCACAGCAACCACAACCAATCCCACAAAAGGTACAGTAACAACGGACGATATCAGTTATCGTCAACTGGGTACAAAACAGTGGGAAGTGGTAATGACTTACATACAAAGTTCAGTCTCAGGCGGCATTAACACCGGCTCGGGGGATTATTTGGTCACATTGCCCAATGGTCTAAGTTTTGATACCACATTACCAAGCCAACCAATTTATACCAGTGGTGTTGCGACCAGTACCTTTGCACACCTGCCCTATGTAATTCCCAACTGCAACGGCACTATCACCAACAACACTGTAGGCGGACAAATATTTCCAATGGTATATAATGCCACCAAGTTCCGTATACTGACACTCACATACGGCAGTGGAATACAATGTTGGGGTAGTGGGTTTTATAGTGTTGGGGGAGATCTACCTAGGATACAATTAACATTTAGGTTCACATCCACATAATAAAGGAATATAATATGGCAAATTCAGTTATAGTTCAAAATGGTGTAAGAATAACCAACGGTGTTATTATTCGCAATGGCACGGGCACTCCTCCAGTTACATTTAACATCGTCACTGAAGACGTATTAGACAACATTTTAACAGAAGACGGCGACGAACTAATCACTGAATAAACTCTGTCCATTCAATTTGGAATAAATAATGATATGGACACATTTTACAAACTTCACGGAACTACAGTTGACAAGTTCAAAATTGGACTTAAAAATCAACGCATAGTCTTAACAGGACAAACAACCACAGGATCTACTGCTACTTTGTTAGACAGAGACAGTCAAAATTATACCGCAGAATCCTCGGTATTTTTTACGGCTTATATTATTGGACAAGGCACTGATAGTGCTGCCTACGAAATAAAAGGCTGTTATATCAGCGGTGTCAGCGGTGTCAGTGGCTATGTAGTTAATACATTTGTAGATACCAACAGTTTTACCTCGCCCGCTATTACATTTAGTAGTAACGGCAATTTAACAGTCACAGTTACTGGTCTAGCCAGCGATACGATTAATTGGACTGCTACTATAGATTTTGTAACAGTATAAGGAAAAAGAAATGGCAACAAAGAAAATAAGTGAATTTACAACACTGGGATCGTTGTCAGACACAGATATCCTTCCAGTAGTCAACGCAGGATCTAATAAAAAGATAACCGGCGCTACTCTTAAAACATACGCACAAAGTGGATTGACTATTCCCACTGACGTCAGCGACTTAACTGATACTACTAGTTTATTAGGTGGTGGAGTTGGCACTTTAGATTCAGTAACTGACACTGGTTCAACCACTACCAACGGCATAACAGTTGGTTCAGTAACACTGACAAACGGTGCAGTGATAAAAGATACCGCGGGTGATGCAGTGGCATTTGGTCAAGGTGCCGGAACAACCTCACAAGGTGCAAATTCTGTGGCCGTTGGCGCCGGTGCTGGCTCGAATAATCAAGGCTACGGAGGAGTGGCCGTTGGCAAAGGTGCTGGAGCAACAGGTCAAGGTATCGACGCCACAGCCATTGGCACCGATGCTGGTGCTACAGATCAAGGTGGCGACGCAGTGGCTGTTGGTGAAAGTGCTGGTTACACCACTCAAGGCGGTGGAGCAGTGGCCGTTGGCAACTATGCTGGTTACAACACACAAGGCACCTCGGCTGTGGCCATTGGCACCGATGCTGGCGAAACCAATCAAGGTGCAAATGCTATTGCCATTGGCGAGCAGGCCGGCGAAACCACACAAGGTGCAAATGCTATTGCCATTGGTAAAGATGCTGGCTCAAATAGTCAAGGTAGAGACGCAGTGGCCATCGGGTGGGACGCTGGAAAAACCTCACAAGGTGACAATGCAGTGGCCATGGGCCGCTTGTCCGGCTACAACTCACAAGGCGCCATGGCCGTGGCCATTGGCGAGCAGGCTGGTTTGACCGATCAAGGTCAAAACGCAGTGGCCATTGGCAGGGATGCTGGCAACACCACTCAAGGCACATCCGCAGTGGCCATCGGGTTTCTAGCTGGTTATACCAATCAAGCTGCCAACACAATCATATTAAATGCCACTGACTCAGTAGTCAACGGCGTTGAGGCTCAAACCAGCAGTTTCTATGTGGCACCGATTAGAACTGATGCCACACCTGCCAATGTATTATATTATAACACAACTACCAAAGAAGTAACTTATGGTGCTGGTGGCGGAGGCAGTGTTTCCAGTTTGGTCAACGGTGACAATGAACTTGCGCTCGGCGCAGATGGCACATTAACATTGCCCTCAGGTGGTACTATCACAGAAGGTGGCGGACTCAGTGGTGCTATTCGACTTACACCTGCTGGTGGAGCCAACGCTAACCAAGCATTGGTAATTTACCCAACCGTCAACCCCGATGGTGATCACTTACACTTGACCGCAGGCGGCGGCACTACTGAACTGTATCTAGGCAATGATAATCAGTATGTCAAGGTGGGCAAAGGTGCACCATATAACGGCACGATTGTTATTGCTACCACCGGATGGCCAGACGCAGTGTTTGACATAAGTAGTTCTGGCGACTGGCTCGGAGAATCTCTCAGCAACTTGGCCACAACTGGCGGCACAGGCACCGGATTAACTGTGACAGTGACTCAGGTTGCTGGTGTTGCCACTGCCATTGCTATTGTATCGGGTCTAATGGAAGGATAC
>Ga0209442_1000034_pt1 | contig 79791 bp, 73 predicted proteins | sample LauGreSBDMM110DD_2_FD_187565 | JGI IMG/M metagenome (GOLD analysis project Ga0209442, IMG submission 187565) | Freshwater lake microbial communities from Lake Michigan, USA - Sp13.BD.MM110.DD (SPAdes) (version 2) | ecosystem: Environmental > Aquatic > Freshwater > Lake | place: Lake Michigan...
TATCTGAGCTAACAGCACCAGCTACTACCGGAACTACTTTGTTATCGTAACCGCGATATAGCACCGCCATTTCAGGTAAGGAAATAGACCCTTGCGCCTTGACAACAGCCACTTTCCATTCCCAATCTCTAGAATATGGAACACCCGATTTATTGACAATTGTTACCTTGCCGTTGATTTTCATATCAGAATTACCAGCTTTCATTTTGATACGACCGATACCTTCTTTGATTTCAACGTTTCCTGTACTGGAAGTTACAACTGGGTTTTTATCCGAATCATAGGCTGCCATAGTAACCAAAAGTTCTACCTCTTCACCTTGTGTAGCAACACCAGGGCCACTAACTAATTGTTGAATTTTGTTGAAAGAGAATTCACCAGTTGTGACTTTTGACTTTAAAAGGTTCACTGCTTTTGCACGTGCTGTCAAGATTTCGTTTTGCATTGAACTTAACGATGCAATTGCCCCCACTAAAGGAGCATGGTCGAAAGTTCTTCCCAACCAGTGAATATTCTTTGCTTCGTGATGATCTGCGAATTCTTGTTTAGTAAGCTCTTGATAGATAGACAGTAAAGCCTCCATGTCTTCAGGATTTACTTTATTGCCTGGTGCTTTGAACATTTTATCAATTTGCTTTTCTAAGTCCTGAAAATCTTTGTAACCATTGATTTCCTTAACTTTCAGCTTCCATGAACTTTTTTCACCTTCTTTATAGTTTGCAGAGATTTCTACAATTGACGTGCGTAGGCCTTTGTACAATTCCCATAGTTTTTTACCTTTTTTGGTAGGGTCTATTTTAGCAATTTCAGATCCAATGATCTCATGCATTGGTACATCAAAATTTTCTTTTTGATTAATTGCCTGTAGATAAAACCGAGCCGGTAAAAGGGGAGTCTTAGAATCGTACTTCTTCCAAACGACACTTTCTTTGTCATTAGGCTTAGCAGTTGCTACCGCTTCCGGACCTTCAACTTTAGAAATTAAATCAGTCTTGAGATCATCTACGTATTTGATAAACACACCAACATTTTTATCGATTTTGTTGATCATAGCAAGATACTTCTTTATTTTCTTTGCTTTAGCACGTCCAGCTTCGTCTTTTGTAACGGATGAAAGCTCTTCGATTAATGTTCCTTTTGCGGTTTCACCGCGGTCAAATTGTGTTACGCTTCCTCGTTGAATGTTGTCTTCGATGGCTACAAAAGCATCGAGAATTTGTTTAGACACGTTCAACGCAAGAAGTGCAGTCAATACCAAGTACATGAGACCAATCATCTTCTGTCTTGGGGTTTCCTTACCACCTGCCATTTTCTTTAATTTAAATTTGTTACTACTAAATAAATACTTAATTAAAGAAAGGGATTAACCTCTCATCGCACGTAACATGTTACCATAAACGTTGTTCAAATCAGTCAAGTTTTGAGACAACATGGCCATGTTTTCACGGTAAGAAGCTGTATCCTGTGCAGATGCTGCAAGATCAGCCATGATTCCTTTGATATTATCTTGTAAGCTTGTCATTTGATTCATGCTTTCTAGATAATCTTGTGAAGACTTTAACTGAAGCTCGTATACGTTGTTGAGTGCACCTAAGTTTTGACCTAGTTTTTGCATTTCTGTACCAAAGTTGTTACCTTGAACTTCTCCAGCGATACCTGCAATTGCACTGGCAGAAGCGGCATATTGTTCTGTAAGTTTGCTCAAGCCTTCTGATGCAGTTTCTAAACTTTTCACGTAAGAATCAGTTGCACCAGCGGCCGTTGAGATTGCACCCAATGATTTGGCGTTATCGGCAAGGTTTGACATACCATCTTTCAATTTAGAAAGTAAGGCCTGGTCAATCCCCGCTTTGTCTAGTTCTTTTGCAAGATGATCAGCAGCACCACCGCCGCCCATTCCACCTTTTTTCAAAAGTGGTAACAAACGATTTTCATCATTATTTTCTTCGACGCCCAATTCAGGGAATACGCGTGTCCAATCAACCTCTTCATGAAGTGGTTCCATCGCAATGAAAGCAAAAATTAATGACTCTGTAATTAGACCAACAATCAACATTTGGTCAGCACCTGGCCAGTGCATGATTTTAAATAGTGCCCCAAGGATTACTACGGAGGCTCCATAACCAGTAACATATTTTGTAATTAATCTATACTTGCGCGACGCAAAAAATCCACCATTACCACTCATAATTTTTGTTTTTAGAATTTAGAAATTAATTGAATTATAGTTTATAGTTTAGTTTAGGATAATATCTGTTTGAATCTCTTCTCCGTTTTCTTGTTCGATATCCTTACCACCACGACCCAAGTGCGTCATGGTATTACGGAAGCCGATATAGCTTTTTGCAGTATCTTGATATTCGTAGGTTCTTGTAGCATTCAAAAGATAATAGCCAATATCTTTCCATGAACCACCGCGAAGAACTTTACGTTTTTTGGCTGGTGCCTCACCGTCTTTGGCATCATATTCAAAATCTTGGGCCATGTCATGGGCAAACTCATACGTAGACTCGTCGTAGGCAGTAGAGCACCATTCAGCAACGTTACCCGCCATACAATAGAGCCCAAAAGCATTCGGGTTGTAAGAGTACACTTTAACGGTATAGAAACCGCCATCTTCAAAATAGCGACCACGCATGGGCTTAAAGTTAGCTAGGAAACATCCGCTGGAATTTCTGATGTAAGGGCCACCCCATGGATAGTGCATGTTGTCGAGGTCTCCTCTGGCACCACGCTCCCATTCTGACTCAGTTGGTAAACGGAAGTCATTTACAAAAAGATCACCATTGGTTTGCAACCAAGAATGGAAAACCTGGGTTCTCCAAACTGAAAATGCTTTTGCCTGAGACCAAGTTACGCCAACAACGGGGTAGTTGTCATAGGCTGTATTCCAAAAATAGTTTTGGGCCATAGCAGATTTATTGGCATAAGTGAAGTCACGAACCCAGCATAGTGTGTCTGGATATATATTGATACGCTCTTTGATAACAAAGCGGGAGCGATCGGAATGTCCACGAATAGCGTTGTGAGCACCTTTACTGTTGGTGAAGCCTAAATCGAGATCTTGTCCAGGATTTTGCAGGATGGTACCACGAATAGCGTTGGTATCGTTTAATTTGCTGAATTCTGACCATTGCTCAGTATAAACAGATGTATCAACCCAAACTTTGTTGGTATTTTGATCCATGGTCATAAGCGTAGAGCGGTGCAAGTCGTTTGATTTGTAGTCTTTACCGAGTGGCTCTCTGCGCGAGCGCTGATAAATTGCGTTGTCAGCCTCAGGATTTAAACTATCATAAGCAAAGGTTTTGCGCGCATCTATAGATTTGGTTATGACTTTTCCACGACGCGCAGCTTCTTTGTAGTCAATCCAGTAGTAATCAAAATACAGCAAACGCGTATCGATTTCACGGCGATTATAAAAACGCTCTGCTTCGCTCAAATACATGTCAGATAACATGAAAGCTACCTCTGGGTCCTCGTAGTCAATTGGCTCTAACCAATTGAGGGTAAAGTATTTGCGATTTTCTATGCGGCCACCTTGATTGTAAGTAGTTTTGGTGGATCCACCCTTAGCACTTGTTTTGTCAGGCACATTCTTCTTTGCAGCTCCACTATACATTTGGAAAATTCCACGGAGGTCGTCATCGGACATCAAGACGTCAAATTTTGCGTCTGGGCCGTTCGTAATTCCGTATTTCTTTTGATCATATTGAAAACCGTTCACAAGTTTTTTACCTTTCCCTTTGGACTTATCGTAGTTTCCTAACATTGTCATGATGGTTTTATCAACCTCAGTGCTGTTGGTAGAATCCATGAAAAGTTGGAAAGGTGTGTTACCTCCTTGGACATCAGAACCCATTGCCATCATGGTGCGATACGGCTCTTTAAAGAAATTATCTGGGACATTTACCCATCGTTCTGCATCTTCGTCGTAGCTACGTCGGTAGAGTTTTTCACGGGCAATGGAGTCGCGCACCCAATGTACAAATTGACGATATTCATTGTTGGAGATTTCGGTGGCGTCCATGTAGAATGCAGGAACAGACACTGTTCGCTTGCGCGCAGTCTGGAAGCCCATGATATCTTCATCGTCTTCGCCGGCCTGATAGGCTCCGGATGGCACATAGACCATTCCTAGTGGAACTTTTCCAGGACCGAGTACATCTGGATACCAGGTGTCTCTATCACTCACACCTACTAAATTCCCTTCGATGTCGCTACAAGCGTACATGAAGCTAAGAACAAAGAGAAAACTTAAATACTTTTTCATTAGTTTGTTTTTGGTTCTGACCTACTCCCAAGTAACTTGCTACAGGTTTAATTTCGGGTATAACGTTAGAACAATGTAAATGGTTACAATTTTAGCCTCTTATAACCAACGAGGGTGTCTTGCCTTAGTTTTTGGCGGCGGTGGCAAGAAATAACAGTATTTAACCATCATTTCATGCGATCCGCGTGAAATACTTGCAAGTTTATTAATGTTAATATCGTAAGAATAGCCAATTTGAAAATTTGGAATTGGTGAATAACCAGCCATCAAGGCCACTGCATCAGAGGTTCTAAAAGTTAGGCCTCCGTATGCAGGATTACCTCCGAGGTCCATCATGTAGCGGGCATTGAAATCAACTGAAAATTTGAGCAGATCGGTGCGAACTAGCATTTGTGCATCAATGTTGTTACCGGTACCAAAAGCGTCTTTAAAGATATAACCACCCATTAAATAATAGTGGCGAGCAGTTTGAAACGATAAGGATAAGTTGGTTGGGTCAGCAGAAAGATCTGATTCTGATAAATGTGTTGTTGAAAAACCTGCATAGTAATTTTTGGCCTGGAAATACAATCCGAAGTTAGCATCGAATGTTGTTGCTGCAAAACCAGTTGGAATAGATGCATCTTGAGCAGCAGGCAAACCATTAGGTGTTACCCATACTGGATCTAAACCGTAGTTCATAATGCCCAAACCAACACCTACACCTAAAACGCCAGTTCGACCGATTTGAATAGGGTATGAGTAGTTAAGAAGCACTGTATTTTGACGTGCAAAACCGATTGCATCGTTGTAAAAGTTAACTCCAATACCGCCAGGCAAGAATCGAGAAAGATTGGACTCTATGTTGAGTATCGTAGAATTAGGGGCTCCGTTAACTTTATCCCATTGGTTGCGATAAATGGATGTTGCACAAATACCATTGTACATATCAATACCGGTTTTACCTGGGTTGATGCTCATTTTGTCAAACATGAAGTGCGTGACAAGCTTGTCTTGTTGTGCGTAGGAAGCAAAAAACAAAACAGAAAAAGCAGCAGTTAGTAGTCTGTTATTCAATAGCATAAGCTTAGTTTAGCATGTAAAAAACTATCGCATTTTCATAGAATACGACAATTTAAGGTGCTAAAGTAAAGAATTCTTATGTAAAATAAAAGGCTTTTTTAATAAAAGCTTAACCCAATTTTTGATAAGTCTTCCACCATAAATCAGGCAACTCATTGTTCATGGCGTTATCATAGTCCGACTTATTGCAAGGTACCAAATGATGACGCTGGTATCGAGACCCTTGTTGAGGAGGGTATGGGACTTCCATCCACCAGCGAGCTGATTTATTGCTTTTGAAAAAAACAAGCTCCCTGGACACTTGATCCATAAAAACAGTAAACTTGGTATAATCTGTTTTACTGCCAAATGGAAAATCTCCTACTCTAGCAAAATAACCCTGAAGAAAATACCAAATTCCTTCCGCCAAAAGCGCTGCACCTGTCTGGCCTAATTGCACTTCACTAAAGAATCCAATGCTGGTTACTTTGTCTGAAATTCCAGCATACTTCGCAATCTGACAAAATTGAGCTGCAGTAAATCCGTTCGGAGCGCCGGAAGCACTACCGAGCTCTGCTGTTTTGATAGATTCAATATCAACACTAATGATATCTGCATTGCGCAAGTGGGGTTCTGCCAAACGAAAATCTTGATTGAATTCACCTAAGCGACAAATATCAAAAAACAATTTGTCAAAAAGCTCTTGTTCTGCGGCAGCAGCATAAGGTTGTTGCAACCCAATAATAGCATGATTAAACAAATAACAAGGCCGCTGTAAGAGCATATGACTGAGGTAATTTTTTGAGTTCAGTTCTGCTTCTGTTGCGCCGATATCAATGCTTCTATCAATACTACAGGTGTTCACAAGTTGTTCGAGGCGTTCATAACCTTGATACAATGCCATGGTCAGATCTTGACTACCACCAATAACGATGGGAATAATATTTTTTTTAACGAGTTCACTTACGACACTTGCTAAGGCAAAGTAGGTATCGGTGAGTGTGGCCCCAGGTTCTATTGTACCGAGATCATAAATTGGTTTGGTCCAATTTGATTCTGGATGTAGTTGATAGAATGTAGATCTAAATGCGGGCATGGAAATTTGATCTTTTGCTGCTCCGCGGTATTCAGGAACCGAAAAAATAGCACAACCTGGGCCTGTTAAATCTGGAAAATCAGACTGATAACTGACAATTTGTGCACCTAATTGCCGTTCAGTAAATGGAATCGAAACAGAGATGGGCTGAAAGTAGATAGAAAGATCGATCATGCTTCAAGGATTTTGGCAATATTTGGTTTGAAATAGAGCTCAGATTTTAAAACCTTGCCATCTGCTCTGTAGATGGCTTGTCCATTTGCGTCGAGCTTACTCATGTTTGAACGTTGAATTTCCTCAAAAACTTTGGTTATTTTGTCTTGCAGGCCATGACGCAAAATAGTGCCGCATAAAATATAAAGTTGATCGCCAAGTGCATCAGCAATCTCGACTAAATCTCCGTTTTTGGCAGCTTCCAAATACTCTTCATTTTCTTCCTTCATGAGGTCAAAACGCAATTGAACATCTGCCTGGGCTAATTGGGCTGTTGGCTTGTGGTTATTTTGAATACCGAATGCATCGTGAAAACGTGCCACTTCAGCAATAATATTTTTGAATTCCATAATTAATAATTGAGTAAGTTGGATATCGCTTCTTTCACCTTATCAGCATTTGGTAACATGGCTGACTCTAATATTGAATTGAGTGGTATTGCCGGTGCATCTACCGAGGCCACGATTTCAATGGGTGCGTCGAGCTGTTTAAAACATAAGTGTTGAAGCCTGCCCGCAAGACCTAGCGTGAAGGTATTTTCTATTGATTCTTCTGTAACCATTAAAATTCTGCCATGCCTTTGGCAAAGTGCTGTCATGGCGTCAATATCTAATGGATTAATACTTCTTAAATCTAAGATTTCTACCTGACCCTCAAAAGAGGCTGCTGCTTCTGCTGCCCAGTAGACGCCTCGACCATAGGTAATGACACCAATAGAGCTGCCTTTTGCTATGTGTTCTGTACTGGCTTCTTGCACCATTCTTGCCTTGCCAATCGGGATCATGTAATCTGCACTTGGCTCTATACTCATGGCGCCTTCAGTTCCGGGAATTTTGGACCAGTATAAACCCTTATGTTCTAATATGACTACAGGATTTGGATCGTGATAAGCTGCCTTTAATAAACCTTTGAGGTCAGCACCAGTAGAAGGATAAACTACTTTGATACCTCGAATATTTGCCAAAACAGATTCTACACTTGATGAATGGTACGGGCCGCCAGAACCATAAGCCCCTATGGGTACTCGTATAACGCAACTCACGGGCCACTTGCCGTTAGAAAGGTAGTTTGAGCGAGAAACTTCAGTAAAGAGTTGATTGAGCCCAGGCCAAATGTAATCGGCGAACTGTACCTCAACAATTGGCTTGAGACCCACTGCAGACATTCCGACAGTAGAGCCAATAATAAATGCTTCTTGAATAGGCGTATTGAAAACGCGGTCGTCACCAAATGTTTGTGCTAAGGTTGCGGCTTCTCTAAATACCCCTCCTAGCCTACCGCCAACATCTTGACCGTAGAGCAGCGCTTCCGGATGCGCCTCCATGATTTCACGCATAGCAAAAAGTGCGGAGTCTACCATGACCGTTTTCTTTTTACCCTTTGGTGCGCGCTCACCTGTTTCTTCTATAATCGGCGTAGGTGCAAAAATATGATCTTGAATACTGTTTGGGTCTGGGTCTGGGGCATGGAGCGCGGCGTCATAGGCTGCGGCAACTTCTTTTCTAACTTTAGCCTCTAGGTTGATGAATTCTGCCAAACGGATGTCTTGTTGTTCTAGTGCAGCCCTGAGTTTTGGATACGGGTCGGCCTTGGCTGCATCTTCGAGATCGTCGCGGTACCATTCCTTGCGCACCCCTGAGGTGTGATGCCCTAATAACGGGACTTTGGCATGAATTAAAAATGGGCGACGTTCTTTTCGAACCGTTGCTATCACTTCTTCTACTGTTTGGTAGCAAGTCCAAAAATCGGTGCCGTCTATTGTCCTGGCTTCTATGCCATGGAATCCTTTGATGTATTCTGAAATATCTTGTGCACGGGTTTCTTTGGCATTAGCGGAGATGTCCCAACCGTTGTCCTGTATTAAATAAATAATTGGGTATTGCTTGAGGGCTGCCATTTGAAAAGCCTCAGAAACTTCGCCTTCTGTACATGAAGCATCACCTAAAGAACAAACTACTACCGGCGCGTCTTCGGGTTGCCAGTTGGCTATACCCGTTTTTTCTTTGTATTGAATACCCATAGCCACTCCTGTGGTTGGGATTGCTTGCATACCTGTTGCCGAAGATTGGTGCGGAATTTTGGGGAAGTCTGGTCTGTTTAAGGATGGATGAGCATAGTACGTGCGGCCGCCAGAAAAAGGATCGTCTTTCTTGGCAAAAACTTGCAACATGAGCTCTTCGGGTTTCATGCCAATACCAAGTAGAATGCTGTCGTCCCGGTAATAGGGCGCCACCCAATCTTGGGGTTTGAGCTGCATACCAACTGCCAACTGAATGGCTTCATGACCGCGTGAGGTTGCATGGACGTACTTTGCAGTAACCTCTTTATTCGCCTCGTATTGTTCAGCCATTGTTTTGGCGGTGCACATGAGTTCAAATGCGCGCCAACTGAGCTCTTTTTGCTTTGATTTTGACATTTTGTTGATTCAGAGAGACAAATATAAGCATTGCCAATACATCTCCCTCTTGTTTGATTCGATCAGACTTTGGTATTTTTGTAGAAAAAACAAAATGCTCGGACTACAAATGGCGACAGACCCACGCTGGGTAGAAATTGTCGAAAAAAATATCGAGGAAATACTTATTGACCATGCTTATTGTGAGCAAAAGGCGGCAAGTAATGCTATTTCATTGATTGTTGGTTATCCGCAATACGCTGATTTAGTAGCCGCTATGAGTGCCATTTGTAAAGAGGAAATGGAGCATTTTGAATTGGTACATCAGAAACTACAAGAACGCGGTCTCAAACTTGGCTTCGAGAGAAAAGATCCATATGTGAACGACCTTGCACAGTATTTAAAGCACACCAAAGCCAACAATACACCTGCTGGTGTATTTGTCAATAAAATGCTATTTGCAGCAATGATTGAAGCGCGAAGTTGTGAACGCTTTAAAATACTCTCTGAAGAAATCGCTGATGAAGACCTCCGAAATTTTTATAGAGGTCTCATGGAAAGTGAAGCCAGGCACTACACTACTTTCTTAAGTTTTGCAAGAAAATATAGCAGCGGAATAGACGTGGATGCTGCTTGGAAAGATTTTTTAGCCTTTGAAGCTGAATTAATGGCAAGTTATGGCAAAAAAGAAACGATGCACGGCTAGGCACATCGATTCTTTTCTTTGGTGGTGTAACAGGTTTTTAAAACGAGAGTAAAATTCCAGCATTCACACCACGCACCTTCGGAGCAGATCCTTCGTTAAAGACGTCCGTCAGGCCATAGCTTGCATATAAACTCCAATCGCCATAGCCAACTGTTGCCATAAGGCTTGCTTGGAAAGGATTGAATTGAAAATCATCTTTGGTTTTGTCTTTGTTCTTTTTGCCATCAGCTTCCCATTTTTGTACTTGGCGTGCATCCAAGCGGATTCCGCCTACAACGCCAGCTGAAATATTCCAGGCTTTGTTTGCATTTTTATTGGTGGAAATTTGCAATAATAAAGGTGCTTGCAAATAAGTAGAACTCAAGATATTTTTAGCGTAATTGACGCCGGTTGTGTTAGCGATGAGTGTGTCATTGACCACACTAAAATCGAAATCACCTTTGATGGCATATCGATTCCAGTTCAGGCCCAAGCCGGTTACAACCCCTAAGTAATCCTTGAATATTGGAAAACGTTTTTCGGCAAAATTCCATTGCAGACCAATACTTTTTGCCGGATCTAGAGCAAGAAAACTCAATTCGGTAGTACTTGCCAATTCATTATTAAGGTTCATGAAGCTATTTGCATTGATGCCAAACCCTGACCAAATAGCGTTGCCATCGCCGGTCGTTTCTGCATCTTTGCAATCACTCTTAAATTCTTTGTCGAAGGAATAGGAATCTTCGCCGTCATTGAGTACAATTCGTTCATCGTCGTTTTCAATGATGACTCGCTCGTCTATGATGATTTTTCGTTGTCCTTTTGTAGCCCATTCGGGCTCTTTTGATGCATCTGTACTTTTATTTTTTGATTCTAAAATCACAATTTTCATATTGCCAAACTTAAGTTGGGTTGTATCAGTCGGGGATCCATTTAAGGACTGTATCATTATTGTATCCATAAAAACTTCTGCCCTTCTGGATCCAAAAGTTGAATCTTGGATATAGATGTTTTTCATTTGTTCGGTCAACATAGAGTCCATTTGGTCAATTTGGCTGTTGATCATGATGATCGTGGTGTCGTTGCCTTGAATTTTGATGATTTTCTTGGTTTCGTTTTGTTGGGCAAACAGTGCTAAACCTGAAATTAAAAAGGCGGAAAGTAATTGAATTTTCATTTTTATCGATTTTGAACCTATGACGACATGGCTTGTTTTTTGTTACAATTATTTTTTAGAGCGCGTACGCTCAATGCTAATGGGGCCCAGTTGAAAAACAACTTTATCACGGGAACTGCCTTCTTCCACAGCATAGCGCACAGGTAAACCAATTGTTTCACTTGCATATCGCGCCATTGCTTCATAGCGAATATCTGTACTTGGTGTAGCGGTACCAAATAGTTTTTCGTTGGTCTTCTGTAATAAAAATGCTTTAACCGTAATAGGTTCTTTTGTAAAGACACTTGAATTATTTTGAGCTTGAGGCTCCGCATTTGACCAAATTTGATCTGAAACTTGGTTTAGCGCAATTATATCTTGGTTTGGGCTATTTTCGGTTACATTTTGACCATACAAGTCAGGAATAATTGCTTGCTCTTGAAGCGGCACAATGTAATCTCTTCCGGGTTCTAGTGGAACTTCCTGTTGTTTATGTGTAGCCGATTGGTAGGCATTTTTTAATGGGGCAGGCTTCAAAGTTGTCTCCGATTTTTTTTCATATGGTTGTATGACTGATTTTTTTGACGCCACTCCTTTTTGAATAGGCTTTAAATCAGCTGGGCCTGAAGTATTTTGACTGACCAGTATAACGGCAATTAAAATAGCCGCAGCTGCACTTATTGGATATACATACTTTTTGAAAGAGAATACGCGCACAGGCACCTCTTTTAGAAGTTGATCTTGAAAAGGATAAACGATACTTTTATTTGGTATGAGTTGTGTTTGTTGCACTCTTTTTTTGAAATCGAGATAGATATCATCATGCGTTAATTGCAGTTCAATAATATGCTCTTCTTTTGAAAGTAATCCTTCTAGCGAACCAATAGCCAGTTTGTCATATGGGTGTCCTTCTTCGCTTTGAAAGACCTGCAAATTCTCTAATTGTGATCGAACTAAGGAAGGTCCGTTGTAAGTTTCGTTGGGTAGAGAAAGTAAAGGGTAATGTTCTAAATCTTCTGAGATTTCAGGATGCTCAAGTATAAGATTTTCTAGCTGTTGACTTTCGTTAGCAGATAGGGTGCCTTCGTGAAAGGCAAGAATCAAATGTGCAAGCTGGGCTTCAGTGAATTTCATATCAGTACCTCCATTTTTCCGATATATTGTTTTAAAAAACGGCGCGCTCTAAAAATATAGACCTTGACCTGATCGACAGAAATGTTGGTCATTTCTGCAATTTCTTGATAAGTGTAACCCTCGTAGTCGCGCAATGTCAAGACCATTCGCTGAATTTCGGTAAGCTGCGCTACACCTTCATCGATGAATTTTTGAACATCGTGGGCTACCCTAGGTTGCTCAATAGCATCTGATAGACCGCTCAGGTGTTGGTTTTGTAACTTTTGACGGCGTGATCTGTCAATTTGTAAATTCACGATTGTTCGAAACAAATAAGATTTGACGCGTTGGTAATCAACGGTATCTACCCGAAGCCACAAGCGCTCGAAAGCATCTTGCACGAAATCTTGCGCTAAATCGGAATCGCCAACATTTTTAAGTGCAAAACGAAAGAGCCGATCTGCAAATTCACTTACACATTCATTGTATTGCTGAACAGTCATAAAACAGCGTTAAGACGAACTGATCTAACAAAAGTTACACCACTTTTTAATCTGCCTTATATTTTTGACGATACTTTAAGTAAAGTTGTTCTTGAAAATTAGTAGTTGGCACAAACTTTCCATCGACAAGAATGGTGGTCAGGAGATTGGTGCGCATGTCAAGTGCAGGTCCTTTTGAAACAAAGAAGGTGGCTTTTTTACCCGCTTCTAATGTGCCGTAATCTTTATCAATGCCCATAATTTGACAAACACTTAAAGAAATACTACTCAAAGCTTCTTCGTCAGTTAGTCCATAGGCTACAGTTGTGCCGGCTTGAAAGGGCAAGTTTCGGGTATTCATTGGCTGCATATTGCCATCGTTTTGAATACAAAAAGGAATACCTTGTGCTTTTAATAAACCTGGAACTTGATACGGTAAAAAAGTAAGGTCGTCTTCTCGGCTTGGTAAACTATGTACCCGAGATAGCATTATTGGAATTTTGCAGTCTCGCAATTTGGTGCCTACCAAATGTGCATCGCGACCACCAACAATAACAGGGTAAGCTAATGAAAAACTGGCTGCAAAATCTATGATATCAATAATTTGCTGTATGGTTTCTGCATGAATATAAACGCGCTTGTTGGCAACAAAACATGCTTTCATGGCTTCTAAGCGAAGGTCGCTGATTTGGTCATCTCGGTCCAAGGCGTAGGTTTTGGCCAATTCAAAAAACTGATAAATATCTCGCTTTTGGGCTGCGTAATTTTTAGGATCCGAAGGCCAATTTAGGTGAATGCCGTCGTCGGCCAAAACTGTTGCGTCTTCCCAATTCCAGCCGCTGAGCTTCATGACAGCTGAGCTTCCGGAGATCCAGCTGCCACGAGGCGTGGCCTGAACCAACAATACGCCATTAGTCCGAACGGTCTCCACTACCTTAGACTCCACATTAAACGCAATTTGAGCGCGCACGTGCGGATTCCAGTCGCCAACGTCATTGTAATCTCGGGTTGCACGCACGGCATCGATCTCAGTAAGACCAAGTGTATTGTTGGCTGAAACAAGGCTTGGATAAAAGTGTTGCCCATTGCAGTTGATGATGGTATCCCAATCTTTCGATTGAAAGGATTGTGTAAGCGAATTTTTCACAAAAGCAATGCGGTCGTTTATGACACCAATTGCTGCAGACTCCAAAACATTCCCATTTCCGATATGCGCTGTTCCGTTGAGCAATAAAATACGCTGAGCTCCAAGTGTCGAACTCCATAAAATTGCTAAAACTATTAACGTAACTTTCATATCAATGGGTGTTTTCTGTTTGGGTGGCGTCTTCGCCCAGCGTGTCACAATGGTAATGATTCTTGACCTTTTTTTGAGGCACAACAGCGGTTTCTCCTCGATCTTTAGCAGCAAGCATAAGGCTTAAGATGCGTACGCGTTCTTGCTCCATTTGTTGTTGTTTGTTGGCCTGAACAGCTTCTTCGTAGTAGATAACGCCATCAATCATAGTGATGGAAACGCGGGCTTCTACACTCAATGGATGCGCGGTCCAAAGTACTAAATCAGCTGCTTTTCCGGTTTTGACGCTGCCCATTTGATCGTCTAAATGCAATACCTTAGCAGGATTCAGCGTAACGAGTTTCCAGGCTTGCTCCTCAGTTAAACCTCCGTATTTTATGCTTTTGGCTGCTTCTTGATTGAGCCTACGGCCCATTTCGGCATCGTCAGAATTGATGCAAACCAAAACACCCTGCTCGGTCATGAGGGCGGCGTTATACGGAATGGCATCATTGACTTCAAATTTGTAGGCCCACCAGTCCGAAAACGTGGAGCCCGCAACACCATGTTTTTTCATTTTGTCTGCCACTTTATAACCTTCCAATATATGTGTAAATGTATTCACTCTAAAGCCCATTGAATCGGCAACATGCATGAGCATATTGATCTCTGATTGTATGTAGGAGTGGCAGGAAATATAGCGTTCGGAACGAAGAATTTCTGCCAAAACCTCAAGTTCAAGATCGACACGTGGTGCAATCTTCGTTTTAGCTGCCCTATAATCATCCCATTCTTTTTGATAGGCCTTTGCGCGGTAAAAACCATCGTAAAATACTTGCTCAACCCCCATACGTGTTTGAGGGAATCGAACAGTATTGAAATCGCCCCAGTTGGCCTGCTTGACATTTTCACCCAAGGCGCATTTGATGAATTTTGGTGCGTTATCGATGAGCATTTCTTCTGGAGTTGCCCCCCACTTAAGCTTGATAAGCGCTGACTGCCCTCCAATTGGATTGGCAGAACCGTGCAGTAATTGAGCAGCGGTTACACCCCCTGCCAATTGCCGATAGATGTCTATATCGTCGGGATTAACAACGTTGGCGATGCTTACTTCTGCAGTGATGGCTTGCCCGCCTTCGTTGACTCCTTTTGAAATAGCGATATGAGAATGCTCATCGATAATGCCTGAGGTGAGGTGAAGCCCTGCGGCATCGATAATTCTTGCTCCGACAGGTGCACTGATATTTTGACGACTCACTTCTTTGATTTTACCGCCCACAACTAATATGTCGGCACCTTTAACAATTCCTTCTTTCTCATTCGTCCAAACGGTTGCGTTTTTAAAAAGAATGGTTTGTTGATTAGCCCGCGCTACAGTTCCAAATGCCATATTCGGAAACCAGGCCTGACCATATGTTGTCGTATCTTTTTGAAGTGCAACAGGCGCAGGACTTGGCGTGGCTTGATGTTGGATTGCGCTCCAATGAAACCAAGCTCCTTTTGCATCTGTACCGTCACCTTCTAGGACCTTCCCATTTTTTAAGACCTTAGCATGAAGTTGAATCAGCTGCGGTTGGCTTGTGCCTATTGAAATAAACTGGATAGCCACATCTTGTTCTTTGAGAAGGATAGTGGCTTTAGTCGTAAGCGTATCGGTATTCGTTTTGTAAACGACCTTACCTTGTGGTTTGTCGGGTGTTCCACTGACTACTAATTCATAAGTTGTTTCTGGGAGTTTAACGGAGTAAGTACCTAAAAGATTACTGTTGTTGTGGGTTTTCCAATAACGAGCGACGCCAAGATTCCAAGTTTCGAGCAATTGTGCTTCAAATGCAAATGGATCAGCACTGAATACAGAAAAACTCGCGTATTTTCCTGCTTCTAGTGTCCCGACCTGAGCTCCGATGCCAAGCATATCAGCGGGCACAGTGGTCAGTGCTGCCATTGCATCTGTTGCAGAAAGGCCACGTGCAATAGACTTGCGTAGCCCGAGCCAAAACTGATCGGCATTTTTGAGTCCAAAAGAAGTAAAGGCAATTGGAATGTCTGCTTTTTTTAGTAACATGGCATTGCTTGGTGCCAATTCCCAGTGTTTGAGTTCAGAAAGAGGGATTTCGCGGGCTAAGTAGGGGTCGTTCACCTCAAATGCTTCAGGAAAAGTAAGGGGTAATACCAATTGGGCATTGATTTCTTTTAGATCCTCAATTATAGCATATTCATTGCCAGCGCCAATGTATACAAAACTGGTTTGGAATTCATCGGCAATTTTTTGTGCTCTGAGAATTTCCCATTTGTCGTTGGTTTTAAAAATCGTTGGCAACTTATAAATACCTTCCCACTCGGCTAACGAAACGGAATAGGCTAAATTATTTTGATTCTTTTTGTAATAATCGAGGTCGTAGAGTGCCTGACGCAAAAGTGCAATAGACCCCATCTGTGAAGACGGATAGGATTGCTGGCTCGCTCCTTTAGCAAAAGAATAAAACTGAGCTGCCTTGGGCAAAAGGAGCTGTTTGTGAATGTCGGTTTGGCCGAGTGCAACAAATGCCCCACTACCTCGAACAACGCCGTCCATGTAATGCGTTAACGCGAAGCCAAAGCCAGATTGTTGCAATTGATCGGCACTATTATCAATAATTTTAAAATCACTAGCAGCATTTAGCTCAGGGTGCACTGCTTCGTTCCAATAATAAGCCCCCTCTTTATTGCTCTCGAGCTGTGGTCGCCAACCGTTATTCTTAAAAGCAATTGGGTCTAGCCCCACATTGGAATAAAGCTCAATAAAGGATGGCACGAGCACTTTATCGGTGTAGTCGAGAGCGACTGCGCCATCTTGTTTGAGATTTTTGCCCACTTGTACAATTTTACCATTGTGTAAGAGCAAATCAGTGTCGGTTAAGGTTTGGCCAGGCTTGACCATAATTGTGGCATTTTGAAGCAAAATATATTTAGGTTCAGATGCCTTTAGACCATTATCAGGACCAAATTGCGCATGCAATTCAATTGAAAATAGTGTTGTGAGTAAAATTAAGAAACGTGCCGTCATAGGGTGTGAAAATACAAAATCTTGCAAAACACAATGCTTTCTTTAGCCGATTGGTACATATTTCATGGCTTCCCTTTTGGCTAATCCGCTTAAATTTTCTGACTCGACCAACACGCGGACCCAATCCGGGTTCCATTTGGATACCTCGCGCAAGGACCACCCAATGGCCTTCTGAATAAAAAATTCGTTGTTCCACTTAAAGGCGTGGATATAATTTTGTAATAACTCCAAATTGGTTTGCTGCTTGTACTTCAGCTGATGTATGAGCAAGGTGCGTTGCAGCCAAAAGTTTGTAGAGGTCTCCCACGATAAGGCCAGTTCTTGAAATGCTTCTGGAAATTGACGCGCATAATGGCCAACTGAATGGGAGGCAATTAAATCGAGGGAATCCCACCAAGTTTGGTTGCTTAAAATAAATGTCAAATGCTTCCCATCTGAGGCTTGTGCATTTTTTTTGTAACAGGTAAGTAAATAGTCTATGCCAATGTATTGAACTTCTCGATAGGAAGAGGCCCAACATTCCAAAATAAATTCCCAGGATTGTTCGGGGTTAAACCGCAGCAGTTGGGGTTTGAATTGTTGAAAAATGAGCTTTCTTGGGCCCGACATGACGCCGATAAAAGAAAAGTGATTTTTCATGTAGGCCTCCATTTGCTCTACACGACTTGGATCCTTAACTTTTTCTAGCGCATACTGTATTTCTTGTACGAGTGTAGTCATGCGATAAATAAAAAAAATGGCAAATCATAAGCCGGGTTCTGTGCCAATTGCTGCACGCAGCTTTGGTGTCTATCATTTATCTAGCGCTGCACTCGCGCACAGCGTCCATCGACCTACCCTCCGAGACAGGCGAGCAGCCTGTTCTGCTTGCGCAGGCCTCGGTATATTTGGTCTTTCAGCGCGTAAGGTTTACCCTGCCAATTACATCACTGTAACCGCGGTGAGCTCTTACCTCACCTTTTCACCTTTTCCTCGGCAAGCCGAGGTAGTTTATTTTCTGCGGCACTAGCTGTACTGTAATAATTGCTCATTACAGCCCTTCCCGTTAAGAAGTACGCTGCTCTTTGCTGCCCGGACTTTCCTCTTTTCTAATGAAAAGCGATAGACTGATTTGCCGCAGTAAAGGTATTAAAGTTTAACGAGCTTTTTACGGAGTATGCTTTTGGAGGTATGCACACTGATCGTGTAAGTTCCGGTAGGAAGGTCTGAGATATCAAAATAGCCCTGAAGGGCAGCGTTATGATGTTGCACAATAAGTTGACCATTTAGGTTATGGATTTCAATGAGGTCAAAGGGCATAGAACTCTTAAAGAAACACCATTCAGCTGCCGGATTTGGATAAAAATCAATGGAAAAATCGGCATGATCAATGCTTGCATCTAAACCCAGGTAAATATCTTGGTATTCAATTGTACTTTGAGGGGTTGGTCCAAAACCGCCCAAGGTGGCACGAAGCAAACATTCTTTTTTACCAGTTGTCCACCATTCGTATTGGGTTGTGGTAAAAGTTGGAGGTGCAATCCAAGTTCCTGCTCCAAAGAATGTTTGATAAATGGAATCGTTTTCAGTGATGTCGTGACGAATGCGAAGGGCATCAAAGGTGCCGAGCGGCGTTGTAACAGACCCCCAGCCGTCTACCACTGAATTGCGCTCTCTGTGCTGGATCCATTTGATATCCGCGGCTGGATTCAAATCTATATAGGTATAGCCTCGAGAAGTATAAGTATCATTATAATTGAGCGGGAGTTGGTAGCGGGTTTCTATGGTGTCAGACTTAAATGGAATACCTTGACCCTGTACATCTACGGAATAACCAATGCTATTGATTTGAGAACTTGTGCGGCGGGTATACTGACTTAGATTTGAGATTTCTATGGGTAGAAATGCCGAGAATTGATCGATAGGAAGATCGTTGGTGAGGGTGAAATAAGTTGCTTTATATGGAGTTGAAGCGATTGGGCCGTAAGTGGCGAGAATAAGAATTGATCCAAAACCTATAGGATTGTAGTTAATCAGCGTTTGGCTTTGGGCTGTGAGTTGGGAGAAGTCCCAAGTAGAATTTGGGCCGGTATTTTGCAAATCTATGTTGGTAGGGTTGGCCAGGCTCATCCTGATGGAGTCGGCTGCAGTGGCAAAATCATTCACTTGAAGGGTGATCTGAGCAAAAGCTGAACTCGCTAAACTAGAAACGATGCAAAAAATGGTTGTTTTCATACGCACAAATGTTAGCCAAATTTAGGTTTTTTATTCGATGGATTGGTGCTAACTTTACCACATGTCGGCTATGGTTCAGGAATTTCTGCAAACATGGGAGTCTGAGTTATTGCAACTTAGACCCAACGACCCCCTAATTGACCTTACCGGTTCACTATTCATCTACGCTGAAAATGAACTTTGGAATGGAGAAATTAAAGGCAAGCAATTGCTCAAAGAATGCAAACGAATAGAGCGCGACAGAGGCATTCTAGCCTTGGTACAGTTCGAGGGCGTTATGACATGGGTAAAAGGAGAAGTAAGTATTAAGACACCCGTCTTTTTAAAGACTTGTACCAATTTAAATGCCCAACAACAACATGTCGAATTTGACGACGCGGTTGTTGTCAATCCTTTTCTAATTCAACTATTAAAACGAGCGCAAAATATTGAATTGGCAACGGATAACCAAGAGGAATTACTTGCCCAATTGGCTGATTTCTCCTTTTTCATACAGTTTGAACCAATAACAGGTTTGGCCAACCTTCATCCACAGCGCTATGAACTGCGCAGGGAATGGGAATCTTTACGACTACAACTGAGCTATTCAACTGCACTCCACCAAATTCTTGGCGATTTAGAAATTAGCGTAGATTCTGACCTAAATGCACCTCTTCTCCATCAAATAAGCCCCCTAGATCCTGACCAACGCAGTGCCGTAGCTCATGCCTCATGCGCGTCTACTGTCATTTACGGCCCGCCTGGTACCGGTAAGTCTATTGTACTGAGTAATATCATTAGCCAGGCGCTGGGTGGTAGTCAAAGTGTTTTAGTTGTTGCCGACAAACCTGTAGCGCTTGAAGTTTTAATTGGAAAATTAAGCGTGCAACAACTCAACCAATTCTGTGTATTATTGCCTGATTCTGCGTCTTTAGCACCATTTTATAAAAAATTGCAACAGCAGTTTGAGCACTTACTACAACCCACAAAAGAGCAAAAGAAAACATTGAAAAATGAATTCTTAGCCGCTCAGTATTGGACAGAGCGCAAAAAAATTGAATTTGAAGCCGGGTTGTCTTTCCAAGAATTACTCGAGCAATTTGGTCCTGCAACAAGTACAACGGCTCTTCCTTCAAACAGATGGAAAGCGTGGGCAAATCATAAAATCTATCTTCAGCAACTCGATAAAGGAAATAGAAACTACTTACCCTCACTACAAAAATATTGGCAAGACACCCCACCTATCGAACTCAAACAAGATTGGGAACTTTGGAAAAAATTACAGGCACAACTCGCCAAACATGGTGTTAGTAACATACAAGAACTTGATCTTTTCGTAGATCAAAGCTTGCGTTGCTTACAATTTGAAGCAAAGATATACCATCAATATGCTGCGATACTCGACGGAGATTTGCAAGCTTACCTTAAGCGTCTCCAAAAATTTCAGCAATTAAGTAGGGAGCAAGCTGTACTTTTACAACATTTACAAGTTTGGAAACAAATTCCAACAATTGCTGAATGGACCATTTTAGAGAAGGCTGCCACAACAGCTGGATGGCTCTCCAAATTGAAATGGAGAAAACTCGAAAAAAATTGGCTGAGATTGGCGGGTATGGAACTCAAAGTGCTAGAAAACGATCTAAAAAAGTACTGGCGAAGTCAGGAGCAACATGCGCAAATCATTGAAAAATTTGCAAGTTTAGGCGTGCCCGATTTAGCAGGCTCCATCGGATTAATTATTCCGCTTCTCAAGCAACACAAGGCCGATAATTGGAATTGGTACAGAGCTCTTGAGCAAAATGAAATTGAAAAGTATTGCCAATTGCATCAGGTTGCTCATCAGTTTCAGCAATTACATCGCAGGTTGTTTATCAAGCAAATCACAAATTTCGACGACTTCATCGGGCTTTTTGACAACAACTTTATTCAGCTGATCGACCAACACGACCTCCTCAAAAAAATTCCCTTTAATCTTTGGGAAGGAAGCCTCGATTTAATTGCACTCCAACAAGCGCTCCGCAAAGAATTTTGGGCTACACTGCGCTACCACTATCCTGCACTTTATGCAAATGACACCAGGCAAATAAAGTCCTTAATTGAGGAAGACCTGAGCCGTGAAGAAGCAGAATGGACAAACAATGCAAAACAACTCGTCGTCAAGCAGCAGCAACATTTTAAGGCGTTGCAACAGCTTTTGGTAGCCCCTTTACACCAACTTTCAGCCGAACAAAAGACGCGTCGACAAACACTCCGAAAAGGCAAAGCGATACTGATCAAGGAAATGGCCAAAACCAGGCAACATTTAAGTATTATGGAACTCTTTGAAAGTGAAGCAGCACCATGGCTACGCGCTATTTTTCCAATTTGGCTTGCCACACCGACCGCACTTGCCAAACGCTTACCAATGCGCTTAGGCTTATTTGATATTGGTATTTTTGATGAAGCCAGTCAGCTCCCCTTAAGCCATGCTGTTGGAGCCTTACAACGCATTTCCAAACTGATCGTTGCTGGAGACCCCCAACAAATGAGACCCCAGTCGTATTTCGGACAAAGCGCCGAAGGAGTTGTTGACCTTTTACACCAGGCTGCATTTCACCTTCCTAGTAAGTATTTGCATTACCATTACCGCAGTGAAGATCCCAGCCTTATCGCCTTTTCAAACCAACATTTTTACGATGAAAAACTCGTGGTTTGGCCCTCGAAAGACAGCGCTGAAACTGGATTGTTTGATCACTTTATAACAGATGGTTGCTATGAACAGCAACAAAATATACCAGAAGCTCAAGCGATAGCCAAGCACTTAAAATCTGTGCTTTCCGGCACATCAAAAATTGGTGTAGTTGCTTTTTCAGAAACGCAACTCCAATGCATTTACCAACAACTCAGTCCAAGTGAGCAAGCATTACTCGAGCGCCGAATAGAGGAACGTAGTGCTTTCTTTTTAGCTTTAGAACAAGTTCAGGGTGAGGAATGCGAAATCCTATTGATCAGTTTTGGCTATGCCAAAAATGAAGCGCAACAATTTAGTCTCAAACTTGGGCCTATGACACAAGCCCAAAGCGGAAGACGGCTCAATGTATTGTTAACTAGAGCTCAAAAATCTTTACATTTTTACAGTAGCATAAGGGCAGCCGATTTCCCTATCAAACGCAGTGCAGCTACCAACAAATTATGGGAGTGGTTTGTGTTTTTAGAAAATAATCAGTTTCAACAAGCTGCATATAGCGCGGAGCAGCAAATTTCCTCAGCAGAGGATTATACTACTTTTCTGAATTGTTATCGGGTGTTGAAGCAGCGTCGGGCTCTGCCGAATCAGGTCTAGGGACTGGGTCGTAACCAAAGCCTCCACGCGGGTGGCAAGTGGCAATGCGCTTCAGACCAAGAAAAGTTCCTTTAAATGGACCCCAAATAGTTATCGCTTCTATCATGTAGGTGGAACAAGTTGGCGTGTAACGACAACTGGGGGGTAACAGTGGAGAAATGACCCCTTTATATACCTTGACTAAGAAGATCAACGGAAAACTCAAAACCTTGTATAGCACCTGCATAAAACAAAATTACGCAATTTCAACAGGATGTTGTGTATACTTAGTTCCTGTAACATTTTTCAAAGAAGGGGTTATTGGTATTTTTAGAAAATGAAAATCAAGCAACTCCTCTCTCTCTCTTTTATAAGCTCAATTAGCCTATTCAGTTATAGCCAACCTTTAGAAAATTGGGAAGCTGATAAAATCAAAGTAACGCAGTCTAACGGCGTACAGACCATAATGCATGCTGAAGCGCTATTTGAAGACCGTTGGGATCAACTCCCTCAAGCACAATTTTGGAAAAAAATAATGTTGTTGTCACCAGATTCTTGCCTGATTAATGTGGCGGCAACCCGACAGTTATTGGATAAAATGTCTAACCGCGAGTGGAATGCGCAAACTGAAGCCCAAAAAGACAGCACACGCCAGGCACTTCGCATTGCTCACGGTTTACCCAGCGATACCCGTATTTATGTCACCACCGGCAAAAACGACTTTTATCGTTTTTCTGAGGTCTATCCGAGCTTAGACAATGGCGTTCAGGCATTTGAGCGCTATGGCGTCGACCCTTGGTATGCGCAATCTATTCTTTTAATTGAAAGTCCGGCACAAATACGCAAGTCATCTACCGGAGCATATGGAGCATTTCAATTGATGCCTGGTGTTGCCCGATCCATGGGGCTCGTTGTGAATAATACCACAGATGAACGCAAAGATTTTGACCGCTCAGCTTATGGTGCAGCGCAGCTCATTAGTCGGGTTTGTATCCCTGAAGCAAAACGTATTTTAAACCAACACAACCTGAGCTACAACGAAACTGACTTATGGTTTAGACTGTTCGTGTTACACGTGTATCATGCTGGCGCTATGAATGTAGCTGCCGTAGTCAATAAAATTCAGCCTAAAGAAGGTTCACAGGCGCTCATCAAAGCCATGTGGCAAAATAGCGCTGCCGGATTTGGCAATAATTCACAAAACTACACACAATTAGCACTAGCAGCACAGCTCATTCTTCACGATATGGTATACCAAAATTGTACGGAAATCAGCTCTTGTCTGAGTCGTTGAGCCAATAAATGTGGCCATTTTCAATTGCTAAATGAGATGGGAAATTATTGGTGAATAAACCACCAGTTCCAAACCCTTGTGCAAGTTTTGGCGCATAACTTGCGCCAAACTGTACAATTGCATTCAGGCCAATCGCGCTCTCTAGCGCACTTGTGAGCCACCAACCAATTTTTCTTTCCTCCGCGAGTAAAATCCATTCTTTCATCCCCGAAAAACCACCATGTAAACTTGGCTTGAGAATGATGTAATGTGGCTTTACTTGCTCGAGTAGTGCTATTTTTTCAGAGCGAGAACAGATGCCAATTAATTCTTCGTCCAGAGCTATTGGCAACGGTGAGGCCAAGCAAAGGGCAGCAAGCTTTTCAGTTTGACCAGCTGCTATTGGTTGTTCAATACTATGCACTTGTAGTGCTGCTAATTCTTCGATTACCTCAGCAACTTGCGCTAAAGAAAATGCGCCATTTGCATCGACTCGGATAGTGAGGTCTGCATGGGCAGCATGAGTGCGTAATTCTTTGAGCAAAAGCAATTCCTCGTGCCAATCCAAAGCGCCGATTTTAAGCTTGACTATTTTAAAACCTGCAGCAATTTTTTCGATTGCTTGGGCGCGCATATCGGCCAAGTTACCCATCCAGACCAAGCCGTTGATTGGTATGCGCAATTGACCACGCGTAAAAGAATTCACTAATAAGACAGGATGACCATTGGCTTGGATACTCCAAATCAAGATTTCCAGACCAAAAATAAAAGACGGATACGCCTGCCAGTTGTTGATGAAGTTCTGAAACACGCGATTAGAAAAAAAATCAGATTGGGACCAACTTTCAAAATGAGGCTGCGCTTCAGCGATGAAAATCTTTAGCGCCTTTTCATATTGTTCATGGTTTTGAAATTCAGGAGATAACCCAGGAATAATCGGAAATTCAGTTTGCGCTGTTTTTCCGTTAGGTAAAGCATACTCATAAATCCAAGATGGTTTGGTATGGAGAATTCCGCGGCTCGTTCCGGCGGGTTTTTTAAATACCAGTTCGTGTAAGGTCAAGTGCTCAGGCATGGTGGTAGGGTTCGCCTTTTATAATACTAAATGCCCGATACAACTGCTCCAGGAAAATCATGCGCACCATTTGGTGTGAAAAAGTCATTTTTGACAATGATTGTTTGAATTGTGCGCGCTCGTATACAGCCTGACTAAAGCCATATGCGCCACCAATAACAAATACAAAAGCCCCATTGTGTTGCAGTTGCTTTTGAGTAATCCAATTTGCAAAATCTACTGAGCTCAATTGTTGACCGTTCTCATCGAGCAAAATAACAAAGTCTGTCGGGTTAATTTTTGCTAAAATTTGAGCTCCCTCTTTTTCTTTGATTTGTGCCTGACTTAAGGCCTTAGGATTTTTAATATCGGGAAGATCTAGCCGTTCGTAACTACAGTAATGAGCCAAACGTTGTTGATAGCGTTGTTCGCCTTGTTTGAGGTCGTCAAGAGCTGTTTTACCAACAACAATAAAGCGGACTTTCATGAGCTTAAACTGCTTCTACACCTCTTAGTTCTGGCGCGGCCATTTTGAGCGCTTCTTCAAGCCCCCCTTTGATGGTCATTTGAGACATCGAGCAATCGCTGCAAGATCCGAGCATTCGGACCTGGACAATGGCGTCGTCGGTAATGTCGATGAGCTCCATGTCTCCGCCATCGACATGTAAAAAGGGACGGAGTTGATTGAGAGCGTCGAGGACCTTACTGCGAAGCGCTTCTTTGTTGGCTATCATGCTTGATGTTTGGGCGTTGCTATAATTGCATTCAATTCAGTTTCAAAGTTATGAACTAAATCGTCAAATGCTTGGGTTGTAGGATTATTTTGCTGAAAAACAGCTGGTTTGCCTGCGTCTCCTGCCTCACAAACACCTTGAACGAGCGGAATACTACCCAAAAACGGAACGTTCATACCTTGTGCTAAATTCTTGGCACCATCGCGGCCAAAAATGTAATACTTGTTGTCTGGCAATTCGGCCGGAGTAAAATAAGCCATGTTTTCGACGATTCCTAAGATTGGAACTTTGAAAGCGTCTAGTCTGAACATTTGAATACCCCGACGCGCATCGGCTAAAGCCACCTCTTGCGGGGTGCTTACAATAACGACGCCGTCTAGCGGTACGGTTTGCATTAAAGAAAGATGGATATCGCTGGTTCCTGGCGGGAGGTCAATGAGCAAAAAGTCGAGCTCGCCCCAATGTGCGTCTGTAAACAATTGAGTGAGTGCCTTTGAGGCCATTGGCCCGCGCCAAACAACGGCGTCGTCTTGGCTGGTAAAAAACCCAATTGATAGGATTTTAATGCCGTTTGACTCAATAGGCACAATAAGTGACTGGCCATTGACATCGGTCATTTTTGGGCGCTCTCCAACGAGATCAAACATGGTGGGCATCGATGGGCCGTGAATATCTGCATCGACGATTCCGACACGAAATCCTTTCTTCGCCAAGCCTCCTGCTAAATTAGCAGTAATGGTTGATTTTCCTACCCCGCCCTTTCCTGATGCAATGGCAATAATATGCTTGACATCTGGCAATATTTTCCTGCGAGCAGTTCTGCTTTGTGCATCCAAACCTTGAATTTGACAGTTGATTTGAAGATGTTGACCAAAAACGCGCTTTAAATTAAACTCTATTGCTTCTTGCATACGCTTTCTTGCGTGCAATGCCGGATTGGATATTTTAACACGCAACGCAATACCAGCCTCTTCGATAGTAAGCTGCTCAATTAGATTTAAACTCACTAAATCATTTTTGAGATCAGGCTCCATTATTTTTCCTAAAACATCGAGTACTTCTTCTCTATTTATATTCATTTTTGCGCTTTGATAGATTGGATGGTATGATACATGAAATCTATAACCCTTTTGGTGTCTCCTTGTTCACGGTTCATGATTTCGTAGTAATTGTTGTGAAGACGTTTGACACTGTAAATATAAAAACGCGCGTTTTTTTGAGCCACGAATTCTCCTTTCACCTTTCTTCGATAAATGAGTATGTCATCTGACTGCCTCACTACCTCAATTTCAAAAAATGGATTTGGCTTGAGTAACTTGCGTTTAAATTCAGCAAATCTAAAAGCGTAGTCTCCGTAATCTTCTATGAATAAACTAAAATTTCTTCCGACTTGGAGCTTCCATTTATAACCACCTGGTTCAAAATCTACCTGAGGCTTTACAGAGGTTCCGATTCCGGAGCTTGCATTCGGGAGCATTATTTGGACCGACAAATCGTAAGGTGAGAGGTCGAAGGGCTTGTATTGAACGTAATCAAAATCGGTTGGTTGATCCGGCACGCAGGAGCTCAGGAACAAAAAAGTAAGCAGTACAAAGACCATTTGCATGATACAAAGATACACTTGGTTTATCTTTTTTTTACAATTTCGCAGTATGGAAAAACAAACTGCCTTCTTTTCTTCGCTATTTATTATGCTCTCTGTCATTTTTGGGGCCTTTGGAGCACATGCCTTGAAAGAAATACTCGAACCCTCAGCGCTTCAGACCTTCGAAGTGGGCGTGCGTTATCAAGGCTTTCTATCCATGGGCGTGCTTTTACTTGCCTTGAACGCAGATCGTTTTGAACATTCTATTAAAAAAATATTGTGGGCCATGCTGATCGGAATGATATTATTTTGTTTTTCTATCTACGGATTGGTATTGGGGCGTCACTTTATTAATGAAAATGCCTTTAGCTTTTTAGGGCCAATTACCCCTATCGGCGGGGCAATAAGTATCGTTTCATGGTGTGTATTGCTTTTTCGTCTGTTAAAATACGGACAAGACTAAAACTTTTTTGCGAATGATGTTTTGTAATTCGTGAATAGTTTTTACTTTTGATTAGTTTTTCATCGTAACACCGATTATTTTTTAAACATTATGGCAACACTAACTCTCGGAAGCAAGCTTCCTGCCTTTACAGGCATCGACCAAAACGGCGTATCAATCAGCAGTGCAGACTTTGCTGGTAAAAACCTTGTCATATACTTTTATCCCAAAGACGACACCCCTGGTTGCACAGCACAGGCCTGCAGTATCCGCGACGGCCAAGAAGCTTTGCTTTGCGCTCAAGTTCAGGTAATTGGTGTAAGCGCAGACAGCGTAGCTGCACACACCAAATTTGTAAACAAATACCAGCTGAACTTTCCACTTATATCCGATACCGACAAAACCATTATTCAAGAATTTGGTGTTTGGGGTCCAAAAAAATTTATGGGTCGTGAATACGAAGGTATCCATCGTATGACCTTTATCTTTGACCAAACACACACCCTTATTAAGGTCATTGAAAAACCCAACACAAAAGACCACGCCAACGAAGTTTTGGCTTGTTTTCAATAGAACGTAAATTGTTTACGTACTTCATCTTGCAACTTTGTAAAAATTATTCACCGAGCCCCGCTCACAACAACAAACGATATGGCAAAAGAACAAAATCTAGAAAAACTTAAAGCGCTCCAACTGACCATGGAAAAGCTTGACAAAACCTTTGGAAAAGGCGCTGTTATGAAACTTGGCGACGCTCCTGTTGAACAAGTAGAAGTGATCCCTACAGGCTCCTTAACTCTTGACTTGGCATTGGGTATCAATGGCTACCCAAAAGGTCGCGTAGTTGAAATCTACGGCCCCGAATCTTCGGGTAAAACCACCCTTGCATTACATGCTATTGCCGAGGTTCAAAAACAAGGAGGTATTGCAGCCTTCATCGATGCTGAACACGCTTTTGATCAGTTCTATGCACAAAAACTAGGCGTAGATATAGCCAATCTTTTAATCTCACAACCCGACAACGGAGAACAAGCGCTAGAAATTACCGACAACCTCATCCGTTCAGGTGCCATTGACCTCATTGTCATTGACTCTGTTGCGGCGCTCACACCAAAAGCTGAAATCGAAGGCGAAATGGGTGACTCCCAAATGGGCCTTCAAGCGCGTCTGATGTCTAAAGCCCTCAGAAAATTAACAGGCTCTATCAACAAAGCTGGCTGCTGCTGCATTTTCATCAACCAACTTAGAGACAAAATAGGCGTAATGTTTGGAAATCCAGAAACTACTACTGGTGGTAATGCACTAAAATTTTACTCTTCCATCCGACTCGATATCCGCAGAGCAGCGCAATTAAAAGATGGAGAAGAAATTGTTGGTAATCGCGTTAAAGTAAAAGTTGTCAAAAATAAAGTAGCTCCTCCGTTTAGAAAAGCTGAATTCGATATCATGTATGGCGAAGGTATTTCTAAGGTTGGTGAAATTATCGACCTCGGCGTGGACCTAAATATCCTTAAAAAAAGTGGTTCTTGGTTTTCTTATGGAGAGACCAAATTAGGTCAAGGACGCGATGCCATTAAAACACTCATTCTAGACAACCCAGAACTCATGGAAGAACTGGAAGCAAAAATTAAAAATGCGCTTGTAACACCCACGGGTCAGGCGGAAGTGTTACAAGATTAAACCTATCGTTTGGTTGGGAAGCGGCGCTCTTTTGGAGCGCCGTTTTTTTTTGTTGCAATAATTTACCAGAGCCATCGTTTTTATTTTGAACTTTATTTTTTATCTTCGAAACCCAAACTTAAAGAAACTATGAAAACCTATCTTCCACTAATTGCATTATCTGCTTTACTAATCGGTTCAACCACGAGCTGTAAGAAAAAAGGCTGTCTAGACCAAGATGCTGTCAACTACAACTCAGAAGCTAAAAAAGATGACGGTACTTGCAAGTACACACCCACCATTAACGTTAATGGAAACAATCCAGAAAATATCAATGTAGGCGATACCTACACAGACGCAGGAGCAACAGCAACCAACAAAGATGGTTCTACAGTAACCGTAAATACAAGCAGCCAAGTAGATGCCACTACCAAAGGAACATATACTGTAACATACACAGCTACAAATGAAAATGGGTCGGCTACAGCAACACGCACCGTTAACGTAAATATTGGTCAGGACAATTGGTTGGTAACTTGGGCAGTTAGCAGCGACTGCGGCAATGCCTTTCCCTTAACTCCAGACCCAACAATCACTGCTGGCTCTACTGCCAATGAGCTCATCATTGACAACATGTTTAACCTTATTGGTGGCACCGCAAATGCAACTGTCAATGGTAATAACATCAGTATTCCAACCCAGTTAATCGACGTTACACTTGGTCAATTAACCTTTTCCGGAGTAGGCAGCATCAATAACCAAGCAAATCTCATCACCATTACTTACACTTACGACAATACCATTCCAATTATTGGCGGATCAGGTACTTGTGTTGCAACTTACACCAAACAATAATTTTGATCATCCAAAAATATAAAGGCCCGAGATTCGGGCCTTTTTTTTTGCATGCTTTTGCATCTGTAGCATTTGTTACAATCCCATCATTTAACTTGAATAAACTTTGCGACATGGTAAAATTCAATGATATCATCAGTGCGCCTTTCCACTCCAAACACTTAAACAAAAAATCGGCAGTTATTTAAAGATCAAAAAAAAGGGTGGCTTTATGTAACCCTTCTTTTTTATATACGTATTTGCTTTCCTAGGCGGAAAACTATACTTTTGCCGACGTAAATTTTAATCAAACTAACAAATCAGTATGGAATCAATGATGATTTATGTGCCAATTGTGATGGCCGTTATCGGATTGCTATTTATGGCAATGAAGAGAGCATGGGTTTTGAAGCAAGACGCCGGCGATGGAAAAATGAAAGAAATTTCAGATTACATCTATGAAGGAGCACTCGCCTTTTTAAAAGCAGAATACCGCTTACTCGCGGTTTTCGTTTTGATATCAAGTATAGTATTAGCCGGGATTACTTTTGTTCCAGGTGTTAAAACACACTTATTAATTATTATCGCATTTATATTCGGTGCCATTTTCTCTGCCTTGGCAGGAAACATGGGAATGAAAATTGCCACGAAAACCAATGTGCGAACCACTCAAGCGGCACGTACTAGTTTACCTCAAGCATTGAAAGTTTCTTTCGGAGGCGGAACGGTTATGGGTCTTGGCGTTGCTGGTTTGGCCGTTTTGGGCTTGACTGCTTTCTTTATTTTCTTCTTCCAATTCTTCATGGGTGGTCAATGGACCAATACTGAAGACATGACCATCGTTCTTGAAACATTAGCTGGTTTCTCTCTCGGAGCTGAATCAATCGCATTATTTGCGCGTGTTGGTGGTGGTATTTATACCAAAGCTGCCGACGTCGGTGCTGACCTAGTAGGTAAAGTAGAAGCGGGTATTCCTGAAGACGACCCACGTAACCCAGCAACAATTGCCGATAACGTTGGAGACAACGTTGGAGACGTAGCAGGCATGGGAGCTGACTTATTTGGTTCTTATGTAGCAACAGTTTTAGCTGCTATGGTTCTTGGTAATTATGTCATCAAAGATATGGGTGGCAACATCATTAAAGAAGGTTTTGGTGGTATTGGCCCTATATTATTGCCAATGGCCATTGCTGGTTTCGGCATCTTGTTCTCGATCATTGGAACGATGCTCGTCCGCATCAAGAGCAACGACGCGAAAGAAAAGCAAGTTCAAGGAGCTTTAAACCTAGGCAACTGGGTATCTATTGGTCTTACTGCTATTGCTTGTTATATTTTGGTAAACTGGATGTTGCCAGCTCAAATGACCATGGAGTTCTTTGGAGAAGGTCCACAAGAAATTTCATCGATGCGTGTATTCTTCGCTACTATCGTTGGTTTGGTAGTAGGAGGCGTTATTTCTTCTGTTACTGAATACTACACAGGATTGGGTACAAAACCAGTCTTGAAAATTGTTCAAAAATCTGCTACAGGTGCAGGTACAAACGTAATTGCTGGTTTGGCTACTGGTATGATTTCAACCTTTCCGACCGTATTATTGTTTGCAGGAGCCATCTGGGGATCTTATGCATTGGCCGGTTTCTACGGTGTTGCTCTTGCGGCATCAGCCATGATGGCCACTACGGCTATGCAATTAGCTATCGATGCATTCGGACCAATCTCTGACAACGCAGGTGGTATTGCAGAAATGAGCGAGCTTCCAAAAGAAGTGCGCCAACGCACCGATATTTTAGACTCAGTTGGTAATACAACTGCTGCAACCGGTAAAGGATTTGCCATTGCATCAGCAGCGCTTACCTCCCTTGCCTTGTTTGCTGCTTACGTTACTTTCACTGGAATCGACGGCATCAACATATTTAAAGCTCCAGTACTCGCTATGTTGTTTGTTGGTGGCATGATCCCCGTTGTATTCTCTGCACTCGCTATGAATTCAGTTGGTAAGGCGGCCATGGATATGGTGTATGAAGTGCGTCGTCAGTTCCGTGAAATTCCAGGAATTATGGAAGGTACGGGCAAGCCTGAATATGGCAAGTGCGTAGAAATCTCTACCAAAGCTGCGTTACGCGAAATGATGTTGCCTGGTGTACTTACAATTGGCTTCCCTATTTTAATTGCTACTTTACCAATGTTACTTGGCTACGATAACCAACTCATCGCAGAAATGCTCGGTGGCTATATGGCTGGCGTAACGGTTTCAGGTGTGCTTTGGGCAGTTTTCCAAAATAATGCGGGTGGCGCATGGGACAACGCTAAGAAATCTTTTGAAGCTGGTGTTGAAATCAACGGAGAAATGACTTACAAAGGTTCTGATGCACACAAAGCTGCCGTAACCGGAGACACCGTAGGAGACCCGTTCAAAGATACTTCTGGCCCCTCTATGAACATTTTAATTAAACTCACTTGTTTGATTGGCTTGGTCATTGCACCAATCTTAGGTAACGGTCAAGAAGAGAAGAAAGAAGCTGACTGCTGTGCCAAAACAGAAATGTCTAACGACATGAAATGCGACATGAGCAAATGTTCAAAAGAAAATAAAGATTGTTGCGCTAAATAAGCGCCTCACATTCCTTCTAAAGCCACCTCAAAAGGTGGCTTTTTTGTTTTATTTATATTTGTACGTGCTTCAGAACAAAGATTTTTTTCAAGACGTTTATGCAGTTGTTCGCCTCATTCCTGAAGGAAGAGTAACAAGTTACGGAGCAATTGCCAATTATTTAGGCGCTAAACAAGGTGCTAGAATGGTAGGTTGGGCCATGAACGCCAGCCATCATTTGCCAGATGTTCCCGCCCATAGGGTGGTCAATAGAATTGGTTTATTGAGTGGTAAGCATCATTTTGAAGGACCGTCGCAAATGGCGGAACTCCTACAGAATGAAGGCATTGTTGTTATCGATAATCAAATTCAACACTTTCAAAAAGTTTTTTGGAATCCTGCACTTGAATTAGGTTTGCCTTAAAGGATTCTATTAATTTTGTCGAAACAATTTTGACTATGAAATTTGCTACCAAAGCCATCCATGCTGGCGTGCACCCCGACCCTGCAACTGGTGCCATTATGACCCCAATTTACCAAACCTCTACTTACGTACAAGACGGTGTTGGCAATCATAAAGGCTATGAGTATTCCAGAACACAGAACCCTACCCGCCACGCACTAGAAAAAAATATTGCCGCCATAGAAAATGGTAAACATGGTGCTTGTTTTGGTTCTGGCTTAGCAGCCATCGATTGCGTTATTAAAATGCTCAATCCTGGCGACGAAATTATCTCTACCAACGACCTCTACGGGGGTTCTTACCGCATCTTTAATACCATCTTTGCCAAATATGGCTTGGTCTTCCATTTTGTGGATATGCAAGATCCTGCGGCCGTTGCTGCATTGGTCAATGACCATACCAAACTCATTTGGGTCGAGACACCAACCAATCCGATGATGAATATCATCGACATCAAGGCTATGGCCGCCATTGCAAAAAATGCGGGGGCTTTGTTGTGTGTAGACAACACCTTTGCTACTCCTTATTTACAAAATCCGCTCGACCTCGGTGCAGACATGGTGATGCACTCTGTTACCAAATATTTGGGTGGGCACTCAGATGTTGTCATGGGTGCTTTGGTTTGCAACGACGACGCCCTTGCAACTGAAATGTACCGCATTCAAAACTCTTCAGGAGCAGTTACAGCACCAATGGATTCATTCTTGGTATTGCGCGGTATCAAAACCCTGCATCTGCGGATGCAACGCCACTGTGAGAACGGAGAAAAAATTGCACGGTTTTTAGTGAGCCACCCTATCGTCGACAAAGTGTACTGGCCAGGTTTTGAAACGCATCCAAACCACGACGTAGCCAAAACACAAATGCGCGGTTTTGGCGGCATGATTTCCTTTACACTTAAAGGAAATCAATTACAAGATGCACTAGACCTCGTTCAAAAAGTAGAAATTTTTGCACTTGCCGAATCTCTTGGAGGTGTTGAATCGTTGATCGGGCACCCGGCTACCATGACACACGCATCTATCCCGAAAGAAGTCCGTGAAAAAAGCGGTGTGGTTGATTCACTCATTCGTTTGAGTGTTGGTGTAGAAGACGCTGAAGACCTCATTGCCGACTTACAACAAGCGCTAAGCTAATCTATTCTTTACAGTAAATCTAAACTCTTAAAGAACTGTTCTTTTTTGGCAGGCGACAACGGAACAGAGGTGCCGTCTTTTAAAATGACGGATCCGCCATCGTGCTTGTCATAGCGCTCAACATAATTCAGATTGATCAAATGCGACTGGTGTACCCTAAAAAAGGAGAAGCCTGCCAGCATCGTATCGTAATCTTTGAGCGTTTTGGAAACAAGAATTTTCTTGCCGTCGTTCAGATAGAAAAACGTATAGTTTTTATCGGCTTCGCAGTGCACGATATCATCAATCTCGATTACAAAAATACTTTCTTGCGTCTTGAGTACTAGCTTTCGCTTGTGTTGCGGCTGAATATTGTGCTGTAGGGTTTGAAACTGGGTGTCGTCTTTTTTGTGTTCAACAACCTGCATTGCATTGGTCATGGCAGTATGAAGCTCTTCAGCATCAATTGGTTTAAGAATGTAATCAAGTGCCGAAAATTTAATGGCCTGAACAGCAAATTCTTGAAAAGCTGTTATGAATATGACCTCAAACTGTTTGTGTTTTACATTTTTCAAGACGTCAAAACCATTGCCATCTGGCATTTGGATGTCGAGTAAAACGATATCTGGTTGAATGTCATCAATGGCTTCTATCCCAGATTCAACATTCTCCCCATCTGTATAAATAGTTAAATTTAAATCAAAAGATTCTAGCATCTTACGGATGAAGGTTCTGGTTGGTTTTTCATCATCGATGATCAGTACTTTTCGACTCATGACACGCTCGGTTTTATTGTTCGGGTTCGTACTTTAATGGCAAGACAAGCTTTACTGCAGTACCAGTTTGTTGAATGGGGTCTAAGTCCCTGATTGTCAAGCTACCGTTAAATTTATACTTTTTATTTAGAATCGCAATGCGCTCACGCGTAATATCGATAGCCATACTTTTATGCGTCCTCAATTTTTTGGTATTAGCTGATTTTTTCCTACCTACACCATTATCGTGAATTTCTATGATTAGTTGTTCATCTTGGGCGTGCATGAAAACGCCAATTTTCCCACCTTTTACGGTGTGAAGTTGGCCATGCTCAATGGCATTCTCAATAAAAGGTTGCGTAATCATGGGCGAGACCATAGCTTTATTGAACAATAAATCATCACTTATACTGAGCTCATAATCAAAACGATGCTCAAAGCGCATTTTCTGAGCAGTTAGATATTTATCGAGGATTTCGCGTTCCAACTCAATAGGAATGAATTCTTTTGGGGAGTTCTCCAAAATCAAGCGCATCAGACGTGAAAAATTGACTAAAAATTGAGAAGATTTTTCAGGATCATTTTCATAAATATAGCTCTGAATTACCGACATAGCGTTGAATACAAAATGTGGATTCATTTGTGTACGCAATAATGTTTGGGATAATTCTGCTTCGCGCTGCTCTTGCTTGGTTTTAATTTGTTGGGTCCGGAGCACATAAATAACAACTCCAAAAATAATCGCAACAATAAAAATGATAGAAATAAATAATTGGCGGTCACGCTGAAGCTCAATGATTTCTCGCTCTTTTTGAGCGCGCTCAATAGACGCTTGCTGATTAACTATCAAACGCTCTCTCTCTTCGCGCAAATTGGCAGCAGCCATTTCTTCGATTCGTGCAGCACTGCGCCAAACAGGGCTGTTTTCCAACCATTTTGTATAATTCTGTTGATACTGATAGGCGCGTTCGAGCTGACCAGTTTTTTGCGCAATTGTGGCTAAATCTCGATACACATTGGCAATTTTTGGACCCAACAAGGCCTCGTTAGGCAAGTAATTCAAACTGGACTGAAATGCCATTTTAGCTGCTTTTAAACGATTTTTAATCAACAAGTATTGTCCGTACTCGTAATTCAAATCGGCGGCATAAATCGGGTCTTTAGACAAATTGTTGTTTGACAACAAACTAGCGAATGGCAACTCTACACTTTCACCATTCAAATACATGGTAGTAATCATGAGTAAACGAGCTCGATTTTGATAACGTTGGTTGCCAACATCCCCAAAATATCGATAGGCTAAACCTGCCGCAGCGCTTGCTTTATCTGGTTGATAAGTGCCCAGATAATAACGGCCAAGTAAATAATTGGTGAACGCTTGGCTGCGCTCGTCTTTTTCTGATTGGGCTAAATCTTGGGCTAATTTTAAATAAGTTAATGCCTGATTGTAATTCTTGACTTCAATAGATATACTTGCAATGAGCAGTAACGGATTTAATTTATAATGATCAAGTTGTGCTTCTTCTGCGAGTTGGAGGGCGTAAATGGAACGTTGTACAGCTTGCTCTAAAAGGTTGAACTGCCAATAGATCTGCGCCTGCTGTTGCATGGCATTGATCAGTACCCATTTTTTATCGGCTCTTTTGGCTAGCTGTAAAGCTATGTTACTTGCCCAAATCGCTGAATCTTTTTGAAATGTGGCGCTAAAATTTTGAGCGATTTGAAGGTAAAGGGCAGTTTGCTCTCTATTTTTTAGGCGCCGATCCATTTGTTGAAGAAGCCTTGCGTAGTGGTATTTTTTGTTGGTGGCAATGGCGCAACCCACTATATTTTTACGCCAATTTGCCTTGGGATTAGAAAAAGCGTAGGGCTCAATGCTTTGATTGAAAATTTGAATCATGGATTTTGTATCTCCAAGATATTGAGCGCGTTCTGCTGCCAGCAGCGAAATGAGTGCTTGATTTTCTGCACCGGTATAGGCCTGTCTTTGTGCAACTAATAATTTGATCTCCTTTTGCCACTCGTTGCGGTTTCGTTCGTAGATAGCATCGAGCAGACGCAACCTTACTTGTAGTTGCGCCGTCTTATCTTTTGTGGCTTGTAGGTCCTGGCGTAATTTATTTTCAGATTGGGCAATGAGTTGCCAACCAAAAAAGAAATGCGCTAATAAAAAAAACAAGCTTAACTTTGACATCAACAACGAATATACAAATTTCATACGCATGCGTCTAACTACTACTTTATTTGCCTTTTTAATCGCATTATTCTTCAGCTTTAATAGCTGGGCAAGCCATATTATCGGGGGTGAGATCTATTACGACTCATTGGGAAATAATCAGTATAAAATCACGATCGAAATCTACCGAGACTGCAACTCTGCAACTGGTTTTGACAACCCGCTGAGTTACACCATTTTTCAGGCAAATGGAAGTATCTATGAAATCAGATACGTTGCGCCTTTCTCACAAAACATACTGCCAATTGTCTATGACGACCCTTGTGTGACGGTACCCAACGACATCTGCGTAGAGCGCGCAATTTATGTTGATACAGTTACATTGCCATTTAGTGTCCAAGGTTACTACGTGTCTTACCAACGCTGTTGTTGGACCGGTGCAATAGATAACATAGTAGACCCAGCAAGCAATGGCATCACGCTTACCGCTTTCATCCCGGGCTCTGCCTTAGTGAGCGTGCACAACCAAGGGGCGCGCTTTAACAATTATCCACCGCTCATTCTATGTTCGCAAAATACATTGAACTTTGATCATTCTGCCTTTGACCCGGATGGCGATTCTCTAAGTTATGAACTCTTAGCACCCTTGCTTGGGGGTAGCATTACAAATGTTGTTCCTGACCCCGAAGACCCTGCACCCTACACGCCTGTAAGTTGGAATCCTACGTTCTCAGAAACGGTTCCGTTTGGCGCAGGATCAAATGTAACCATAAACCCAGCCACGGGCTTTATGACATTCACACCAAACCTCATCGGTAGTTTTGTGGCGGGTGTTGCGGTAAAAGAATGGAGAAATGGCATTCTTATCAATACCAAAATTAGAACCTTCGGGTACCGCGTTGTTACTTGCCAGATAGAAGTGCCTATTGAAGTAGACGTAACAGGCCCTACCCAGCTCATAGAAGACTGTGGTTTTGCAGGTTTTATCGTCAAACGCACCGACCTCAGCGCCAATTTAGTAGTGCAAATTAGCCTCGGCGGTACAGCTACCAATGGCCAAGACTACCCATTTATAGACAGCGTGCTCGTTATTCCTGCAGGCGTAGCCTCTGACACCATAGGCATTTCAGCTTTCTTAGATAGCATCCTTGAAGGGACCGAAACAGTTTTCTTCAACGTCATTTTACCAAACCCTTGCGATGGCTCTTTTGACACCACTTCTATCTCCTTAAATATTATTGACTACACGCCCATGACCATTACAGCGGTAGACTCTCTGAATGTTTGTGCAGACTTTGGACAAGGAACGAATATTTGGTGCAATGTTCAAAACGGAATAGCGCCTTACAGCTATGTATGGGGGCCGGGGTTTTTCGCAAATAACGACACCGTTTATGTGCAGCCCAGCAATTTAGAACCCAACCTCAATAACTTTCAAGTATACGTCATGGACCAATGCGCCAAGACCATCACATCTCCTAACATTAGGGTTTACAACCAATGCCCATTGGTGGTACCCAATATCTTGACACTCAACAACGACGGAACCAATGACTTTTTAGTGATCAAGAACTGGGAAGACTACAACCAAGTGAGTATCCAAATCTTTAACCGCTGGGGCAATCTTATCTATGAAAAAGACAACTACCTCAACGACTGGAACGGTACAGACATGAGCGGAAAAGCGCTAGAGGAAGGCGTTTATTTCTATATGGCTACACCAAAAAGCGATAAATACGAATACGACAACCAAGAGAAAACACTTTATACGCTTCATGGTTTCGTCCATTTAGTGAAACCATAAATCAAATCATCTGCAACAAAAAAGGCGCCTTTTGGCGCCTTTTTTGTTGCTATAATAGTTGAGTTTAGTCTATCGAATACACTACACCCGCATGCAAACCAACTGAAGCTGCGTTGGTCTTATACGTAGAATTATACAGATCTAAATCTAAACCCAAGGCGTCCACTCCTTTTGCATCGGCAGTACTATACATAAAGCGAGCGCTCACTGAAACCAATACGGGCAAATCGAGAATTCCAAAACGACCACCAACGCCAATCATGTAACCCATAAAATTTTGGTATTGGTTGGTAACATCTGGTGCTGGATCAATGAGGTAATTACTATTGGTATACGTGGCACTTTTTACATTGTTCATGACCACACCAAATTCACCAAAAGAACCTTTTGAGCCTCCTAAACGCAGGTATACTGGAATTTGGGTAATTTTTAAATCAACATTTGAAGTGTATGCACCACCAATGATTGCTTGCTCTCCTTGGTAGCCAGCCTTGAAATTACCCATTAGGTATTCTACACCAAGACCGATTTTACCGAAATTGAGTGTTCCGGCTAAACCATAATTTTGACTATAAGCCACATCGTAATCTTGAGAGGCGCCTAGGTCAGAAATATTTTTATTGAACATAGCCGTTGCGCTGTAGGCATATTTTGCCGCTACATCGAAAGTGAGGGTTTGCGCTTTTACTGCGCTCATACAGGTCAATAGAGACAAAGAAAAGAATAGTTTTTTCATGGTTTACAGTTTTTGCGTTCAATTAGTTAGACAAAATAAAACAAAAAAATGAAATGCGTAACTTTAATGCATGAAGTTCATCTACCTTGCCTTATTTAATATCATCTTCATAAGTGTCGCTGGACGCGCCCAATTCGTTCAAGAAATAGAAGGAGAATACTTTGGCAAAAATATCACCCAAGCCGACCTCGACATCCTATTTGTAAACAACCCCAACCTTTATTGGCTCAACTTTGACTACAAAGACACGTCTCTTATACTTCCCGATTTCAAAAAGTTAGACATCCTCGCTATTAAAAGTGAAACTTTACGTTCTTTGACAATGCCCGATACGCTTTTTGAACTCGGCCTCATCGATTTTAATTTACCAAGTTTGAGCACATTCAAAGAGCCTGTTGCGCCAAACCTATATCAAATGACGCTATATACGAATCTTTCGAGTCTTCCACAGTTGATTTGTACAAGTGAGGAGCTTACCTTGGTTGATATCAAGAACTACAAAGATATCAGCTGGCCTGAATGCATGGAAGAACGTTTTGTTAATGGTAAGTTTCAGTTGTCGAGTTGCGAAATTTTTAACGGCAAAGACGGCCCAACAGTTGCTAAAATCGTAAGCCCGGACGGCGCCCCAGACGAATGGCTCGAAAGCTCTGACGATATGTCAGAAGAAGATTTTGAAGACCTGCAAAAGGGCATGCAACGAACCGGGCGCATGATTACCGTTATTCGCCGCGCTAGTGGCTTTGCCATAGCCGGGATAGTGTTTTTGATTTTGAAGTCGTAAGTTAGTGGTGTGTATCCCAATAAATTTTAACCCTGTTCAGTAGTTCTACTGAATTGGATGTTTTGTGTTAGCAGTAATTTTGAATGTGAATAAAAAAGATTAATTTTGTAACTACATTGTAATTACTTATGCGCGCTTCTATTATTCAAATTGGGAATTCGAAAGGTATTCGTCTTCCTAAATCAATTATTGCTCAATATAACATTCAAGGAGAAATGGAAATCATTTTAAATGAGCATGATATCACGCTCAAGCCAATAAAAAAAGCCCGTGAGGGATGGGAAGAAGCCTTTAAGCAAATGCACGCCAATGGCGATGACCGTTTGCTAATAGATGACGTTTTTGAAGACGAAATTTTCGACTAATGAAACTGCAGCAATATGACATCATTCTAGTCAATCTTGACCCCACAGTGGGAAGTGAAATCAAAAAAACAAGGCCCTGCCTTGTGATTTCTCCGGATGTTATTAATCAATCTTTGAATACACTGATCATCGCTCCAATTACAGCTACTTCTAAACCGTATCCTACACGAATTCACACCAAATCTCTCAGTATCCCTGGCTGGATTGTACTTGATCAAATCAGAACCATTGATCAAAGCAGAATTCTAAAAAAGTTAGGGCAGCTCAATTCCGAAGAAGTTCAAAAGTGCAAAGCCATTATTGAGGAGATGTTAGTGAGGTGATCATCACATCCCTTCCCTAAACGCAATTCAAACTATGATTCAGCACGAATTCGAGTTCATGGACAACCTATAAATAAAAAACCCCACATGACTGTGAGGTTGTAGATGTGATCCCGACAGGATTCGAACCTGTGGCCTACTGCTTAGAAGGCAGTTGCTCTATCCAGCTGAGCTACGGGACCGATTTAATCAAAAAAGGGGGATGATTGCTCATCCCCCTTGTCGGGGCGGCAGGATTCGAACCTGCGACCTCCTGGTCCCAAACCAGGCGCGATGACCGGACTACGCTACGCCCCGAACTTAAGTTCGAACGGTCTAAAATTATGGCGGTGGGAGCGAGATTCGAACTCGCGGTACAGTTACCCGTACGACAGTTTAGCAAACTGTTGGTTTCAGCCACTCACCCATCCCACCCTATGTTCAATGAACGGATGGCAAAAGTACAAAAACATTCCGTTTTTGAAAGCTTTTTTCGTATTTTTTTTATCCCTCGTAAGTAAATTCTCCGTGCTCGCTGGAAATGGTTACTTTTTTGTTCGGTGAGGCTTCTACCCTGCCCACAACTTGTGCGGCAACACCAAATTGTGCGGCAATTCGGATGATTTCTGGTGCAAGTTGCTCACTTACATAAACTTCCATGCGGTGCCCCATGTTGAAAACCTTATACATTTCTTGCCATGGTGTTTTGGACTCGGCCTGAATCATTTTAAACAAAGTAGGTGTTTCGAATAGCCGGTCTTTTATGACATGAAGGTTATCGATAAAGTGTAAAACCTTGGTTTGGGCGCCGCCAGAGCAATGAACCATGCCATGAATATCGTTGTGGTGCGCATCTAAAATAGCTTTGATAATTGGAGCGTAAGTACGCGTAGCTGACAAAACGAGCTTGCCTGCGTCTAGCGGACTTCCATCTACGGCATCTGTCAAGCGCTTTGAACCACTATAGACCAAATCTTTGGGCAAAGAGCTGTCGTAAGTTTCGGGGAACTCTTCGGCAAGTGAATGATGAAAAACATCGTGACGCGCGCTTGTGAGGCCATTGCTACCCATTCCGCCGTTGTATTCTTTTTCATAGGTGGCCTGCCCAAAAGAAGCCAAGCCGACAATAACATCTCCGGGGCGAATGCCGTCATTAGAAATGACTTTGCTACGCGGCATGCGACAAACCACAGTTGAGTCGACGATAATGGTGCGAACGAGGTCGCCAACATCGGCTGTTTCTCCGCCTGTCGAGTAAATTTCGATGCCATACCCTCGCAATTCTTCCAGAAGTTCTTCTGTACCATTGATAATGGCTGCCAAAACCTCGCCAGGAATAAGCAATTTGTTGCGGCCAATGGTGCTTGAAACCAAAATTGGGCCCGTGGCGCCTACGCAAAGTAAGTCGTCGATATTCATGATCAGCGCATCTTGTGCTATGCCTCGCCAAACGGATAGATCGCCGGTTTTTTTCCAGTAAGCATATGCTAACGAAGATTTAGTACCCGCGCCATCGGCGTGCATCACGACACAATAATTTGGGTCGCCGGTGAGGTAGTCAGGGACAACTTTACAAAATGCTTTTGGAAACAACCCTTTGTCTAGTTTCGAGATGGCCTTGTGAACATCTTCCTTTCCGGCAGAGACGCCGCGTTGTTGATATCGGTTATCAGACATATCGTATATTTATTTGATGCCCCTACGCTTTTTAATGGCATCGTAGGCATCTTGAATTTGTTGGAATTTCTCCTTGGCTCCTTTCAAGTATTCTTCGCCCATGTGGGCTACTTTGTCAGGGTGGTGCGCTACCGCCATTTTGCGATACGCTTTTTTGACTTCTTCATCTGTCGCTTTTTCGTCAACACCTAAGATTTTGTAGTCAGAATCTACATTTCGGTAGAACATATTGCGCAGGCTCTCAAATTCTACCGCCGGAATACCCAACATGGTGGCAATTCGAGAAATGACATTGAGTTCAGCGGTTCCGACATCTCCGTCGGCTTTGGCAATACCGAATAAATAATGAACAAGCTGAACCCGCACTTCTTGGGTCATGCGGTTGCGGATATCGTGGCAGATATCTTGTAAGGGAATACTTGGTGCATCTAGAAATTGCCGCAGCGTTTGCAAATGCGTAGCGTTGAACTGCTTTCCAAATTGTGCTGAGAAAAAGCTTTTCACAAAGTCGAGCTCAATGCGCAGCACTTTGCCATCGGCCTTCATGACAGCTGCCGAAAGCGCCATGAGCATTGTAGGTAGGTCGTACATGGAGCTCTGCCTACGATAGAACTCAAATGGATCTTGTGCTGGGCCAGGGCCAGGGCCACTTTGCCCATTTTTAGAGGCCTGCTGGTATTGATCTATGAGTGATCCGATGGCAAAGCCGAGTATGGCCAAACCAATTTTACGGGTTAAAATGAGGGCGCCAATGCCCAAGATCCATTTGTACAAAATCTAGAATTTAAGCGAAGTCAAAGCTAGTCATTTATGCAATATGTTCGATATTGCGCTCAATGAATGCATCTAAAGCGGCGCCTTTTAGCAGACCCTGAGCCAACATAGCGAGGTCTACTAATTGTTTGGTGCTTTGCTCCTGAGCGGCTGTTTCTTTGCTCAATATTTTGCTTATAGCCGGATGATTGGCATTCACGGTAAGGTTGAACATTTCTGGGAAGGCGCCATAAAAACCACCGCCACCACCGAGCTTTTGTTGTTCCATCATGCGACGAATAAACTCTGGCTGGGTAATGATAATTGGTGCTTCTTGCTCGCTCATGCTTTCGAACTGCACCGTGAATTTTTCTTTATTGACCTGCGCTTCAAAAATTGGCTTGAGTTGCTCTTCTTCCTCTTTAGATAATTTGGAAGGGAGCTCGTCTGTTTTGGCAATGAGTTTGTCTAGGCTGTCTGCGTCAACCCGAGCAAAACTAATGTTTTCGTTGCTTTGCTCTAATTTAGAAATCCAGTGAGGGGCAAGCGGACCGTCTAGCAGTAAAACGGAATAGCCGCGCTCCTTGGCTTTTTTCACGAATGCGTATTGTTCTTCGGCATCATTGGTGTAAAGGAAAACCGTTTTGTTGTTTTTATCGGTCTGAAGCACCTTTACTTTTTCGGTATATTCCTGTAACGTGAAACATTCGTTGTCTGTCGTTTTGAATAAACTGAAGTCTTTGGCTTTTTCTGCGAATTTTTCTTCGGAAAGCATTCCGTACTGAACAAATACTTGAAGATCGGGCCATTTGGCCTCGAAATCAGAACGGTCTTTTTTGAACATCTCGGCTAGTTTATCAGCAACCTTTTTGGTGATGTGTGCTGAAATCTTTTTGACATTGCCGTCGCTTTGCAAATAAGAACGCGATACATTCAATGGAATATCTGGAGAATCGATGACACCATGCAGTAAAGTCAAAAATTCAGGTACAATTTCTGCAACGCTGTCAGTAATAAAAACCTGATTGCTATATAAATTGATTTTGTTGCGCTGTACCTCTACATTTTCCTTGATTTTCGGAAAATAGAGGATACCCGTAAGGTTAAATGGATAATCTACATTGAGGTGAATATGAAAGAGCGGCTGCTCAAAAGTCATGGGATACAATTCTCGGTAGAATTGATCGTAGTCTTCTAGCTTGAGGTCTACGGGTGCTTTGGTCCAAGCTGGGCTCGGGTTGTTGACTTGATTTGGCACTTCAATCGCAACGCGCTTCACATTGCCTTTCTCGTCTTTTTCTCCTTCCGGAGAGTCGATGTAGTCGGTTTTGGTGCCGAATTCAACAGGAATTGGTAAAAACTTGCAGTATTTATCTAAGATGCCCTGAATGCGCTGTTTTTCTAGAAACTCTGCAGACTCTTCATTGATAAAGAGTATGATATCTGTTCCTCTGTTTTCTTTTTCGATGTCAATTAGTGTGTATTCTGGTGAGCCGTTGCTTTCCCATTGTACCGCCTGTGCGCCATCATTACGACCCAGCGTTCTAATCTGTACTTTCTCGGCAACCATAAATGCAGAGTAGAAGCCAAGTCCGAAATGACCTATGATTTGTTCTGCACCTTCTTTTCCTTTGTATTTTTCGACAAATTCTTCAGCGCCTGAGAAAGCAATTTGATTGATGTATTTATCAATTTCCTCGGCTGTCATGCCAATACCGTTGTCTCGGATGGTGAGTGTGTTAGCTTCTTTATCCAGAATAACCTCTACTTTCAGTTCGCCGAGTTCACCTTTGAATTCACCGTTTTTGGCCAAAAATTTGAGCTTTTGCGAGGCATCTACGGCATTTGAAACCAATTCACGCAAGAATATTTCGTGATCAGAGTAGAGAAATTTTTTAATGATCGGAAAGATGTTTTCCGTTTGAACATGAATTTGACCTGTTTTCATTGTATTTCTATTTTTTGCTTTATCCTACTCAATAAAAATGCCATGTGCTAAATACTGCCATTTTGACAAGCAACTGCGTTTTTTTTGTCAATTTTGCAGCATGAAATATGCAATCATTACAGGCGCGAGTTCAGGCTTTGGTGCAGCAACGGCTCAAGAACTCCAAAAAATGGGCTATGGACTCGTTTTATTGGCCAGAAGATTAGACCGTTTGGAGACACTCCAAAAAACTTTAACAACAACACCTGTATACATTGCAGCACTCGATGTATGCAGTCAAACACATGTTCAAGCCGTCATTGCAGCGCTCCCCAAAGAAATTGCAGCAAATATTTTTATTTTAGTCAATAATGCGGGGCTTGCAGTAGGCAGGGGTCCGTTAGATACCGGGCTATCCGAAGACTGGAACCGCATGATAGACACCAACGTCAAGGGGCTTTTGTACGTTAGTCAGGCGGTCATTCCTTTGCTTAAAAAGCATCCAAATAGCCACCTCATCAATATCTCCTCTATTGCAGGAAAAGAAGTGTATGCGGGTGGCAATGTGTACTGCGCAAGTAAACATGCAGTAGATGCGCTCTCCAAAGCACTGCGCATCGATTTGCTTGCACATGAAATCAAAGTGAGTAATATCGCACCAGGAGCGGCAGAAACCGAATTTTCATTGGTGCGCTTCAAAGGAGATGTCCAAACGGCGCAAAGTGTTTACGAGGGCTTTGCTGCGCTTCAGGCAGCAGATATTGCTCAAACTGTAGCATTTATTGTCAGTAGGCCTGCACATGTCAGTATTGCAGATATCACCATTATGCCGAGTGCGCAAGCCAATGGCAGTCTATTTCACAAAAAATAATTTTACAATACGCATGAACACTTTTCAGACCTATTCTTTTACTGGTAAACGCACAATTGTTCGCGTCGATTTCAATGTACCGATGGATAAATCTACCGGACTCATTTCCGACGACAAACGCATTCGCGCGGCCGCACCTACTTTAAAACATATATTAGACCAAGGCGGAAGTGTCGTGTTGCTGTCTCATTTTGGAAGGCCAAAAAATGGACCTGAAACAATTTTCTCTTTGGAGCAAATTTGTGCAAAAGTAAGCGAGGTACTTGGCGTCAAAGTAAAATTTGCAGCTGATTGTATCAGTCATGAAGCCTTCCTTTTGAGTAAGGCATTATTACCCGGCGAAGTTTTATTACTAGAAAATGTTCGTTTTTATAAAGAAGAAACTTCAGGAGATCTATCTTTTGCCGAAAAATTAGCCCAACACGGCGATTGTTATGTCAACGATGCCTTTGGAGCAGCGCATCGTGCACATGCCAGCACTACCCAATTGGTAAGTTTTTTCCCGAACGATAAAATGGCAGGGCTGCTCATGAATGCCGAAATTGAAAATGCTAAAAAAGTACTGCACCAGGCTGAGCACCCTTTTACCGCAATAGTAGGCGGCGCAAAAGTCTCCGATAAAGTACTCATCGTAGAAAATCTACTTCAAATTGCCAATCATATTATCATTGGGGGCGGTATGGCCTATACCTTTTATAAAGCAATGGGAGGTCAAATTGGTGCTTCACTCTGCGAAACCGAACGCATAGAGACGTGTAAAGAAATACTCGAAAGGGCCAAAAAAATGGGTGTTTCTATCCATTTGCCGATCGATGCTGTTATTGCTGATCGCTTTGCGCCTGATGCAAATACGCAAATTGCCAGCTCTGATCAAATAGAAGACGGCTGGATGGGCTTGGATATCGGACCAAAAGCAATACAAGCCTTCAGCGACGTCTTGTTGCAAAGTAAAACTATCTTATGGAATGGGCCAATGGGTGTTTTTGAAATGCCTGCTTTTGAAGCGGGTACTAAACATATTGCACTGGCTGTAGCACAAGCAACTCAAAACGGAGCATTTAGCTTAATTGGTGGTGGAGACAGCGCTGCAGCTGTTCAGCATTTTAACTTAAGCGCAGAAGTAAGTTACGTGAGCACCGGTGGTGGCGCACTTTTAGAATATTTTGAAGGAAAAACCTTGCCTGGCGTTCAGGCTTTGGAAGCCTAAAATCTTTTAACGACGTCTACCAAACGATTGGAGTAGCCCGCTTCGTTGTCGTACCAACCCGCAACTTTAATGAGGCCGTTGAATACGGTAGTGAGACCCGCATCAAAAACAACGCTGTGTGGATTGCCCAAAACATCTACTGACACAATAGGATCTTCAGTATATTGCAGGATGGCTTTTAGTGGGCCTGCAGCTGCGGCCTTCATTGCGGCGTTGATTTGTTCTGCCGTAACCGCTGACTTGGTAACGAGTGTCATTTCTGTAACGGAGCCATCCGATACAGGTACACGAAAGCTTCCGCCAGTAATTTTACCTTGTAGGTCTGGAAATATTCTAGTAATTGCTTTTGCCGCTCCTGTAGAAGTAGGTATAATGCTATTTGCTGCAGCTCTTGCGCGGCGCAAATCTTTGTGTGGAGCGTCGTGCAAGCGTTGGTCTGAGGTGTAGCTATGAATAGTGGAAATGTAAGCAACTTCTATGTCAAGTAACTCTTTGAGCACCTTAACCATTGGTGCTGCATTGTTGGTTGTGCAAGAGGCATTGGAGATTAAAGTGGTTGTCCAATCGATTTGGTCATCGTTGACACCCAAAACAACAGAAGGAATGTCGTCATCGTTGGCAGGTGCGCTAATGATGACGTGTTTGGCGCCGCCAACTAAATGCTTTTCAGCAGCTTCACGTGTTAAAAACAAACCCGTAGCTTCGATAACCACCTCTACCCCAGCAGCCGACCAATTGATCAGTTCTGGATTGCGCTCACTAATGAAAACCAATTTTTTACCATTTTCAAAAACTAAAGTATTGCCATCGATTTCAAAAGAAAGTGAAAATGGACCATGAATACTGTCGTATTTCAATAAATGAGCAAGGGTCTTGACATCAGCTAAATCATTGACGAGCGCCACTTCGATTTGTGGATCTTGTAAAGCAATTCTTGTAAAGCAACGGCCAATGCGACCAAATCCATTTACACCTACAGTTTTCATTTTTAACATTTAGTATTTGATACAAAATTAACAATTAAAAAGAAAAAGTGTTCAAATGACACTTTGAACACTTTTTCTATTGATTATCAATATGTTAAGTGATAATTATAGTTTCAATTTACTTTTGATTGTTGCTGGAATGCTTTCTTTGTGTAGATAAATATTGATGGTCTTATATCTGAAGTAATTCTCTGAAATATAGAGATAACCCTTTGGTACATTATTGGTTCCCCATGAATTTTTAACCAGAAAATAACGCGTGCCATTTTGATCTTGGTACAACCCAACAATATGCATCCCGTGGTCGTCAGTGGTTGTTTTGCTGTCATAACCTATTTGACGCAATTCAGCAGTAATGGCCAACTCTTTCATTGGCTCAAGAAATGCATTGGATTTGCGCTCTGCGCCGGCATCGTTGAAACGTTTGTCATCTTTGCCAATTACTTCTATCATTGCGGGGTCTGCAGGCACAATGGCCAAACCATTTTTAAAACTAAACCCTTTCTCTGAAACATCTGCACCCCAAGCTATAGTGTAGCCATTTTTTAGCGCCGAAATTGTTGTTTCTACAAGGTCATCTAAACTCACGTTGTAGCTCGTTCCCCATGCCCAGTTGTCTGGAATTTCAAGCATGCATTGACTGTTCATCGGGTGATTGGTGAAAGAAGTCAATGAAACATAATTATTCATGTCCAGGCCTAAGGAAGCTGCAAATGAATTTGGCGTGTACTTCTTGCCGTCGTATTCAAATGACGTCACATCTTTACCAAGACCCATATCGAGTACTGAATTGTACTTTCGTTTCCAGTCATCGGTAATGCCTTCAGGAGAGCCTAAACGGGCAATGATGTCATTCATGACTGCATTTAATTGCGAAAACATTTCACCATGATTGTAATTATCCGTGCCATTTAAGCCAGTATACGCCTCAAATGGTACAATACCGAACTTAGAAATAACCAGCGGAGCATCGTGAAATGCGCCACCTTCACCAAAATTGATTTTACCGTCCATGCGGATGTACTTCTCAGCTTTCATTTCATAGGCTTTACGCACCACATACATTTCTGATAAGATGATCGGCGTTTTTGCGCCAAGGCGCTGAATTTCAGATTCAAAAAAGCTCGTAGCAGAGAAAGACCAACAAGTTCCGGTCTGGCCCTGACTTTGTACCGGTGTGGCATCAAGATGAATAAGTTTCTTGAATTGATACTTACTGCCTTCTGCATTGGTAGTTTGGGCAAAAAGCATAGAGGTACTGATCCCGACGGATAGTAAAATACTGAAGATTTTTTTCATGTTTAAAGATTAATTGTTGAGTACCCAACCTTGTAAACCGCGTGCAGTTGCTTGCTGTTGGATGTGTTGTAGTTCAGAAAGATTTTGTGCAGCACCAGCACTTACTTTGGTGAGCGGGCCATTTTGAATGAGCCGCGCTGCAAAACCATCGCGTTCTAATTTTAGTTTTAAATTTTGTGCATTTTGTAAATTAGAAAAACAGCCCACGATGAAATCATAGGGTGCTACTGAAGGTGTTTTTATAGAGGTGTAAGGCTCATTATTGGTTGAGGATGTTGTAGGTTTCAAGTTATTGTTTGCCATTGGTTGAGCAGGTATTTCAACATACAACGGATAGCCTATTTGCCACACATAAGGTAAAACTTGAAATTTATTTGTTGCTTCAAATTCAAGATTTGAAGTAGCTCTTAGCGGTATTTTACGAAGTGTGAGACTTGACTTTTGGTAGGCCGGTGCAATTTGTTGATGCATCGGGTTAAAATCTGTTGAAGAAAACAAACCAGATTGTAATGCATTGGTTTGGGTTGGTATCCAAAACGAATAAAAAGCAAGCGGTAAAAGACATGCAGCAGCTGCAACTCTAGACCATTTAATTTTGGATTCGGTCTGATTTGGCTTGAGTTCAATAATACGTTCTTCTTCTTTAATTTCACTAGGCTTGCTTACAAAATGTAGTTGGTTTAAGCCGTACGATGAAAGCAATAAATTAAAAAAGCGATCTTGTTCAAAGCTTATTTGCCCGTCTGTTTGACGAGAAAAAGCACCCAATTTGGCAAGCTTGATTGTTTCACCTGAGCGCAATTGGCGTTGCAAAGCATCTGTATGAAAGGTTAACTGCGTTTTGGCGTCGTCGTAATAAAGGCCATACTGTCTTGCGTATTCAGCCAAAAATAGACCGTCATCGGCGAGTAAAAAACGATTGAAAAGCAAAGCTTTTTTCGGGGGGCTAATGATGCCTTTGTTGAAGTCGAGCTCAGCGGCTACTTGCTTGGCAACAAAACCACCAAAACCTGGCACCACAACACAATTGTGGCGCAGTAAAAGTTGTATGATGATATCTTCAAAACCCTGCATCTAACAAACTTACAAAAGTCTGAGCAGATTACAAAAAAGGCAGTACTTTTTCTACATCCTCAGGCACGTCGATATTTGGGGTTTCGATATGAGTCTGAACCAGTCGGATCTTATAGCCATAATACAACCAACGGAGTTGTTCAAGAGACTCGGTTTGTTCGAGTGCACAGGGTGCTAGACTCGCGATCTGTTTGAGTGCAGCGCTTGTATAAGCATATAGGCCGATATGTCGAAGCCAAGGAAAATGATGCACTTTAGCGTAATGCATGTTTGGCAAGGCACTTCGAGAGAAATAGATGGCATTTTGTTGGTGGTCGGCAAGTACCTTGATCCGATTGACATTCGTTAAATCGGATGGCGTAACGTCAGGATGAACCAAGGTAGCAATTTGTACTGTCTTATCTAAAAAAGCACCGAGTAGTTGGTCGAGTTGCTCAGCGGCAACAAGTGGTTCATCTCCTTGTATATTGATCACGAGCTCATAAGCTGGAAAGTGCGAGAGCACTTCAGCACAGCGTTCTGTACCACTTTGGTGTGCCGCACTTGTAAGAATTACTTTTCCGCCAAAACGCAGAACCTCTTCATAAATGCGTTGATCGTCGGTTGCTACAATAAGATCATCCAAAAGTTTGGCTTTGCTTGCACCTTCGTAGACCCGTTGAATCATCGACTTTCCTTTAAGTTCGAGGAGCGGCTTCCCAGGAAACCTCGACGACCCGTATCGGGCGGGTATGATACCGAGTACTTTCATTAAAATTTGGCTTGAAGTTGAAGCATAAAAAGCCGAGGCGCTTGGATATCTCCCGGACGTGAGGTTACCTCTGCATTTAGCAGGTTGTTGACAATAAAAGAAATGCGGTACTGCTCTTTGAGAAGATATGCAAAGCGGGCATCGAAAACCAAATTACCCCCATTGAATTTCTGACGATAAGCTTTGAGCCCAGGAAGAATATACACTTCAGAAGTGAGCGACGGGTCGAGGTCGTCTTCAAAAACGCGGTCAATGTTGCGCATGAAGCTGTTGTAACGCATGGAGGCACCAAAACTGATCTTTTGATAAGTGGCTTCAACGTCAGCCTTGGCTAAATGCTTGAAGCGGTATTTGAGCATGTTGGTGGTTGTATCTGAGAAATTGGCAATATACTGCGGGGTGCTATTGAGTGAAATTGGGTTCATATAGGTATAGCCAATCAATGATACCAGTTCAACGTTGCCGAGCTGACCGGCGGAATTAAAAGAAAGGTCTAGACCAGAAATGCGCGCTTTTTCTGCATTTTGGGCTTGGAAACCAACCCAATCACTGATGTTATATTGCCCACTGGTTAAAAATTCAATGTCTTCGGGCGATGGATTAAGGGGGTTCAGGGGTTGTTGGGTGATGGGATTGTAATAAATAAAAGAGAATTCCATCATGTTGCTATACTGATTCAAAAACAACGCCGCATCTATCATGGCTTTCCAATTGCCAATTTTGAAACCTTGCTTGATACCTATTTCACCTGCCCAGCCAATTTCTGGGCGCAACTCAGGATTCGGGAAAATGTTAAGCGCCCCGACAGATGTTTGGGTAAAACGCTCTGCCACACTAGGGTAGCGTATCCCTTGACCAAAACTGGCGCGCAAATGAGTAAATGGCTTGAGCGCATAATGTAAGCCGGTGCGCAATACTGGATAAACCGGAACGAACAATGAATCTTTGCCCGGAAGCTGAAACTGAGAGTCGGGTTTGTTACCGTCCATCTCAAAATATTCTAGGCGCACACCCGCACTGAGGTCGAGTTTGTTTTTGTGGTATTCTAATTGCGAATAAGCCGCATAGTTTTGAGAATTGTGATTGCCAAAAAGTTCCGAATTAACTACATTTTGGATGGCTGTTATTCCTGTGCTAAGCGTACTTCCTTGCCCGAACTTATGCTGAAAGGTGTAGTCTGCGTAGGATATAGTGGCCGCATTGCTTTGGCTAGAATTGCTAAGATTTTCATTGGAGACCCAATAAAGGCGCGTTTTGAGCTGATGTAAGTTGTTGTTTTTGTCGATAAACTTGGCGTAGGGATCTAAAAACAATCGTTGTCCAAAATTATAACTTACCGTTGAAACACCAGATGTTGTATCTCCATAGCCACTTGGGGTATAACCGAGCGAGTCGTTTTGCCAAATGAGAAAATTTCCAGTTTTTTGAACCTGAAAGTTATAACCAAGACCCGCCTTGAGCCGCTTATCTAGGATTGCTTTTGCATATATCGTTCCCGAAACCCGGCCGCGAAACTCCGACTCGCCGAGGCGATAGCCATCATTATGAAAGCCTGTAGTGGATAGGGTATATCCAAACCGTTTTTTAAGCGCGCTATGAAAAACCTCTAATTGTTGGTTCATGGGTGGTGTAGTCCACCATTTGAGTGAGCTGCGGCGAGGCGCACCATATAAGCCATATTGAACTTTTACTTTAGTGACCGGCGTTAGGGTAGGTTCCTTTTCGGCAAGGGCAATAATGCCGTTGAGTGCTCCACTCCCGTAGAGAACAGAGGCAGCACCTTTCATGACCTCTACTTGGCTCGCTTGCTCCATTGGAATGGCGTTCCATTGTGTGTCACCGGCGTAGCCAGACAACAAGGGCATACCGTTCCAGAGCAAAAGTACACGGCTCCCGGTGCCATAGGCAAAGCCCGAGCCGCCGCGAATAGATACCTGTCCGTCCATGGTGTAAACGCCTGGTGTTTGATCCACAGCTTGTTCTAAATCTGTAATGCCTTTGTTATCGATGAGCTGCGGACGTATAATTTCCATTGAAACGGGGATATCTTCAATGGCTTGTCGGCGCTTTCCGGCACTCACTACAACCGTTTTTTGATCCTGAACTTGTGCTTGCAAGACCACCTTTAAAAGTGTGCTTGGCACCTCTTGCAATATAATGGTATCCGAAATGTAGAATGGTGCTTTTATCAATAATTGGATGGGTAAAGAGGCCGTGGTGAAGCTAAAAAACCCATTTTGACTTTGAATGGGCGTGCTGCCTTTTATAGTAATTGAGGCATCTTCTATACGCGCATTGGTTTGTGCGTCTAACACTTCTATTTGAAGCGTTTGAGACCAAAGTGTCTGGCAACAAAAAAGAATGAAAACTAGAAGATAACGCATGAAAGATTCTTAGTAGTAATATGCTAATTTAAAGGATTTAGCGGACTTTAGCATCGGTATTTTTACAGAACATACTGTAATTGAACAACAAAATTTCTTGGGGCTTGAATTGCTCCTGGCCTAGTTACATATTCAGCATTGGTAAAGTTATTCAATATCAAGTTGCATTTAAATGCTTCGGTTATGTTGTAATTGAAACGCAAATCAAATACAGGGACTCCTTTATTGAATTGTGCTCTATAATTGACCATCCCGACGAGAATTTCTTGCCCAATAATTCCTTGCTCAAAAGCTAAATCTATATTTCGCATATACGAATTGTAGCGGGCTGAAAAACCAATGCCGAATTTTTTATAATTACATTCTATATCTACTTTAGCCAAATGCTTGAAACGATATTTGAGCATTGAGCCTGTTGTATCAGAAAAGGTAGCTGTATACATTGGATTGGTATTCAAACTAATCGGATTCATATAGGTATAACCCAGCAAGGTGAGCACCTCTACCTCACCTATTTTACCAGAACTATTCATGGAAAATTCGATACCTGTAATGCGTGCACGCTCTGCATTTTGCGCTTGAAATCCGACCCAATTGTAGAGGTAATTGATTGCTGACGGATCAGTGGTTTGCAAAAGAGCCATAGTATCGGGCTTGAAAATACCAAAAGCAAATTCGGTCATGTTATCGTAGGCATTGATAAACCCGGCAACATCTAACATCGCCTTCCATTCGCCCACCATTACAATTTGCTTGAGCCCTAGCTCTGCTGCCCATCCGCGCTCGGCAAGTAAATCAGGATTTTGAAAAATGCGCAAACCACCCACACTTGTAGAGATATAGCGCTCTGCAACTGCTGGGAAGCGAATCCCCTGTCCAAAAGATGCACGCAAATGAGTGCTGTTTTGCAACTCATAATGCCCTCCAAATCTCAATATGGGATATATAGGCAATGTGCGCCCAGCCCAGTTGAAATTTGTTTCTGGTTTTTCATTGTTGAGTTGACAGTATTCCAAGCGAAAGCCCGCTTGTAAATCCAGCTTTCCTTTAGACCATTCAGTTTGCTGGTATAGAGAGAAGTTTTTATTGAAATGGTTACCAAAAAAATAGCTCGTAATTTGGCTGTTGTTTGAAGTTGCGCCATACGAGAAATCAAAATATTTGATTTTCTTACTTGCTTGATAATCCAAATAAAACATTTGTCCAAGAGAGGCATCAACATAGACGAGTCCATTGCCAGTTGTAGTTAGGTAATAACGTGTTCTTAGCGCATGTTTGACCTTATTTTTGGAGACGTAAATTAGATATGGATCTAGGCTAAAGCGAACGGCCCGTTGCTCACTTAAAGTATTCGCCAAGGCTTGATAACCCATTGAATCATTGCGCCACAGAATAAAAACGCCTTCTTCTTGCGCCTGAATATGAAAAGAAAGTCCAGTTTTAAGTTGCGGGATTTTTTTGGAGAAAAACGCATAAGTGCCATGAATTCGCGCACGCAATTCTTGCTCTCCTTCACGGTAACCTTTATCTCTGAACGCATTAACACCGAGTGTGAACCCATGATTTGCTTTACGTTTTGCAGTATATACATCTACCAATTCAAATGTAGGAGGAGCACCCCACCACTTCATACTCTGACGTGAAGGGTTACCATAAATACCATTTTGAACTTTGATGGAAAGTGCACCATTGAGCGGGGCATCCTTTTCGTTCATAGCAATGATGCCGTTAAGCGCCCCGCTACCGTAAAGTACGGATGAAGCGCCCTTAATAATCTCTATTTGCTCTGCGTGCTCCATCGGAACCGCATTCCATTTGACATCGCCTATATCAGGTGATAACATAGGTACGCCATTCCAAACTAGTAATACGCGGCTACCTGCACCATATGCATAACCTCCGCCACCACGTATAGAAACCTGCCCATCCATTGTAAAAACTCCCGGGCTTTGGTTAACAGCTTGTTCTAGATTTGAGAATCCCTTGTTAGCAAGGAGTGAAGGACGTAATACCTCCATCGAAATGGAAATCTCCTCTATATTCTTTTCAAATCTTACGGCACGGACATAGACGGCTTTTTCCTCTTTAGCTTTTAAACGAGTACTATCCTTTTGAAGATCTTGAGGGAAAATACATAATGGGAAAAAAATGACTATTAGTGTCGTAAATTTTACTGAATACATTGCTGTTGGTTCGTTCTAACTTTACCCGAAGCTACAAAAAAATGGAAAACTCAGATCATCTCTACCAAATTGCCTTTACTCAACTTCATGGAATCGGTCCGATTCGGGCACGGCGCATCCTCAAATTATTGGCGCATCCTCGCGATTTCTTTCAATTGAATTTGTCCGCATTGCAACAAACTACGAGCATCCCAATTGTTCAGCTCGAAAAAACGGATCGCTCAGGCGCCTTGCTTCGGGCCCAAGGGCAGCTTCCTTATTTTGAAAAAGATAATTTTAGCTATCACTTTATTACAGACACTACCTACCCTTCTCAGCTCAAACAATGCGTGGACGCCCCGCTTGGTCTATTTTACAGAGGTAGTCAAATCAATTGGCAAAAAAAAAGATGTATTGCGGTTGTAGGGACACGACAACAAACACCCTATGGAAAAGAACTCGTTGCAAACTTTATTTCAGAATTACCCAAAGATATTTTAGTCGTGAGCGGCCTCGCTCAAGGCGTAGATGCAGAGGTACACCGTCAATGCCTGCAGCACAGCATACAAACCATTGGTATCCTAGGCCACGGAATTGACCGAATTTATCCAGCATCTAATCGCAAACTTGCTTTAGATATGCTGGCAGCTGGCGGCCTGCTCTCTGAGTTTCTGATCGGCACCAAACCTGATCGCATGCATTTTCCCATGCGCAACCGTATCATTGCAGGCCTAGCAGATGCAGTTGTGGTCATTGAAAGCAATAAAAATGGTGGTTCATTAATTACTGCAGAACTCGCAAACGATTACAACAGAGAAGTATTTGCCTTTCCAGGGCCAGTCCAACAATTGCAGTCAGAAGGCTGTCATGCGCTAATCCAAAACCAACAAGCACATTTAATTACCTCAGCTAAAGATCTACTCAAAGTTATGAATTGGACCAACACCCAACAGAGGCATTCGCTCGATGACCAACACAACCTGAGCAGCCTCCAAAAAGAGATCCTTAACCATTTTAAAACAAAAAATTCCTGGAGTATCGATGAACTCACGCAGCGCACCAACTATCAAGTCTCTCAGGTCAGCAGTGCACTATTTGAACTCGAATTAACCGGTGCACTTCAAAATAAAGGTGCAAATCGGTATTTCTTGCCTTTGTAATTTGCAAAAGGTGCGTAACTTTGCAACAGTTCATTAAAATAAACTTATTTAGAAAGGTGGAGGGACAGGCCCTAAGAAACCTTGGCAACCTCACATTTTTGTAAAGGTGCCAAATCCGATCCCTACTTGGGAAAAGATAAGTTGAAACGTGCTGTTTCTCCCTTTCGCCAAGCAAAATATGACCAACAGCGCACTACAACAAGCCATTGAGCAACGTATTCTCGTCCTAGATGGCGCCATGGGCACCATGATCCAACGCCACCAATTAGAAGAATTTGACTTCAGAGAAGGCGCGTTTGAAACCCACACAATGTCCTTGAAAGGCAACAATGATTTACTTTCAATTACAAGACCCGACATCATCAAAGATATCCATCGAGCCTATTTAACAGCTGGTGCAGATATTATTGAAACCAACACCTTTTCGGGTACCACCATTGCACAAGCCGATTACCACCTCGAAGACGCTGTTTATCAAATTAATTTTCAGGGAGCCAAAATTGCCAAAGAAGTTGCTGACGAATTTACGGACAGGCCGCGCTTTGTTGCGGGCTCCATTGGGCCAACCAACAGAACAGCCTCCATTTCTCCAGATGTAAATGACCCAGGCTTTAGGGCAGTTAGTTTTGACGATTTAGTATTGGCTTATGCCCAACAAATTGAAGCACTTATCGATGGCGGCGTTGATATCTTACTCATCGAAACCGTATTTGACACGCTGAATGCCAAGGCCGCTTTATATGCCTGTGATCAAGTTTTTGAAAAACGACAAATAAAGTTACCAATCATGGTTTCGGGAACCATCACCGACCAATCAGGCCGCACCCTTACGGGGCAAACAACAGAGGCTTTTTTGATTTCGCTCTCTCACATGCCGCTGCTCAGTATCGGACTCAATTGTGCGCTCGGAGCGTCTATGATGCGCCCTTACCTACAAGTACTCAACGACAAAGCACCATTTGCAGTGAGCGCACACCCAAATGCTGGCTTACCCAATGAATTTGGCCTATACGACGAAAGCCCTGCGGCAATGGCAGCTCAAATTGAAGAATTCTTGCAAGAAGGGTTGGTCAATGTCATTGGTGGTTGCTGCGGAACCACCCCCGAACATATAAGCGCCATTGCAAAAGTGGCCGCAAAGTATTTACCAAGAAAATGGAACCCTACAAATGCTTAAGTTAGCAGGCCTTGAGGCGTTGGTCCTCACCAAACAGAGCAATTTTGTGAATATCGGAGAACGCACCAACGTTACCGGCTCTAGAGCCTTTTTGCGCATGATCAAAGATGGTGACTTCGAGGCAGCCCTTGCCGTTGCCCGAGAGCAAGTCGATGGCGGTGCGCAAGTACTCGATATCAATATGGACGAAGGCATGATCGACGGCAAAGCTGCCATGGTGCGCTTCTTAAATCTATTGGCTGCTGAACCCGATATTGCGCGCATTCCTATTATGGTAGATTCCTCGAAATGGGAAATCATCTTAGCAGGGCTCAAATGTTTACAAGGCAAGGGAATCGTAAATTCCATTTCCCTCAAAGAAGGAGAAGCTAATTTTATTGCCCAAGCAAAAGAAATTATGCGTTTTGGAGCGGCTGTGATTATCATGGCCTTTGATGAAAATGGCCAAGCCGACTCCTATGAACGCCGCATTAAAATTTGCGAGCGCTCTTACCGTATTTTGGTGGATACCGTTGGGTTTCCACAAGACGACATCATTTTTGACCCTAATATTTTTCCGGTTGCAACCGGAATGGAAGAACACGCCAATAATGCATTGGATTTCTTCGGCGCAACACAATGGATCCGACAAAATTTGCCTGGTGCTCACGTGAGCGGAGGTGTATCAAATGTTTCGTTCTCCTTTAGAGGCAACAACAAGGTACGAGAAGCCATGCACGCAGCATTTCTCTATCATGCGACTGCGCACGGCATGGATATGGGCATCGTGAACCCAAGTATGCTCGAAATCTATTCAGAAATTGAGCCTGAATTGCTTGTGCGGGTAGAGGATGTTCTACTCAACCGAAGAGCTGATGCTACGGAGCGCCTGCTCGAATTTGCAGATACCGTAAAGGGCGATGTCAAACAACAAACTGCCGACCTCACATGGCGCGAACAAAGCGTTGAAAAACGCTTGGCTCATTCGCTTATCAAAGGAATTGTAGAATTTATCGATGAAGATATCGAAGAAGCACGACATACGGTAGAAAGACCTATTCAAGTCATTGAAGGTCCATTAATGGACGGTATGAACCTAGTAGGAGATCTTTTTGGTAGCGGTCAAATGTTTTTGCCACAAGTAGTGAAATCTGCTCGCGTCATGAAAAAAGCAGTTGCTTATTTGCTGCCGTATATCGAAGCTGAAAAAGACGGCAAACAACAAGCGGCTGGTAAAATTCTGATGGCTACCGTAAAAGGCGATGTCCACGATATTGGTAAAAATATCGTCGGGGTAGTTTTGGCTTGTAATAATTACCAAATTATAGACCTTGGTGTTATGGTAGCGCCGCAAGTTATTATCCAAGCGGCTATCGAACAAAATGTAGATGCCATTGGTCTGAGCGGTCTTATTACCCCTTCTTTAGATGAAATGGTGCATTTGGCCAAAGAAATGGAACGCGCTGGCCTTACAATTCCTTTGCTTATTGGCGGAGCCACAACATCTAAGGTGCACACAGCCGTCAAAATTGAAGCCCACTACCCATCTGGGGCAGTAATCCACGTTTTAGATGCCTCGCGTTCGGTAACTGTTGTTGAAAGTCTTCTCGGGTCTAAAAAACCAGATTTTTTAAGCGCCCTTCGAGCCGATTATCAAAAAATCAGGGAGCATCACGCCAAACACCAAGCCGCTAAAGAACTTCTATCTCTAGACCAAGCAAGAGCAAATGCGCTGCAACTTGAATTCAACGAACAAACTATTGCTGTACCGGCTCAACTCGGTGTTCAATTGCATACGCCATCTGTTCGCACTCTGATTCCTTACATCGACTGGACACCCTTTTTTCAAACCTGGGATCTCCACGGCAAATACCCTCAAATCTTATCTGATAGCGTTGTAGGAGATGCCGCAAGTAAAGTATTTGAAGATGCCCAACACTTATTGGCTCAAGTAGTCAAAGACGGTATTTTAAAATGTAAGGGGCTGAGTGGTATTTTCCCAGCAAATGCAGTTGGCGACGACATCGAAATATACGACCCGAGCACCGGCGAGCTCGTGTATACGCAAATTAGTTTGCGCCAACAGACCAAAAAAGTTGCGGGGCAACCAAATATGGCGCTGGCTGATTTCATTGCGCCAAAAAACAGTCAATTTCAAGACTACATTGGAGCATTTGTAGTTACGGCAGGGCTAGGTATCGAACATTATATTTCCGATTTTGAGGCCAAACAAGACGACTACAACTCGATCATGATCAAAGCACTAGCCGATCGACTTGCCGAAGCTTTTGCCGAATACCTTCACGAGGTTGCACGCAAAGAATCCTGGGCCTATGCTCCAAAAGAAACCTTAGAAAACCAAGCGCTTATTGCAGAAAAATACCGTGGTATTCGACCTGCACCAGGCTACCCGGCTTGTCCTGATCATTTAGAAAAATTAGGCATTTTTAAGTTGCTTGATGCAACCAACCAAATTGGGGTTAGCTTAACAGAATCCTTAGCCATGTGGCCTGCAGCAGCGGTAAGTGGCTGGTATTTTGCCCACCCAGATGCTAAATATTTTGGCTTAGGAAAAATTACGCCCGAACAACTCGCCGATGTTGCCAACAGAAAAGGCAAAAAAGTAGCAGAAATTGAACGTTGGTATAGCTCTATTTTGGTTTAGTTAAAAACAAAGGCAGCGTTTATCAATTCGGATTTTGCTCGAACCACGTATCGATATTTTTTGGGGCTTGTGTGGCTGCCTGCACAGCAAGTTCATCACAGCGTTCATTTTGCAAATGCCCCGCGTGGCCTTTTACCCAAATAAATTCGAGCTTAAAATTTGGATGCAAGGCTAAGTAGCGCTGCCATAAATCTGGGTTTTTCTTGTCCTTGAATCCTTTTTTAACCCAGCCAAAAACCCAGCCTTTGGTAATGGAGTCGATGACATATTTGGAGTCGGAATGAATAACAACTATGTAATTTTTGTTTTTAATGTGCTCTAGCGCTACAATGACTGCCAAGAGCTCCATGCGGTTATTGGTGGTGTACCGAAATCCTTGACTGAGCTCCATTCTTTTGCTGCCAAATTCTAAAATTGCCCCAAAACCTCCTGGCCCTGGGTTGCCCCGAGAAGAACCATCGGTATAAACCATTATTTTTTGAGCACTCATTTTTTTAGCCGGCTTGGGTTTTGTGATAAAAATGCGGTCCATGAATCCCCTTTAGCTTTGTTGTGTTCACCGACTCCTTTGGAGAAATGATGGCAAACGGCAACGCCTAAACCATCCGTGGCATCGAGATACTTTGGCATTTCAGGAAAGTCGAGCAGTTTTTGCAGCATTGCAGCCACTTGCTCTTTAGAAGCACTACCACTGCCAGTAATGGCTTGCTTGACCCTTCGAGGTGAATATTCTTCAAAAGGCATGTTGTGATTTAATGCAGCAGCAATGGCTACTCCTTGTGCCCTGCCTAATTTAAGCATAGACTGCACATTTTTGCCAAAAAATGGTGCTTCAATGGCCATTTCGTCGGGTTTGTACTCCGCAATAAGCCCGTTGAGCCTTTCTAGAATTCTTTTGAGTTTATCCGGATGATTACTGAGTTTATGGAGCTGAATAACGCCAAAATTCAGGAGTTTGAGTTTATTTTGTTCGATATGAATGAGGCCATAACCCATTACTGTAGTGCCTGGATCTATACCTAGTATGATTTTGTCGTGACTCATGCTGCTGTAAAACTACATACTATTGACTTTGCTTGCTCAAAAAAACTTGTATCTTTGCACTCCCCGGGTGATTAGCTCAGTTGGTTTAGAGCACTACCTTGACAGGGTAGGGGTCACTGGTTCGAATCCAGTATCACTCACTACAAACCTGACCTTCAAAAGTCAGGTTTTTTTGCTTATTCCGACGCAGTGCTTGCCGAAGAAATTTGAAATTCATCCACTAACGGTTCTCCTTGTAAGCGCAAAAATAGCTGAATGAGCGCCACCACATCTTTTTCACAATATACCATAACGCGCTCAAGATCGTTGTCTTCGTAATAAACGCGCGCTACGTCTGCGCCAGAAATATCATCTTTCGGGGTGGGGATATCCATCACATGACACAACAAAGAAAGTGAGGTATACGATTTATAATCGCCGAATTTCCAAAGTTCCATGGTGTCTATATGATTGATCTCCCAGGGCTTTTTACCTGCAATTTGTAAAATGTTTGGGAGGGCTACACCATTGATGAGCATGCGTCGACAAATGTAAGGAATGTCAAATTCCTTACTGTTGTGCCCACAAAGCACATGGTATTGCGTATTGTAGTGGTCATCGAGTAAGCGTTTAAATTGCTGAAGTAAGGTTTCTTCATCATCGTGGTAAAAGGATTTTAAACGGATACTTCTGCCCTGACTTCCCTCGTGCAGCATACCCACAGAAATACAAACGATTTTACCAAATTCAGCAAGAATGCCGCCGCGCTCTTCAAAAATTTGTTCAATAGATTTGTCTGGACTTATTTGAAAACGATTTTTTGCTTCAAATAAAACCTTTGATTTGTCGTCGAGCTGATCAAACCGATACGCCTGAGGAACAGTTTCTATATCCAAAAAGAGGATTTTTTCGAGTTGCAATTGTCTATTCATAGTGGAAATTTACAAAGTAAAAGATTGTCAATCACTTTAAAAACGTGAAATTTGTATACGCATTATGGCAGAGCAACTTTTTTTTAAATCCGAAGATAAACTTTCTCGCTATGCTGAACTCCGACCTCAGCTGGCAGCTCTTCTTGACCCTGAGACAGACGCTGTGGCCAATATGGCCAATTTTTGCGCTGCTTTAAAAGCTGCTTTCGGTTGGTTTTGGATTGGTTTTTATATCGTTCGCAATAATGAACTCGTCTTGGGGCCGTTTCAAGGGCCAATTGCATGCACTCGAATTGCTTTCGGTAAAGGTGTTTGTGGTAGCGCTTGGGCCGAACAAAAAAGCATGCTCGTTCCGGATGTAGCCGCTTTTCCAGGTCACATTGCTTGTAGTGAATTATCACAAAGTGAATTAGTGGTCCCTATTTTTAAGGATCAAAAAGTATGGGGTGTGCTCGATATCGATAGTTCCAACCTTGCTGACTTCGATGAAATTGACCAAGTAGAAATCGAAAAACTAATGACATGGTTCGCTGGGCGTATATAATGGCACTCCTTCTTGGGGCCTGTGCTCAGGTGGGCACCATAAGCGGTGGCCCTGCAGATGAATTTGCGCCAAAAGTTCTCGAGCAAACTATTGTCGATAAACAATGCCGCGTCAACGCTAACGAGCAACTGCTGGTTTTCGACGAATTCATCAAACTTGACCAACCCCAGCAGCGTATTACACTCATGCCCGCAGATAGCCGTCTTCAATACGAGCTCAAAGGCAAAACCTTGCGCATCCTTTTCCTCGACGCTTTGCAACCGCAAACTACCTACACCCTCATGAGCAATGGCGGGATCAAAGACCTCACAGAAGGCAATGATTCTTTAATGACCTGGACTTTTTCCACAGGGCCTGTGCTAGACTCTTTAGAACTGTTTGCTGAAGCCAAGGAAATTTTGCCCAGCACCAAACAAACAACTATTCAATTAGGAGTTTATCAAACAGATACCAGCAAAACTGCCAGGTATATGGGGCGCTTTGATCAGCAAGGGCAATTGCATTTAAAAGGACTAAAAGAAGGCGCCTATTTTTTGAAGGCCTATATAGATGAAAACCAAGACGGTTTTTGTTCAGCATTAGAAAGTCAGGATGCGCTGTTTGAGCCTATTCAACTCGGACAAATTCAAAAAGATACCCTTCGCTTCTTTTTATCGAAGCCCTACAATGAAAAAGACAGCAGCTCAACGAGCAACCAAATCATTAAAAACAAAATAGATACAAGTACCGTTAGAAATCCTTTGAGTAAGCTCATTATTGATCTAGACACCAGCAATTCTTTACTTTTATTGGAATTGTATTTAGGGGCTGAGCTCCAAAAAAAGACCCGTGTCGAACAGAAAAGAATCACTCTAGACTCTTTAGAAGCCGGACAATACACCCTTCGAATTGTCTTTGATCAAAATCTCAATGGCCAATGGGACCCTATAGACCTTCAAAAGCAAATCCGTGCAGAGGAGCTGTATTTTTACCCGGAAAAAATAAACTTAAGACCCAATTGGGAACTTTCACTTCAGGTGAACATCCCACCTAGCAGCTTGTTTACAAATTAAAATTTTATGAAAAAACTACTTCTCATTATTGCAATTGGCTTCACGGCAAGCCTCAATGCACAAATTTTAACACCAAAAGCTAGCCCCGCTGCCAAAATGCAGCAGAAAGTAGGTTTAGCAGATATCCAAATTGAGTACTCAAGGCCAGGCGCCAAAGGGCGCGTTATTTTCGGTGACCTCATTCCTTTCGGGCAAATGTGGCGCCTAGGAGCAAATGAAAACACAAAAATTACCACTACCGAAGCGCTTATTATTGGAAAAGATACCCTCAAAGCAGGTACCTATGCGCTTTTCGCTAAACCAGGTCCAACAAACTGGGAACTCTATTTTTATGCAGATCATTCGAACTGGGGCTTGCCAGAGCCTTGGGATCCAAAAAAGGTTGTCATACAGGCCAACGCCGGTGTGCAAAAAACACAAGATTTTCAAGAAAACTTAGCAATCAGTCTAGATGCCTTGACCAATAACGGCGGCACGCTACTCATTTGCTGGGAAAACACAAAAGTAAGCCTGCCATTTTCCTTAAATACAAAAGCAAAAGTCTTAGCAAGTATTGACAAAACAATGGCCGGGCCCGCTGCCAATGATTACCACGCTGCTGCAACATATTATTTCAATGAGAATATCGACCTCAAAACAGCTCTCGAATGGTCTACCAAAGCTGTAGAACTCCGAGGGCCTTCTGCTTATTGGATGACGCGCCTCAAAGCACAACTACAAGCGGCAAACGGCGACTACAAAGGCGCCATTGAAACAGCGAAAATTTCTATAGAAGCGGCGAAAGCCGATGGCGACGACGCTTATGTGCGCGCCAACGAAAAGTCTATAGCCGAATGGTCTAAAAATCGTTAAAATAAGACCAAAACAATTCCTGTGCTCCAACAATACCGCTATCATTTGTTATTGCACCTCATTATTTTTATGTGGGGCTTTACAGGTATTTTAGGAAAGCTCATCCACCTAGACGCGTTGCTCATTGTTTGGCATCGCCTTTGGATTGCAGCCCTTGCATTGGCTGTTTATATGTATTTCACTAAAAAAATGATCTTTCCAAAAGGAAAAACGCTGTTTTGGACAATTGTTGTAGGCTTGGTAGTTGCACTACATTGGCTCACATTTTACACCGCTATTCAAATGTCTACAGCCTCTTTGGGCATTTTATGCTTATCAACTACAACCCTTCATGTGACGTGGTTGGAGCCCTTAATTATGCGCAAACGCTTTTCTAAAATAGAGTTCGCAATGGGGCTTTTAGTGATTGGCGGTATTTATTTTGTTGCGCACGACTTCAAAGGAGAAGAGTTAAAGGCTTTGGGCTTTGGTTTGGTGTCGGCTTTGTGCGCAGGGATATTCTCGGTGGCCAACGGTAAACTTGCCCAGCAAACACAAACACCCGGACTCAGCCTTACAGAACTCACAACGGGTTTTGTAGCCTTGAGCTTATTTTTTATCAGTCAAGGGAAGTTGAACCTTGAATTATTTCAAATGACCGCTTCGGACTTTTATTGGCTGCTCTTTTTAGGTGTCCTTTGTACCTCTTTTGCTTTCTTAGCTACAGTGAACATTGTCAAGCAACTTGGCGCATTTAGCGTATCACTCAGTATCAATTTAGAACCGATATACACCATTATTTTAGCAATTATCCTACTCAAAGAGCACAAATTACTCCAAACATCGTTTTATTGGGGTGCAGCTATGATTTTGATGGTTGTATTAGCCAATGGTATTTGGAAACACCAACAACGAAAATTAGATACAAACTATGGAAATGCAATATAATAACCTCGGGAAAAGTGGTCTGCAAATAAGCAGACTCTCCTTAGGGTCATGGCTTACCTTTGGTAAACAAATCTCCGACGATACTGCAGAGGCGATCATGACTTATGCCTATGAGCAAGGAATCAACTTTTTTGACAATGCAGAAATTTATGCCCGTGGAAAAAGCGAAGAGGTTATGGGCTCCATTCTAAAGAAAAAAGGATGGTCAAGAGACTCGTATATCGTTAGTAGCAAAGCTTTTTTTGGCATCGGCGGACAACTCCCTACTCAAAAAGGTTTAAACCGCAAGCACCTTGTGGAGGCATGTGAAGCAGCACTACAACGTTTTCAGTTATCTTATTTAGATCTCTACTATTGTCATCGACCAGACAAACAAACACCCATCGAAGAAACAGTCTGGACCATGCACCAACTCATCATGCAAGGTAAGATTTTATACTGGGGAACCTCAGAATGGTCGGCACAAGAAATTATGGAAGCGCACATGTTTGCCAAACAAAACCATTTAATTGGGCCTGTAGTAGAGCAACCCGAATACAACATGTTTGTACGCAATAAAGTAGAAGTTGAATTCTCGCAAATTTATAAAACTGTTGGTCTTGGAACCACCATTTGGTCTCCGTTGGCAAGTGGAATTCTCAGTGGCAAATACAACGAGCAATTTCCAGATGACACACGCCTAGGAATGGAAGGTCTTGAATGGCTTAAAGAGCGCAATTTAACCCAAGAGCGCATCAGCGCAGTCTTGGCGCTTGGCAACTTAGCAAAAGAACTCGGACTCTTTCTGCCGGTGATGAGTTTAGCGTGGTGCTTGAAAAATCCTAATGTATCTACTGTCATTTTAGGTGCGAGCAAACTGCAGCAATTACAAGAAAACATGCAAGCCCTCGAAGCACAACAACTGCTCACAGTAGAAGTGATGCAACGCATCGAAGATATCTTACAAAATAAACCTGAATTTCCCGCTTATTAATTGTTTTTCAACATGATTCAAACAGACATTATCATTATTGGTGCAGGCCCTGTTGGCTTATTTACTGTTTTCGAGGCTGGCTTGCTCAAATTGCGTTGCCACCTCATCGATTCGCTACCCCAACCTGGTGGTCAGTGCTCCGAAATTTATCCTAAAAAACCGATTTACGATATCCCGGGGTTTCCGTCAATTCTTGCTGGAGAACTCATCGATAATCTGATGGAACAAGCGGCTCCTTTTAAACCAGGTTTCACCCTTGGCGAAGCTGCATTGAGTATTACCAAAGACGAAGAAGGTCAGTTTATTGTAACCACGGTGAGGGGCACTGCCCACCGAGCTCCGATTGTCATGATTGCAGGTGGGCTTGGCGTATTTGAACCGCGAAAACCCCCTATTGCGAATATTACTGACTTTGAAGATAAAGGCGTGGAGTATATCATCAGAAATCCTGAAATGTACCAAGACAAAGTATGCGTAATTGCCGGTGGCGGAGATTCTGCTTTAGATTGGTCCATCTATTTAGCCGAACGAAAAATTGCCAAGCGCGTTATCTTGGTGCACCGCAGTAGCTCTTTTCGTGGGCACCTAGACTCTGTACAAAGAGTCATTGACATGGCTGAAAGCGGTGAAATCGACCTCGTGACGGAAGCTGAGGTAACGGGCTTACAAGGCACTGACCATTTGGAGTATGTGCTGGTCACGCACCAAAAAGACGGCGAACACAGCATACCAGCTGATCATTTTATTCCACTTTTCGGGCTCAAACCAAGTCTTGGACCAATTGCAGATTGGGGCTTAGAAATTGAAAAGAGTGCCATCAAAGTCAATACACTGGACTACTCCACAAATATCCCAGGTATTTACGCAATTGGCGATGTCAATTCCTACGAGAATAAACTCAAACTCATTCTCTGTGGTTTCCATGAAGGAACATTAGCTGTACAGTCTGCCTTTGCACGCATTCATCCAGAAAAAAAGAATGTTTTGAAATATACTACTGTAAATGGTATAAATGGTTTTTAATAGATGAAAAACAGAACGGTAAATGCGGTTGCCATTTTAGGCATAATTTCCATTCTGAGCATTTTAATTGTTCAGTTTGTTTGGATTCAAAACACACGTCAATTACAACAAGAGTATATCAATATTCAGCAGCGTGAGGATAGCCTGAATCTCAGAGAGTTCGCTCAGCAAGCCAGGACAGCTTTGCGCAATGTCCTTACATCTGTGCATCAAAATGAAGAGCCAAGCGCTGTATACGGCGCCATCAAGCAAATCAGTTATCAGCACTATACAGTAGATATCAACGACGAAATTCAACCTTTTTACCTAGAAACACTCCTAAAAAAAGAATTCTACCTGCAAGATATCCAACAGGACTTCCTATTTGGTATTTACGACTGCTTTACCGATTCGATATCGCTCTCTGGTTTATATGTATTTGACAGCGATTCAATTTATGCCAAACAAGTACAACAGACCAAAGGAATTACTCCGGAAAGCCTCAACCTCACGAAAGATGGGCATTATTTTACGGTATATTTTCCAAATCTTCAACTCGATCAAATAAAAGCGGCCTCTAGCTTTTCGCCTATGGTGTATCTCATAATCGTCGTTATTTTCGTGGTGGTATTTTTTGCATTTAGTTTGGGTATAATTATTCGTCAAAAAAGACTCTCTGAGGTCAAGAATGATTTCATTAATAACATGACCCATGAGCTCAAAACGCCCATCTCTACCATTAGTCTTTCTAGTGAATTATTATTACGGCTAGAAGACAACGCCGACCCCGACAGAATGCGTAAATACGCAAGTATCATTTACAAAGAAAATAAACGCCTAGAAAAACAAGTTGAACGCGTACTCAATATTGCCCAACTCGATAAAGACAAAGTAACCCTGAACAAAGAAACCGTGTCGCTTTTTAGCATCCTCAATGATGTTAAAGAAAACTTTGAATTCAATCAAGCTACTGGAGGCGGTCAACTATCCCTACAGAAAGAGACAGAAAACGAGATGCTTGTTGGAGATCCTGTACACCTTACTAATGTGCTTTTTAACCTCGTCGATAATGCGGTAAAATATTGTAAAAATATTCCTGTTATTCTCATTACTATTAAAACCGAGAAAGAAGGTTACCGTATTGACATCCAAGACAACGGCATTGGCATCAAAAAAGAGGACCTGCGCTTGATATTTGATAAATTTTATCGGGTTCCGACAGGGAACATACACGACGTTAAAGGCTTCGGGCTAGGCCTTTATTATGTCAAGCTTATTATTGAGGCCCACAAGGGTAAAATAGATGCCAAAAGCACGCTTGACAAAGGCACCACTTTTAGCATATGGTTACCTGCGCGGTAATTTTCCTATCCGGATTAAAGTTGCATCGGGTTGCGGATAGTGCCCCTTACGAAGGATTGTTTTTGTTCGAGGACTCAATATGAACTGTTCTGGGATACCCGACTGTTCTCGAGGAGCTGTCAGGATCAAATCCTGCTCAGCAATTTCGAATGTATAACCTGAAGCGTAACTATACGTCCCGATTTCCAACTTTAAACTATCTCGACTAATATACACCTTAAGATCACACTTGGATACAGTATTTGTACCCTGCCCAAATTTTACTTCGTAACTAGGTATTTGCCCAGTGTAAATTCCTCGATATTTACGCTTTAATGTCTGTGCGGTAAGCTGTGTAAAACTTATGGAAAAAAGCAGCAACAAGAGGCATTTAGAACACTTCATAAGGCTAAAATAATTACTATTTTCGTAGCCAAGCAAGTTTTTGTCAATGAAACAATACCACGACCTCCTCTCTCATATTCTAAAACACGGTGTTCAAAAAGAAGACCGCACTGGAACGGGCACTATTTCCGTATTTGGTTATCAAATGCGCTTTGACCTCTCTGAAGGTTTTCCGTGCATTACTACTAAAAAATTGCACCTTCGTTCTATTATTCATGAACTGCTCTGGTTTTTGAAAGGGGAAACAAATATTGCTTATCTCAAAGAAAACGGTGTCAGTATTTGGGATGAATGGGCCGACGAAAATGGAGAACTCGGGCCAGTTTACGGCTCACAATGGCGAAGTTGGCCAACGGCAAATGGCGAACATATCGATCAAATCCAACAAGTCGTAGACCAAATCAAGCACAACCCAGACTCCCGACGCATTATCGTTTCAGCCTGGAATGTCGGTGAAATCCCACAAATGAAATTGCCGCCTTGTCATGCTTTTTTTCAATTTTATGTCGCTAATGGTAAATTAAGCTGTCAATTGTATCAACGCAGTGCCGATACATTTTTGGGTGTCCCTTTCAACATCGCTTCCTACGCTCTTCTGACCATGATGATGGCGCAAGTTTGTGGTCTTCAGGCCGGAGATTTCATCCATACACTTGGTGATGCGCACTTGTATAGTAATCACATCGAGCAAACAAAACTGCAACTCAGCCGTGACTTCCGACCTTTGCCCATCATGCGCATCAATCCTGAAGTGAAAAATCTTTTCGACTTCAAGTTCGAAGACTTTGAGCTGCTCAACTACGATCCGCATCCGCACATCAAAGCAGCAGTCGCTATATGATCAACTCGCTCTCCTTAATAGCTGCGCTAGATGCCAACAATGGCATTGGCAAAGACAACGACCTCATGTGGAATTTGCCAGCCGATATGCAATTTTTCAAAGAGACCACCAAAGGACATGTCGTGATTATGGGTCGTAAAAACTACGATTCCATTCCCGAAAGGTTTCGTCCATTGCCTGGGCGCAGCAATGTAGTACTGAGCAGACAAGCCAATTTTGAGGCACCAGGATGCACCGTTTACGATTCTTTGGAAACCTGTTTGCAAAACATAAAACTGCAAGAAGGCCAAAAAGCATTCATAATTGGAGGCGCTCAAATTTATCAGCTCGCCTTAAAAAGCAACCTAGTTAATGAAATATACCTGACGCATATCGAAAAGGTGTATCATGCCGACACTTTCTTTCCAGATTTTACTGCTGCTCACTACCAAAAAACCCTGGTTTTTAAACACCCCATAGACGACAAACACGAAGCAAACTTTGAGGTGTATAAGTACACCAAATGATTATAAATCAGTAAGGAAGGCGGTTGTAGCCAGCAGCGCCGCTGTTTCTGTTCTGAGTCTAAAAGAACTCATTTCAACGGCTTGGTATCCTGACTCAAGCAAGACCTTTATTTCTTTCGCAGAAAAATCTCCTTCCGGACCTATCAAAAATGGAAATCCCTGAGCTAAGCCACTCCAACCAATCTTTTTTCCATCTTGACAATGACCAAAATAACCTTTCGGGTGCTTGATTACGAAATCTGCTAAGGGTTGTAATACTTCAATTTCTGGCAAATAGTATCTTTTGGATTGTTTCATAGCGGCAATGGCTATTTTTTGGAGGCGTTCCATGTTTACCTGTTTTCTTTCACTGTGATCGCACAGTAGAAAAGAAAGTTTTGATAAACCCAATTCTGTCGCTTTTTCTAAATACCATTCAATACGGTCCATATTTTTCGTTGGCGCCATAGCTATATGAAGGGTTGGCGTTTGCTCATAAAAATGACGCGTCTCTATGCGAACAACGGAACGTTTTGGGTGTGCATCTTCAAGTACTGTTATTGCATGCAGCCCTCTACCGTTGATCAGTTCAATTCGATCGCCCACTTGCATCCGAAGTACCTTAGTGCAGTGTTTTGATTCTTCTTCGCTGAGTTGATAATGCGAGTGGTCTTGTTGAAGGCTAAGGGCATAAAAGGTACTCATGCGTACAAGATTTGAAAAACCAATTCTTTGAGTAATTCCGCACTATTCGTTTGGCTATTGCCCATTCCTTTTGCTTTGAGGTCGTACTCGTGCAATAAGGCAATAATGGCAGCAATTTTTTTAGGGTCGTAGTGCTGTCGATTGGCTAGCAGTTCTCCGGCCACAAACGGATGTACGCCCACGCTACTCGCAATGCCCTCGCGGGTTTTATTGGGGGTAAAATGTACGCGCATGAGCTGTGAAAAATACTTGAAAAATGCGGGGATTATAACGACAAGCTCCCCTGCTTTAGGGTTGTAGTCAAAGTACTGAACAATTTTAAAGGCTTTGTCTGCTTGCTTTTGAGCAACTGCATTGACCAACTCAAAAATATTATAGTCTTTAGAAATACCAATGTGTTGTTCAATATGCTGTTCATTGATTTGGGCATTTGAGCCCAATACGATGCGGAGTTTTTCGATTTCATTGGCAATTCGACCGAGATCTGCACCTAAAAACTCGGCTAAAAGCATTGTTGCTTTACCGTTGATCTGCATGGCTTGAGTTCGAACGTATTTTGCAATCCATTCTGGTAATTGATAGTCTCGTACTTTATCTGATTTAAAAATCAGGCCATTTTTTGCAAAGTTTTTGAGGATTTTTTTTCTGGCATCAAAAGATTTGTGCTTGTAACAAACCACAAATACAGTAGTCGGACTTGGTGTTAAGCTGTATGCTTCTAGTGCTTCTAAATGCTTGAAATCTTGGGCTTCTTTTAAGATAACCAAACGTCGCTCAGCCATCATTGGATATGCCTTAAGTTCACTTTGTAATGCCAAGAGTTCAGCATCTTTTCCGTAAAGAATAGTTTGGTTAAAATCTCGCTCGTGCTCCTCGAGAACATGCTGTTGAAAAGCCTCTGTGATTAAATCTATGTAATATGATTCCTCGCCATGTAAAAAATACAGCGGGACAAACTTTTTAGCCTGCAGTTCTTTGATAATTAGGCTTGCGTCCATGGATGCTTTTCCCAGATTTGAACGAGTTCAACAAGCGTATCGATGGCTTTTTCCATGTCTTGAACGCTTACATATTCTAATTTTGAATGGATGGCCATTTCACCGGTAAAAATATTTGGGCATGGAAGCCCCATAAACGAAAGACGCGAGCCGTCGGTACCACCCCGAATAATAGCGCGTTTTGGGTTCAGTCCAGCATTGTGAATGGCTTTCTCGGCGTAGTCTGCCACAAAAGGAACAGTCACTAGCACTTCTTTCATGTTGCGATATTGCTCTTGCACACTCAGTTCAAAACGCGCTCCAGGGTAGCTGGCTACAATTTGCTGGGCAAGAGCCTTCAGGATTTGTGGATAAGTCTCTAAGAGTTGGGTGTCGTGGTCTCGGAGAATAAGTTGTACGCTGGCCTTTTCTAAGCCCCCTTCTATTGCGGTAGGATGCACAAATCCTTCGCGATTCGAGGTGGTTTCTGGCGACCATTTATCTTTGGGAAGCGCCGCTACAAATTCAGAGGCAAGCTTGATGGCATTCACCATTTTGCCTTTGGCGTAACCTGGATGCGCACTCACGCCATGAAAAATGACTGTAGCGGCATCGGCAGAAAAAGTTTCGTCTTCGATATCGCCTAGTGGGCCGCCATCTAGGGTGTAGCCAAAATCTGCGTTTAACTTTTGCATATCTAGCTGCTCTACCCCTCGGCCTACTTCTTCGTCAGGGGTAAATAAAATGCGGATAGGTCCGTGTTTGACTTCTGGGTGCGCCATTAAATACACGGCAAGTTCCATAATGATAGAGACCCCGGCTTTGTCGTCTGCACCTAAAAGGGTGCATCCACTTGCGGTAATGAGGTCATCGCCAATTTTTTTTAATAAGTATGGATGATCATCTGTATGCAGGACTTGATTTGGATCGTCTGGTAGGATAATTGGCGCACCGGAGTAATTGGCGTGCAAAATAGGCTCTACGTTCGTGCCACTGCAATCAGGAGCGGTATCCATGTGCGAGCAAAAGCATATAGTTGGCAAGGCATGAGTAACATTGGAGGGAATAGTGGCAAAGACATAAGACCATTCGTCGACTTCAACATCTTGAAGTCCTAATTTTTGGAGTTCATCATGTAAAATCAAAGCGAGATCACGTTGCTTGTCACTAGATGGAAAGGTTCTAGAGGTGGGGTCTGAGGTGGTATCGATTTGAACATAGCGCATGAAACGCTCGGCCACGTTGTATTTTGTCGACATGAAAATATTTTAGCCAAAAATACAAAGAAAAGCGCAATAGTCTTAGGGAATCATGTTACTCAACTCTTGGAGTTCGGCAACTTTTTGTGCAGAGCCTACTTGCTGAAATGCATGGATCAAATTCGCAAGCATTCGCTTTAAAATAGCCGAATTGGAACAAGGTTCAAAAAAACTTCGGTCTGGTTGTAGGTGTATGCCTTGAATAAATGCCTTGATTTCAGCGGCATCAAAAATGCTGCCTTTCGAAAAAGCGTTTATATAAAACAATACCCCGTAATCATCATCTTCTTTCTTTAACCCAAATGCAGAATGTTTGCTATCCATGTATGCCAAAACAAAATGATTAGGCAAGTTTACACCGTAAATGGGCAAGTCTAAAGATTGTGCAATAACACTATAAATAAGACACAAACTCAATGGATTTCCTTTGCGACTTTCCAATACGGTATTGATGTAGGAGTTTGCAGGTGTATGGTAATTCTGACTTTCTCCTCTGAAACGATGCATCCCGAAAAAAATGCGGTTAAAGATCTTGACTTGTTCAAAAGCTGTTTGATGGTCGTTGAGCTCTAGCCAAATATCGCGCCGAATTGCCTGAATGCGTTCATGTAATAAAGCTGCGTCTAAACCTGGATACTGATATTTGGCAATAATAATAGCGCCACTCAGCAAATCTTTGTCAGGAGCTTGTAACCATGTTTTTAATTGAGCTTTGACGCTTTCAAATTGGATATCGTGAATAAGATTTTCTATACGATCCTGAAATAGTAAGCCATAATAATCTTGCTCCCAGGATTGCTCTAAAACAGGCAGTACCTCGGAGCCAAACTTTAATAATTCGTCACGAACTTGCTGATAAACCAACTCGTCGGGATCGTCAATTAAGCGAACCAAGGCTTGTATTGTAGCATTTGCTTCCATTCAATACAAAAATAGAAGCTGAACCTACATGAGTTAGCGGTTGCACAGATCTTTTTCAAGGGTCAAGTGTTAATTCAATGTAACCTTTTAAAATTCCTGACGTTTATTTGTATTCCAAATTAACTTTGCTACAGGTTGATTTTAAGAGGCTCTTCGGAGCCTCTTTTTATTTGAATGCACTACAAAAATCACGTACCAGATAAGTGATCGCTTTGCCAACTATCAAATCTTCTTTATCATCGCAAGGCGCGGCCTCTGTGAGGTTCAGATAAGCAATGTGAGGGCGAGTATGACCTAATTTGAGAATGAGACTTCTGATTTGATCAAGAGACCACCCCGAAGGACTACACGCTGAACTCGGCATATGGGCTATGGCGTCCATGTCTATTTCTATTCCAACGGCGTGGTGTTGATGCTGTATAAAACTGAGTACGTCGTCTGTTAATTGATAAGGCCCTTGTAAATAATCCTCATAAAAGCGAGCAGTTACTTGGGGTTTTAATAGTTGTGATCTTAAATACGTATTGTTAAATGCTTCGTGTAAACCAAAAACACCGTACTGCTCAATGAGCCCCTCCTGCAAAGCATAGGAAAAAGAATTGCCACTATGCCTGTTGTCTGTTGACCTGAGATCAGCATGTGCGTCTATATTCACCACGCTTAGTTTGCCTTTCGAAGATGCCCAACGCATGATTGGCAATGCATTATTGTGTCCGCCTCCAACTACAATAGGAATTTGATGCGGGCCAACATATGTGGTCAATACCTCATACAGCATGGCATCAAGCTCACGAACCAACACCATGGCATCCGGACGATCCGTTGCTGGCCTTAATTGCTTCATTTGACCCAAAAAAGTGAGTTGATCCAGAGCAGTTTCGTTATGAAATTGCGTATTGAAAAATACTTTTGAAAATGCCGCAAAAGCATTTTCACTGCCTGGACGACCAAGATTAGCCAATGGCCCAACATTTTCTGCTATGCCAATAAGTACGTATTTAGCCGTACTCGAGGCTCGGTCTGACAAATAATCGCCAACCCGTGTTTCACCATTTCTTTTTTGATAGGAGAGTTGACGCTGCTTAGGGTCAAATAATTCAAATTCAAAGGCTTTCATTGCTCAGTAGATAATAAACTTAAAATCTGTTCGGGTATTGGCATAGGTTTTTGAGTTTTGGCACTAACAAAAATTAATAAAGTGTAAGCCTCATTTAACAGAACTCCAGCTTCGTTAAACGTTTTATATTCAAAGGCGATTCTAACACCTTCGAGCTGAACAATTTTTGTGCGTATATCGAGCAGATCATCGTATAGTGCTGGCTGATGATACGTAATCTCAAACTTTTTGACAGGTAGGAGCACACCTATATGCTCTAATTCTTTATAAAGGATGCCTTTTTCTCGAAGCGATTCTACCCTCGCCACCTCAAAATAACTGGCATAATTTCCGTAATAACAGAAACCCATTTGATCGGTTTCTGCATAGCGCACCCGTATTTTTGTTGAAAACTCAAAAAGTGTCTTATTTTTTAATAACGGCATTGGTAAGATATATATGTTGATTTACTTGTGAGTTCTTGCATTCTATCGTAAATTTATCAAGGTATTGGCGAATTAAGCATAAATTAAATTATTATTACTCACATGTATTTTTTTTTTAATAAACAATACCCCGAGCGCTTTTTTTTTAACTTTTTTATGTAAATATTTGTTCTCTCTTTATTTCAACCAGATTTCGTGACCTCACGGATATTTACAAACAACGAGAACAACCTTAACAACTATGAATACGAGTCACGAAAGTGCATGGGAGTCCTGTTTAAAAGTTATCAAAGATAACATTTCACTTCAGGCTTTTAAAACTTGGTTTGAGCCAATTGTACCTGTCAAATTGGACGGACATATTTTGACAATCCAGGTTCCTTCGCATTTTTTCTATGAATGGTTGGAGCAACACTACATTACCCTTCTTCGCAAAGTCATTAAAAAAGAACTTGGTCAGGATGGCACGCTGGAGTATAGCATAATTATGGAAAATAATACGCAGTCTAGAAGCCCGTATACCGTTAAGCTACCAACTAACAATTCGAGTAGTTTAAAAAATGCGCCCGTCAACATGCCTATTCATGCCGACGAAAAACAAATTCGCAATCCTTTTGTCATTCCTGGTCTTAAGAAAGTTAATATTGAATCAAACCTAATTCCAAACTTTACTTTTGAAAATTTTATAGAGGGCGAATGCAATCGTTTGGCTCGTGCCTCGGGTTTTGCTGTTTCAAACAAACCCGGCGGAACCGCATTCAATCCATTGCTCCTTTATGGCGGAGTTGGCCTAGGAAAGACACACTTAGCTCATGCCATTGGTATTTCTATCAAAGAGCGTTTTCCGAATAAAACCGTACTATATGTGCAATCAGAAAAATTTGCACACCAGTTCATAGACGCCATAAAAAATCAAACAACCAATGACTTCGTTCATTTTTATCAAATGATCGACGTCCTAATTATTGACGACGTCCAATTCTTCGCTGGCAAAGAGCGCACGCAAGATGTGTTCTTTAGCATCTTCAATCACTTGCACCAAAACGGCAAACAAATTGTCTTGACCTCAGACAAAGCACCTGTAGAAATGCAAGGAATGGAGCAGCGTTTGCTATCTCGTTTCAAATGGGGTTTATCAGCAGATCTTGGCACGCCCGATCTAGAAACGCGCATTGCTATTCTTGAAAAGAAAATGTACGGCAGCGGCATTGAACTGCCACGCGAAGTCGTCGAGTACCTAGCATATTCTATCAATACCAATGTACGCGAAATCGAAGGCGCACTCAATACGCTACTTGCCCAAGCTTCCCTAAATAAAAAAGCCATCACTTTAGAGCTCGCCAAGCAAATGGTAGACAAATTTGTTCGCAGCACTGCTCGTGAGGTTTCTATTGAATATATCCAAAAGGTGGTTTGTGACTACTTTGACCTTCCTATTGAAATGCTCAAATCCAAAACACGCAAGCGCGAAGTAGTTCAGGCACGTCAAATCTCGATGTATTTTTCCAAAAAAATGACCAAATCATCATTGGCAAGTATTGGTGCGCATTGTGGAGGCAAAGATCACGCAACTGTTCTTCACGCCTGTCGTACTGTAGTCAACCTTTCAGAAACAGACAAACAGTTTCGCCATTACCTCGAAGAACTCGAGAAAAAGCTGACCATCCAATAAAACACTTTTGACCAAGCGCATCCTTATGGTTTGCTTAGGCAATATCTGCCGATCACCAATTGCAGACGGTTTGTTATTGCGTAAAATAAAAGAGCAAAAGCTCGATGCTCAAGTAGATTCTGCCGGAACAGCAAATTACCATATTGGTATAGCACCAGACTCGCGAATGATACAAACTGCAGCTGCTCACGGAACACCCATCGAATTTTTACGCGCACGCCAATTTTCAAATCAAGATTTTGAGAATTTTGACCATATTTTGGTTATGGATCAATCCAACTACGATAACGTTGTTCACTTAGCGCAAAGTGCTGACGATCGAAAAAAGGTTCAATTTTTACTTGATTATCTATACCCAAACCAAAAAGCAGCAGTACCTGACCCGTATTATGGCAGTCTTGAAGACTTTGAAAAAGTTTATCAACTCGTCGATAGCGCTACGGATGCACTTATACAAAAACTCTTTCATGACCAATAAAAATAAAGGATCTATCTATCTAATTCCAAACACTTTAGGTGGTGAAAGTACTGCAGATATTATTCCACAAGAAGTCATCCAAAAAGCCACTCAGCTTCGGGTTTTTGCCGTGGAAGAGATCAAAAGCGCCCGTCGACTCTTGCGCAAAATGGACCGCAACTTTCCAATAGACGACTGTACTTTTCGAATTGTCAATAAGAATACTAAAGAATCCGAACTCATGGATCTCTTGATGTTTTTAATCAAGGGTATGGATATCGGCATCATATCAGAAGCTGGGTGCCCTGGAATTGCTGACCCTGGTGCTGCACTGGTGCATTTAGCACATACACAAGCTATACACGTAAGGCCATTAGTGGGTCCGTCTTCCATCTTGTTAGCCCTGATCGGTAGTGGTTTTAACGGTCAACATTTTACTTTTCATGGCTATCTTCCCAAAGAACGCAAAGATCGCATTAAAAAATTGCGCGATTTTGAAATGGACACCAAAAGAAATGGCACCACGCATATATTTATGGATACACCATTCAGAAATATGAATGTTCTGGAAGATTTACTAAATGAAGTTGGAGATCTTACTGAATTGTGTATTGCATCGAACCTGACTTTACCTTCAGAATCTATCCGAACAATGACCGTTCTTGACTGGAGAGAAAAAGCGTACGACCTCGCAAAAATACCGACCATCTTTGCTATAGGTAAAGGTCAATAAAAATCTAGTACAAAAAAAAAGCCCCACATTACTGTGAGGCTTTTAAAATCGGCATCGACTTACTCTCCCACGATCAAAACCGCAGTACCATCAGCGCAAGCAGGCTTAACTTCTCTGTTCGAAAAGGGAAGAGGT
>Ga0209442_1000035_pt1 | contig 79545 bp, 80 predicted proteins | sample LauGreSBDMM110DD_2_FD_187565 | JGI IMG/M metagenome (GOLD analysis project Ga0209442, IMG submission 187565) | Freshwater lake microbial communities from Lake Michigan, USA - Sp13.BD.MM110.DD (SPAdes) (version 2) | ecosystem: Environmental > Aquatic > Freshwater > Lake | place: Lake Michigan...
CCTTCAAAAGCATTGATGCTGTGTGCCCACGAAGACCCACTTGGCAATTTACCAAGACGTTCTTATTTTTTAACTCCCGATAACGATCACGAATTTCATCAACTGGAATATTGATTGCCCCAGGAATCACGCCATTGCCACATTCACTAGCAGTGCGAACATCTAGGATTTCAAAGCCCTTATCGCGATACTCATCAATTTCATGCCATTGAGCAACTTTTGATACTCCAGAAAGAACATTCTCTGCAACATAACCGAGCATATTTACTGGATCTTTAGCTGATCCAAATGGAGGCGCATACGCTAATTCAAGGTCAGCAAGTTCTGGCGCCGTAATCTCTCCGCGCATCGCAGTTGCAATGACATCAATCCGCTTATCTACTCCCTCAATTCCAACACCCTGTGCACCTAAAATCTCACCTGATTTTGGATCAAAAATTAACTTCAACGCCATCTGCTTGGCATCTGGGTAATAGCCAGCATGAGAGTTTGGATGAATATGAATTGCCTGGTGAGAACGGTTAGCAGCGGTCAATCTTTTTTCATTCCAACCGGTTGTCGCGATCATTAGATCAAATACTTTAACAATTGCAGTCCCAATAGTTTTTACAGGGCGAGTTTTTAGACCACAGATGTGATCAGCCACAACACGACCATGTCGGTTAGCTAAATTTGCAAGCGGAACAAGAGTGGCATTGCCATCTAGGGCATCTGTTTTCTCAGCAGCATCGCCAATCGCATAAATGTCATGGTTGCTCGTCCGATTGAAATCATCAACCTTTATTCCATTTCGTACACCAATTTCAAGGCCGGCTGCCTTTGCTAGCCCTATCTCTGGGCGCACGCCGATCGCAAGAATCACAATTTCTGCGTCAATCACTTGACCATTTGCTAATTCAACGTTTGTTGGAGAAATCTTCACAACGCTAGAACCAAGATGAAGGTCAACACCCTTAGAACGCATCTCTTTTGCAACAAGTGTTGCTAGCTCTGGATCTAAAGGCATGAGAACTTGATCAGTAGCTTCAATTAAAGCGGTAGAAATTCTACGATGAATCAAGTTTTCTGCTATTTCTACTCCAATAAAACCACCGCCAATAACAACGGCGCTCTTTGGATTCTTTCCAACACTACTTGCAATTTTTTCAACATCTTCAACTGTTCGCAAAACCATTCCCCGCTCAATACCTGGAATAGGTGGAACTACAGGTGATGCACCTGGACTTAAAATTAACTTGTCGTAATCTAATTCTGTCGTTTCTTGAGTAAGCAAATCTTTTACAGCAACAGTTTTCTTAGCTGAATTAATTGCTAAAACCTCTGTGCTTACCCGAACATCTAAGCGAAACCTAGCGTGCAAACTAGCAGGTGTTTGAAGTAGTAAATCTTTTTCATTTTCAATGACTCCACCAACATAATATGGAAGCCCACAATTTGCATACGATACATGTCCACTTTTTTCTAGAACAATAATCTCTGCAGTTTCATCAAGTCGACGTAACCTTGTTGCAGCAGACATTCCGCCTGCAACTCCACCAATAATGATTACTCTCATTAGTTCATTACTAACGGGAGGCCATCATTAGTCCAATCGATTACTCCACCATTGAGATTAGATACATCATGGAATCCCGCTACATGCATGATTGATGCTGCTTGCCCGGATCGACTTCCACTTCTGCAGTAAATAGCGTAGGTCTCAGATGGATTTAATCGAGTTATTTCATTTGCAAAATCCCCGCTATTGAAGTCAATATTTACAGCACCTTGAATATGACCACTGGCAAACTCTTCTGGAGTTCGAACATCCAAAATAATAACGCCTGGCTCAGTGATCTTTTGTGAGAATTCAGAGACATTTAGATTCACTGTTGTAGCACTCCCTGTACTAGAGCAGCCTGCAAGAAGAATGATGGCTGCAAATGATGTGATTAATTTTTTCATTGATAGATTACTTACGCAAGGCTTAAAAATAGTTTTTGAAGTTGGGCACTTACTTGCTCAGAGTTAGATTTATCATCGACTAGGCACTCTTTTAGACTCGCTGAGATTAATGTAAAGGCAGCTGTATTAACTGCCTTGGAAACAGCAGACATTTGGATAACGATTTCTTCACAGTTGCGACCTTCTTCTAGCATTCTTGCAACTGCTCCTAATTGACCCTGAGCTCGCTTAATCCGCTTTGAGATTGCATCTACCTGTTCTAAATCACTTAGAACGTGGGCAATTTTTTTAGTTGCCATTGATCAGCACGCACAGCGATCTGACTCTGGAACTCCAGCTAGGGCCTCTTCGATATGTTCTCCGCACCCGGACCATGTTACTTTTTTACACACATTACAAGTTACTCGTGAACACATCTTGTCGACTCCTTTGTTGTAGGTACAAAGGAAAACTACCATACCCCGGGGGGTATCTGTCAACTCTACAACCGGCCCGCCTGGTGAACGCGCTTTAGGAACTCCTGGGTCTTAGGGTTTACAGGATTTTTCAGAACTTGTTCGGGGGTCCCACGCTCCACAATATTTCCAGATTCAAGAAAACAGACCTCATCGGCAACTTGGGTAGCAAATCCCATTTCATGGGTAGCTAAAACCATAGTCATTCCATCGATTTTTAATTCCCGCACAGCTGAAAGGACTTCATTGACCAAGACTGGATCCAATGCCGAAGTTACTTCATCGAGTAATAACAACCGTGGGTTAACTGCCAAAGATCTGATGATCGCAACACGTTGTTGTTGGCCGCCACTGAGGCGATCTGGATACTGGTCAGCTTTATCGGATAAATCAAAGCGCTTTAAGAGAGCTACTGCATGAGTGTTAGCTTCGTCCTTGCTTTTGCCATGGACTTTAATGGGTGAAAGCGTAATGTTTTCCAAAACCGTTTTATGTGGAAATAAGTTAAACGACTGAAAAACCATCCCTAAATTTCTGCGAACTTCATCAACATTAATGAGTGGGTCTGAGATCTCTCGACCATCCAAGAAAATCTGCCCATCATCAATTGTCTCCAATAGATTTATACAGCGAAGCAGAGTTGATTTTCCAGAGCCAGATGCACCAATTAGAACTGTGGCCGTGTGCTCTGGAACCGTAAGTGAGAGATTATTAAGCACAACTTCGGTATCAAAAGATTTACGCACATTAACGAGCTCTAAGACGTTGCTCATTAGATTGCCCCTTCAGAGTTCTGGGCATTTGTTCGCTGCCTAATGGCGCGGTCTGTGTAGCGCGTCATCGGAATAGTTATGAGTAAAAATAGGATTGCAGCGACCACATAAGGTGTGTAATTAAAGGTTCGACTAGCGTTAATTTGTGCGGCGCGAACCGCATCTGTCACTCCAAGAATTGAAACAAGTCCTGTGTCTTTAAGAAGTGAAACAAAGTCATTGAGCAGTGGTGGAACCACTCGACGAATCGCCTGTGGCAAAACAACAAAGCGCATCGTCTGTCCTGAGGTTAAACCAAGTGATCTAGCGGCTGCTCTTTGGCTGGGATGAATGGAGAGAATTCCGCTTCGAATAACTTCGGCGACATAGGCCGAGTAAGTAAGAACAACTGCGACAGTTCCTAGGAAAATCACATTACTTGGAATGCCAGATAGTCCGAGGGCTGGAACACCAAAACCAACCAATAAGATAATCAAAATCAAAGGTGCTCCGCGAAAGATATCCACATATGCCGTAGCTAAGAACCTAAATGGAGTTAGTGCAGGTGATTTAGTGGTGCGCATGAGAGCCAAACCAAGTGCAATTACTCCGATTGCTGCCCCGCCGATAAATGTTAATTGGAGGTTGATCCACAAACCCTTAATTACAGTTGGAAAAATCTCTACGCCGTAACCAAGATCAAAAAAAGTAGATTTAAAAATCTCCCAGCCAGGAGATGTCACAAGAATGATTGACAATGTCCCTAGGACAAAAATGGAAGAAGCCGCAGCAATGATTGCTTGCTTGCGGCGAATTGCACCTCTAGAACGGCGGCGTTCTAACTCACGTGAGCTCGGCGACCACGCAGAGTTTTGACTCTCTGACATGGCCGCCAAACTACCGTGTTTACTTCTTAGTTCCTATTAAGGCTTCAATACAGGAGCGCCAGCATCAGTTGCTAACCACTTCTCTGTAATAGCTGCCAGTGTTCCATCTGCTGAGATCGCATCAACTGCGCCAGAGACACATGAAGTTATTGGGCTTCCCTTTGTTAACAACAGACCAAATTGATCTCCTGCTCCAGTTGATGGAAGCTGTCCAACGATTAGACCGTTAGGAACTTCAACACCTGAGAGATAGAAAGCTGTTGGAAGATCCACAACTAGACCGTCGATCTGCTTGTTCTTTAACGCTGAAACACCAGCTGCATTGTCATTGAATACCTGCGGTGTTGAACCGATCTGGTTTTCAATTGCATCTAGTGATGTTGTTCCAACAGCTGCGCCAAGCTTTGCTCCTTTTAGCTCTGCAAGAGTTGTCTTTCCATCGATCTTGCTTCCCTTAAATGAAACGATTGCCTGTGGCGCTGTGTAGTAGGCAGATGAGAAATCAACTGCCATTTTGCGATCCTCAGTAATTGAGAACTGCTGCAAGTTAAAGTCAAAGTTCTTTTCCCCTGGTGTTACAGCTGAATCAAATGTTGTGCGAACCCAGGTTACATCTGCTGCTTCATAGCCAAGTTGCTTTGCAACAGCATATGCAACTGCTCCTTCGAAACCATTTCCGGTCTCTGGAGCATCATCGATAATCCATGGGTAGTAAGCAGGTTCACCGGTTGCAATTGTTAATGTGCCAGCTGTAACTGTTGCAAGGTCTTCCTTTGCACATGATGCTGATGCAGATGACTCTGAATCAGATGAAGAACATCCAGTTAGTGTTAGACCAGCTGCAATTACTACAGCTGCAAAGATTCCAAAGCGATTTTTCACGTTAGCTCCTAGTCGGTTGGGGCGAAATGAATACTGGCAAAGGTTATTAAAGGTATTGCCCAATGTCGATATGCAAACCACCCGCAGATCCTTTTGGCAGCGACCTGCCTCTGTGTTGCAGCACTTGGAGGTTGAGCGATCATTTAAACGCTGAGTGCAGCGAGGATTTGAACCTTGAACGCATGGAGATTTACAGAAATAGCTTGGCTAAAAACTTTGGTGGCGGGTGAAGGATTTGAACCTTCGAAGGCAGAGCCGGGGGATTTACAGTCCCCTCCCATTGGCCGCTCGGGCAACCCGCCAAGGTCGAACAAGTAGTGCGGCAATTATGGATTGTGCGAAGGGAAAGGATACCTTACGCACGTAGGCATCAAAACCCAGTTATATGGGTCCGCCTTTTTGAGTCAAGGAGCCCATAAAAATGGCAGCAGATAGCAGTTTCGACGTCACTTCAAAGATCGATCGCATGGAGTTAGACAATGCGATCAATCAAGCAGTTCGAGAAATTGATACACGTTTTGATTTTAAAAATACTGGATCAAAGATTGAACTCGAAGGTGAAAAGATTTTGATTGAAGCTGGCACCGAAGAGCGCGCAAAGGCAGCACTTGATGTTGTTAAAGACAAAATGATTAAGCGCGGTGTATCACTTAAACATTTAGATGCTGGTGAACCACAGTTATCAGGCAAGATATACAAAATCGTAGCTCCGCTTAAAGAGGGCATCTCGACTGAAAATGCTAAGAAGATTGCAAAGAAGGTTCGTGATGAAGGACCAAAGTCCGTGAAGACTCAAATACAGGGCGATGAACTGCGCGTAACTTCAAAAAGTCGTGATGATTTACAAGAGACAATGGCCATGATTAAAGATGGTGGCTGGGATTTCGCTGTTCAATTTACGAACTTTAGATAATTGAATAAAAACAAGCTCGGCCTGTTATTTGGAATAAGCGCCTATTCACTATGGGGGTTGTTCCCTCTTTACTGGCCGTTGCTTGAACCAGCTAACCCATTAGAGATCGTCTCCCACCGTGCTGTTTGGACTCTGGTTTTTTGTGTCATTGTTTTATTTGCAACAAAGGCGCTCAAAGAAACATTAGTAACTTTAAAACGGCCCAAAGTTGCAGCAAAACTCTTTGTAACTTCTTTACTGATCTCAGTTAACTGGTTGGTTTACATCTGGGCAACAAATAACGGACATGTCGTCGAAGCATCTCTGGGTTATTACATCAATCCACTCATCACAATTGGTTTTGGAGTTTTCTTACTTAAAGAGAAACTACGAGCCCTGCAATGGTTTTCTGTTTCAGTTGCAACAATTGGCGTCTCGGTCCTAACGATTGCCTATGGCCGCCTTCCCTGGGTAGCAATTGGTTTAGCCCTGTCTTGGGGTAGTTACGGGTTAGTTAAAAAACAGCTAGGACTTGGCGCCCTTGAAGGCCTAGCAATAGAAACCTTTATTTCTGCATTTTTCTATCTTGCCTATCTACTCTTTATTGGAAATCAGGGAACTGGGCAGTTTGGAAATGGTTGGGGGCTCACCTTGTTATTGATGAGTGCGGGGGCAGTGACTGCTATTCCGCTACTTCTATTTAACGGCGCAGCCAACCGCTTGCCTTTTACAACGATCGGACTTCTTCAATACATCACACCAACACTGCAATTTTCTTGTGGTGTGTGGTTTTATCACGAAGATATGCCGGCATCTCGTTGGATCGGCTTTTTTATTATTTGGGTGGCACTCATCGCGCTAGCTATTGATTTAGTAAAGTCAAACAGATCGGTCAATAACGGCGTCGCATAAAGAGATCAAGGCCCCTGTTGCATCATTAACTGGCAACGGTCCAAGTGCTAAACGTGCTTGCTTAGCTATCTGGTGTAACTGTTCGCGAGATTCATCGAGTGCTTTATGGTTTCGAAGTTGAATTAAAACCTGTTGAACAGTTGTTTCATCTTCTATCGGACCAGCCAAAAGCTGTTTGAGTTCAGAATCTGCTGGATCAGTCGATTTCATCACATTGAGTGTTACTAACGTTGGAACACCTTCACGTAGATCTGTTCCTGGAGTTTTTCCAGATTGATTTGATTCACTTGCGATATCGATAACATCATCTGCTAACTGAAAAGCAATGCCAATCTTTTCGCCAAATACTGTAACTGTCTCAGTGATGTCTTTTGGTGCACCAGAGATCATCGCGCCATAGCGCGCAGAGGCAGAAATTAAAGATCCAGTTTTGTCTGCAACAACTTTTAAGTAATGCTCAAGAGGATCTTGTCCAGGATTTGGTCCCTGTGTTTCCATAATCTGGCCAATAACTAATCGTTCAAATGTGCGGGCCTGCAAACGCACCGCAGCTGGCCCAAGATCTGCCAAAAGATCAGATGACTTAGCAAAAAGAAAGTCTCCAGTTAAAATTGCAATTGTATTTCCCCAACGCATGTTGGCACTTTCTACTCCACGGCGCAGCGGCGCCTCGTCCATTACATCATCGTGATAAAGAGTTGCTAGATGTGTAATCTCACAAGCAACTGCAGCGGCAATTATCGCCTGCCCATTTGGATCACCAAACTGAGAAGTAAGAAGAGTTAGTAGCGGACGTAGTCTTTTTCCACCTGCAGAAACTAAATGGTGTGCTGTTTCATCTACAAATGGGTACTCGCTGCGTGTGTGGCTTCGAAGTAAAGACTCAACTTCTTGCATTCGGGCAACAAGATGTGCCTCAAGTGAAGGTGCAACGTTTGGAATCCCGAAAGTAGACATTAGCGAATGAAGATTGCTAGTTCAGAGATGAAATCAATGAGAGGAGTTGGATAGACACCTAGTACTAATGTAATTGCCGCTGATACCACGATAGTTGATCTAGTAAGTATCGATGGCATCTCAACGCTAGTTCCATCTTCAGTTGCATCACTAAAAAACATTAAAACTATGACACGAATATAGAAAAATGCGGCAAGAGCACTTGAAAGTATTGCCACAAGAACAAGTCCGGTCGCTCCGCTTTCATAAGCTGCTGAAAATATTGAAAACTTTCCGATGAATCCGCTGGTTAATGGAATACCTGCAAAAGCAAGAAGGAAGAAGGCGAAAGTTGATGCAGCAAATGGTGAACGCTTTCCAAGTCCTTTCCAGCGATTTAGGTCAGTAACTTCACCAGATGAATCGCGGACAAGAGTGACCACTGCAAATGCACCTACAGTTGCAACTCCATAAGCAAATAAATAGAAAATCGTTGCATCAAGACCAGCTTTATTTAAAGCGATAACTCCTGTTAGTAAAAAGCCTGCATGTGCAATTGATGAGTATGCAAGCATTCTCTTAACATCTCGCTGTGTTGCCGCAACGAGTGAACCTAATAACATGGTTATCACGGCAATACCGGTAAGCATCGGTGACCAAGACCATTGGGCATTTGCAAAGACTGTGTAATAGATACGTAGCATCGCACCAAATGCTGCAACTTTTGTCGCAGCAGCCATGAACGCCGTTACCGGTGTTGGAGCACCTTGGTACACATCTGGGGCCCAAGAGTGAAATGGAACTGCTCCAACTTTGAAAAGTAAACCGATGGATAAAAACGCCATTCCGATAAGAAGCAAGACGTCGTTTCCACCTCCACCCACTACAGAGGCTTGAATTCCAGCAAAATCAAGTGAACCAGAGAATCCATAAAGATATGCAGCGCCAAACAAGAAAAATGCTGACGAGAACGATCCCAAAAGAAAATACTTCAAAGCTGACTCTTGCGATGCCAAACGGCGGCGGCGAGAAAGGCCTGCCATTAGATAAAGTGGCAGTGAGAGCATCTCTAATGCAACAAATAATGTGATCAGATCACCGGCAACTGGGAACATCAACATTCCGGCAACTGCAAACAATGTCAGTGGATAAACCTCGGTTACCTGCGCACCCATTGCAATTGCTTCGCGCTCTTCTTCAGAGCCAGGAAGGGCTGCAGGAAGGGCCGTGAAATGCTCAGTATCTGCAATCAAAAGAATTGCAATAATCGAAATGATCAAGATGCTGCCCTGCAAAAGTACAGCTGGGCCATCAATAATTATTGAACCCATTGCTGGGGAAATCGATTGCTCCCCACGAATATTCCAAACTTGGAAGAGTGCAAGGGATAAAACTCCCAGTGCAAGAGTTAATTGCACTACTGCTCTCTTGGCCTTTGAGACGAATGCTTCAACTAAGACGCCGATCAAAGCACCACCGAGCAAGATGAGCATCGGTGAAAGTAAGGTGTAAGAAAGTACTGGCGATGTGAAAGTCATTACTTGTCCTCAAAGCTTGGCGCAGGGTCGCTAAAACCTAGTTGAGCAATAATATTTGTCGTTGCTGGATTTATGATTTTAAGCAACGGCGATGGATAGAAGCCCAGAACAACAATAATTGCAACAACTGGTGCAATTGCAATCTTCTCTCGAAGATTTAAATCTTTCAGATTTTCATTACCTGGCGTAGTTGGCCCATGCAAAGCTTTTTGCACTGGAATCAAAATGTATAGAGCAGCAAGAACAATTCCGAATGTCGCAATAATTGCGTGCACTGGATACCTGGTGAAAGTACCAACCAAGACCAAAAATTCACTCACAAAGCTTGAAAGTCCAGGAAGAGCTAAGGATGAAAGACCAGCGAAGAAGAAGCTCCAAGCCATCACTGGAGTCACGCGTTGTAAGCCACCGAAGTCAGAGACTGTCGAAGATCCGCGACGTGAAATCATCCATCCAGCAACTAGGAATAATGCTGCAGTTGAGAAGGCGTGGTTGAACATATAGAGAACAGCCCCAGAATGACCTTGAGATGTCATTGCAAAAATTCCAAGTGTAATAAATCCAAAGTGAGAGATGGATGTAAATGCAATCAAGCGCTTGATATCTTTTTGGCCAATTGCTAAGAAGGCTCCGTAAAGAATTGAAATCACTGCAAGGATCAGAATCACTGGCGTAAAGGTTTTGCTTGCTTCAGGAAACAACGTTAAGCAGTAGCGAATCATTCCGAATGTTCCTACTTTATCGAGCACACCAAGAAGTAGAACTGATGTGCCAGGGGAGGCAGAAGCTGCTGCATCTGGTAACCATGTATGGAATGGCCAGACCGGAGCTTTAATTGCAAAGGCAATAAAGAATCCAAGGAATAAGAGGCTTTGAGTTGTAGAGCTCATCTGCAACTGTGAAAGTTCGTTGATATCAAATGTATGGCCGAATTGATCACCCGACATAACATAAAGAGCGATTATTGAAGCAAGCATCAACAATCCTCCAACAAGGCTGTAAATCAAAAACTTGACCGCTGCAGCTGCTCGCTCACCTGTTCCGTATCCCCCGATTAAGAAGTAAACAGGAATTAACATAGCTTCAAATATTACGTAGAACAAGAAAACATCTGTCGCTGCAAAGACACCGATCATCATGGTTTCAAGCACAAGAATTAAAATGTAAAAAGTTTTAACGCTCCAACGTCCGCCATGTGCTTCATTCCAGCCAGCCAGAACAACTATTGGTGCCAAAATAGTTGACATAAGAATGAGTACTAATGCAACAGCATCGATTCCAACTGCAAAATTAATACCGAAACTTGGGATCCAGGCATATTTTTCAACAAATTGAAACGCTACATTTTCACGTTCAAAACTCAAAACCATCCCAATGGTTACTAGCAATACGGCAATCGTCGTTGCAAATGCAGCCTGTTTTGCAGCTTTTTCATTTGCTTTAGGTAAAACTGAAACTACCGCCGCGCCAACTAATGGCAAGAACATTAATAAAGTTAACCATTTCATTATGAAACCACCACCCAAATAGCAGCTATCAAGATGAGTGCACCGACCAAAATTAGGGCGGCATAACTTCTCACAAAACCATTTTGTAATCCCCGAAGTCCAGAGCCTGAACCAATAGCCATTCTTGCAACTCCTCGAACAGAGCCATCGATAATTACATCCTCTGTTGTGACTAAGGTTTTAGTCAGCAATTGTCCTGGGCGCATGAAGAACTTCTCATTAAATTGATCCTGCATTAAGTCTTTGCGAACAAACTTTGTTAACCATGAAACGTTATCTGGTGCAACAGTTTCAATATTTTCACGCAAATATTTATAAATAGCGATAGAAACACCAATGGCAACCATCGTTAGAGCTAAAGCAGAAACGACGATCGGCTTCAATAGCTCTTCATGTTCTCCGTGATCTTCAAACAATGGGTGGAGCCAGAACACCAAGGCCCTGTTGTGATAAAGCAAATATCCAGAAGTTACAGAACCAACTGCCAAAACTGCCATTGGAAACCACATTAACCAAGGTGATTCGTGTGGTTCAACGCCTTCGTCCCAGCGTTTTGTTCCAGCAAAAGTCAGAATCATTACTCGAGTCATATAGAAAGCTGTTATCCCTGCACCGATTAATGTAAGTGAGCCTAGAAGAATGGCCTGAGTGCCACCGGAGTTAAATGCTGCTTCGATAATCATGTCTTTGGAGTAAAACCCTGCAAATGGTGGAACACCAAGAATTGCTAGATATCCAATTCCAAAAGTAATAAATGTAATCGGCATGAAATGTCTGAGCGCTCCATATTTGCGCATATTTACTTCATCATTCATTCCGTGCATAACAGAACCTGCACCAAGGAACATCCCAGCTTTAAAGAATCCATGTGTAATTAAATGCATGATCGCGAATGCATATCCGATTGGACCTAAGCCAGTTGCCAAAATCATGTAACCGATCTGTGACATCGTTGAGGCTGCAAGCGCCTTTTTAATGTCATCTTTTGCCGTACCAATTAATGCACCAAAGATCAGAGTTATTGCACCAACAATTACAACGAGTAACTGCGCTGTTGGGGCAGCATCAAAAACAAAATTAGAACGAGTAATTAAATAAACACCTGCTGTAACCATAGTTGCAGCGTGAATTAAAGCCGATACAGGTGTTGGTCCAGCCATTGCATCACCAAGCCATGCTTGTAATGGAAACTGTGCTGACTTTCCAGCAGCGGCAACTAGCAACATAATTCCCATTGCCGTTAAAGCAGCCTCAGAGGTGTGATGAGCATGCTCTGCAACTCCTGCAAATGAAACAGTACCCATCGTTGCAAATGCGATCATGATCGCAAGTGAAAGCCCCATGTCTCCCACACGGTTCATAACGAAAGCTTTTTTAGAGGCCGTTGCGTATGCAGGCTTTTGATTCCAGAAACCAATTAATAGGTAAGAGGCAAGACCAACGCCTTCCCATCCAACATAGAGGCTTAAGTAGCTATCACCCAAAACCAATAACAACATTGCTGCGATAAATAGATTGAGGTAGGCAAAGAATCTGCGGCGATCGCGATCTTCTGACATATATGCAATTGAATAAATATGAATCAATGTGCCGACGCCAGTAATCAGGAGAACAAAACAGATTGATAATTGATCAAGTAGCAAGCCAGCATCTACATTAAAACTTCCAACTGAAATCCACTCAAAAAGTTTTTGAGATGTTGGACGCATTTCAATGGGGCGATTAACCATCTGGAACAAGTGATAGACACCGACTGCAAAAGATGAAGCAGACAAAGCGGTAGCTAAAAGATGTCCCCACTTATCTGTTCGACGACCACCTAATATGAGTATCGCTGCACCTGCAAAAGGCAGGCCAATCAAATACAGCAAGCTCGTAGAAGTTGTCATAATTATCGCTTCAACAAACTTGCATCATCAACAGATGCCGAGCGCCGTGATCGATAGATTGCAACGATAATTGCTAGTCCCACTACAACTTCACAAGCTGCAACAACCATTGTAAAGAAAGCCATTACCTGGCCGTTGAGATCACCGTTTATTCTTGAAAATGTCACGAATGTTAAATTTGCAGCATTTAACATCAACTCGATACACATGAAGACCACAATTGCGTTGCGGCGAACAACAACTCCTACGGCTCCGATAGTAAACAAGAGAGCAGAGATGTAAAGGTAGTTGGATGCATCCATTACTTCTCCTCCTCAACCTGTGTTGAAATTTTCTTTAGATCAAATGTGTTTGAATCAAGAATGTCACCACGTGCTTTTAAGCTCGCATTAACTGAGTTAGGTGCAGGATTTCCATCCGGTAAAAGTGCGGGAACATCAACTGCGTTATGGCGTGCATAGACACCGGGAGCAGGTAATCCAGCAGCCGTTGCCAAAGACTCACCACGGAATCGGTTAATCGAAAGTTGACGCTGTGTTGACTTCGTTTCAGATCTTGGTTGGTGGGCAAGGACCATGGCGCCTAGAGCGGCCGTGATCAATAACGCTGAAACTACTTCGAAAGGCCAAACAAATCTTGAAAATAGCAGGAAGCCAATTGCTTCAACATTTCCATCAGCATTTGCAGCAGATAGTCCTACAGCCTCGCGTCCAAGGGTTGCACGTCCCAACAATGAAACCATTAGGCCACCAAAGCCAACCGCTGCTGTAACTGCAATCGGACGCAGGCCTCTAATTGTTTCGGTCAATGAATCAGAAGAATCAACTCCGACAAGCATAAGAATAAATAGGAAGAGCATCATTACCGCTCCGGTGTAAACAACTACTTGAACAATGCCTAAGAAAACCGCATCTTGTGCGATGTAAAAAACTGCAAGTACAACCATGACAAAGGCCATAAGAATTGCAGAGTGAACAGCCTTTTTTACTAAAAGCATTGCCAACGCAGCAAGAACAGCAAGGGGCCCAAGAATCCAAAACATAACCGCTTCTGGAGTAGCTGTCTGTCCAACTTCAAGGGCCAACTGCATCATTTATCTAGCTCCTGCGAAGGATGTGCTTGTTTAACATCGCCATTGTAATAATTCGTATCAGTCATATCTGGATACATCGGATGAGGTGGCATTAACATTCCAGCGCGCAAAGGTGCCAATAAATCTGCTTTCTCAAAGATTAACTTGGCACGAGAATCATCGGCAAGTTCGTACTCATTTGTCATTGTGAGTGCGCGAGTTGGACAGGCTTCAATACATAGTCCACAGAAAACACAGCGCAGATAATTAATCTGGTAAACCTTGCCGTATCGCTCACCGGGTGACATTCGGTTCTCTTCAGTGTTGTTTTCACCCTCAACATATATTGCATCTGCAGGACATGCCCATGCACAGAGTTCGCATCCAATACATTTCTCTAATCCATCAGGGTGGCGATTTAGTTGATGACGTCCATGAAAACGCTCTTCTGTCGGTGCCTTCACTTCAGGATATTCAACTGTTAATGGCTTTTTAAACATTGTCGAAAAAGTGACCCAAAAGCCACGCATATGCCCAAAGAAACCTACTGTTGGCTTTTGATCTACTTCATAAAATTCAACATCATTTATGCCTAAATCTTTTGGCTTTAATGGTTCGAGGTTTTCAGCCACGGTTGCCCCCTGAGTTTTTTGAAACGTTGATTGTCGAAATTTCAATTGGCAAAGTTGGAAGTGATGGGACTGCGAAACTAGGTTCAGTTTTATTGTCACCTTCTGGAACTGCCAACTCCTTTTTCTTCTTTATATTTTCAAAACCAACATTGATCGCCATAATTATGAAAATTACGGTGCTGGCGAATGCGACAACAACTGCTGTTGGAGCGTTTTCAAGTGATAGAACGCGAAGAGTTGCAACTACCAATATCCATAATATTGAGACCGGGATAAGAACTTTCCAGCCAAATTGCATGAACTGGTCATAACGCAAGCGTGGCAATGTGCCACGGAGCCAAACGAATACAAAGAAGAAAGAAACAACTTTTAATAAGAACCAGATCGCAGTAAACCAACCACCAAGCCAGTTTTCAGTAAAGCCAAGCCCGGGAGGTGCATGGTAGCCACCAAGGAATAACGTGGTGGCAAGAGCGGAAACTGTAACGATATTTACATATTCAGCTAAGAAAAACAGTGCGAACTTAAGTGATGAATATTCAGTATGGAAACCACCAACTAATTCACCTTCAGCTTCTGCAAGATCAAATGGAGCGCGGTTAGTCTCACCAACCATAGATATTGCAAATATTGCAAAAGATGGGAATAGCACGGCTGCATACCACCACGAAGTTTGAGCAGCAACGATGTCAGAGGTGGACATTGATCCTGCATAAATAAATACGGCAACTAAAGAAAGCCCCATAGCAATTTCATAAGAGATAACTTGAGCACTTGAACGCAGGCCACCTAGAAGTGGATAAGTAGATCCAGAAGACCATCCAGCTAAAACAATTCCGTAAACACCAACTGATGCAACAGCCAGAATATATAAAACACCAACTGGGATATCTGTTAACTGCATTGCTGTTTGTCGTCCAAACATCGTGACTTCACCAGTGATTGGGATCACTGCAAAAGACATAAAACAAGTTGTGGCACTAATAATTGGTGCAATTATGAAAACAATTTTATCTGCTGCAGTTGGAATAATGTCCTCTTTTAGCGCGAGCTTCACACCATCTGCCAAGGCTTGAATCAAACCAAAAGGTCCAACACGGTTAGGTCCAGGACGCTGTTGCATTCGCGCAACAATGCGACGCTCACCCCATACTGACATCAATGTTAAAAGTACACAGACAGCAAAAACAATGAGTGCCTTTACAAGGATCAACCAACCTGGATCTGAACCGATGAGTTGGGCAGTTGTCATGCTTTCACCACCGTAACTACTTGGCCATGTACAGCGTTTAACTTTGTCAAAAGTTGTGAGCCACGTGAATTGCGAGGTGCCCATAACGCATCATCATGAATATTCTCAATTAGGGCCGGCAGAGTTACCGATCCTTGCCCAGTTGAGACTTTGAGTAAATCACCATCTACAACGCCAAGTGCGTGTGCTCTTTTTTCTGAGATGACAGCAACTGTTTGTCTGGCTGTTCCGGCAAGGTTTTCTTCACCCTCTTGCAAAGTTCCAAGATCCAGCAGGCGTCGCCACGATGTAATTAACGCTTCGTTTGGACTCAAATTTGCTTGCGCAGCAGCCGATACTGTCTTCATCTGCGAAGGTGTACCTTGCCAATTTTTAATTGCTGCAATCTCTCTTGTTGCAGCGGTAACAGTTCCCAAATTAAGAGATGTTCCCATTTCCTCTGCAATCATCGAAAGGATTCGAAGGTCACTGCGATTTAGTGAATCGTTTACGGCCGAATCAAAAGAGCGTGCACGGCCTTCCCAATTTAAGAATGATCCAGATTTTTCTGTAATAGCTGCAACTGGCAGAACAACGTCTGCTCGTGAAGTAACCGCACTTGGTGCAATTTCAAGTGAAACTACGAATGCTTTATCTAAGGCTTCTAATGCACTTTGATTGTTATCTAAATCCAAGGGATCAACACCGCCAACAAGTAGTGCACCGATTTCATCAGAGTTGACCGCAGCGATTATCTCTGATGTTGAGCGACCGATTTGTGATGGAAGTGAACTTACTGACCATAGCTGAGCAATTTCTTGCCTAGCCGCTGAATCTGTTACCGGACGGCCCCCTGGTAGCAGGTTTCCAATCGCACCTGCTTGGATGGCACCGCGCTCTCCTGCTCTGCGTGGAATCCATGCAAGTTTTGCACCTGTTGATTGCGCGAGTGCGGCAACGGTCGTTAATACACCAGCGCTTTCGCTAGCTCTCTCGCCAACTAAAATAACTGATTTATCCGTAAGGTTTTGTGAAGATATTGCTTTTGCTTCTTGACCTGGAGCAACTTTAACAAATTCAGCTTTTAGCTTTTCAATTCCAATTGATTCTTTTGATCCAATTGAGATTACTTTTAAAGCTCGCTTGCGGAACTGCTTATTAATTCTTAAGAAAACAATTGGTGACTCTTCTTCTGGCTCAAAACCAACAAGAAGTATTTGATCGGCCTTGTCTATGTCGCGGTATGTTGTTGAAGAGTTCACGACATGGGCTGCAATAAACTCGCGCTCTTCATCCGATGTTACACGGGCTCTAAAGTCAATGTCATTGGTACCCAGTGCAAGACGGGCAAACTTGCTGTAGCCATAAGCATCTTCATGAGTGGCACGGCCACCAACTAGCACTGCAGCTGTTTTTGCTTTTAATCCTTCAGCTGCAACAGCAAGGGCCTCGGGCCATGATGCTTCTACTAACTCTCCGGATTCATCTCGGATCATTGGCGTTTTTAAACGATCTACTGCTGTGATGTATTTAAATGCCCAACGACCTTTGTCACAGTTCCACTCTTCATTAACTGATGCATCTTCGCCGGCTAAGCGGCGCAGGGTTTTTCCGCGGCGAACATCTGTGCGCATATCGCATCCAGAAGCACAGTGCTCACATGCAGATGGTGTTGAAACTAAATCAAATGGACGTGCTCGAAAACGATATGCCGCCCCAGTTAATGCACCAACGGGACAGATTTGAACTGTGTTCCCTGAAAAGTAAGATTCAAAAGGTTTATTTTCATAGATACCAACTTGTTGTAGCGCTCCGCGCTCATTTAAAGTAATGAATGGATCGCTAGCAATCTGTTCTGAAAAGCGAGTACAACGAGCACATAAAACACAGCGCTCACGATCAAGAAGTACCTGAGAAGAAATATTTATTGGTTTTTCAAATGTGCGTTTAACGCCTTCAAACCTGGAAGAGCCTTGCCCAGTGCTCATTGCTTGATTCTGCAGAGGACATTCCCCACCTTTGTCACAGACCGGACAGTCAAGTGGGTGGTTTACTAACAAAAGCTCCATCACACCGCGTTGTGCTTTTTCAGCAACCGGTGAAGTTAATTGAGTCTTAACAATCATCCCTGTTTCAACTGGAATTGTGCATGAAGCCTGAGGCTTGGGAAATGCACGCCCATTAATTTCAATATCAACCAAACATTGACGGCAGGCGCCAACAGGATCTAGTAGTGGATGATCACAAAAACGTGGGATCTGAATTCCCAGTTGCTCTGCGGCGCGAATTACCAATGTTCCCTTAGGAACAGTAACTTCGAAGCCATCGATTACAACTGTAATCATCTCTACTGCTACTTCATTCACTTATGCACCTGCCCCAACAAATAGCGTTGATGCAACAGGATCAAATGGACAACCACCATTTGTTAGGTGGGCGATGTACTCATCACGGAAATATTTAATCGAAGATGTAATCGGGCTAGTAGCACCATCGCCGAGTGCGCAGAATGAGCGACCCATGATGTTGTCGCAAAGATCAAGCAGTTTTGCAAGGTCTGCTTCTGTTCCTTTGCCTGCTTCTAAATCACGGAGAATTTGTACAAGCCACCATGTGCCTTCACGACAAGGCGTGCATTTGCCACATGATTCATGTTTGTAAAATTCAGTCCAACGCAATACCGCACGAACAACACAAGTTGTCTCATCAAATATTTGCAAAGCCTTTGTGCCAAGCATGGAACCAGCTGCTGCTACACCTTCGTAATCAAGTGGAACATCTAGATGTTCGTCAGTAAATAATGGGGTTGAAGATCCACCTGGTGTCCAAAACTTTAACTTATGTCCTATACGAACACCGCCAGAGAGTTCAAGGATTTCGCGAAGGGTAATTCCAAGTGGTGCTTCAAATTGACCAGGATTTACTACGTGACCCGACAAGGAGTAAAGAGTTGTTCCTTTACTTTTCTCTGTTCCCATGGACTGGTACCACTCGGCACCGTTCATAACAATTGCTGGAACTGATGCAATAGATTCCACATTATTTACAACTGTTGGTCTGGCATACAAGCCTGCAATTGCAGGAAATGGTGGGCGCAAACGTGGTTGACCACGGAAGCCTTCAAGTGAATCAAGTAGAGCTGTCTCTTCACCGCAGATGTATGCACCGGCACCAATGTGTAAAACTACATCAACGCCATTTCCAAGAATTCCTGCTGCGTAAGCATCTGTGATTGCTTGGTTAACACGGCGAACAACATGTGTTACTTCTCCACGAATGTAAATAAATGCATGCTTTGCACGAATTGCATGACAGGCGATGATGCAGCCTTCAATCAAAACGTGTGGATTAGCCATAAGAAGAGGTGTGTCTTTACAGGTGCCAGGCTCTGATTCATCAGCGTTAACAACTAAATAGTGATCTTTGTTATCGCCCTGTGGAATAAATCCCCACTTCATTCCAGTTGGAAAACCAGCACCACCACGACCACGTAATCCTGAATCTTTAACAAGTTGAATTACGGAATCTGGATCCATTGCAAGTGCTTTTTCAGATGCTTTATATCCACCATGTCGCTTATAAGCTTCAAGAGTAAATGAATCTTTTTCATCCCAATGGGCTGATAAAACTGGAGCGAGTTTTGTCATTACTTACCTTCTTTCGAAAGTTTTAAACCTAACAAAGTTGGTTGACCAGCTTGTACACCTTCATGGGCAAGGCCATCATTTAATCCAGCAAGTACTGCAGATGCCTCTTTCCATGTAACAAGTTTATTTGGACCACGAGTTGGTGGCTTTGGATTACCTGCACGCATTGAATCAACTAACTCTTTGGCAGATTCGACTGTTTGGTTGTCGTAGAACTCCCAATTAGCCATAACAACTGGTGCGTAGTCACATGCGGCATTACATTCGATGTGCTCTAAAGAGACCTTCCCATCTTCGGTTACACCATCATTTTCAATACCTAAATGATCTTTAAGGGAGGCAAATATTGCATCTCCTCCCATCACTGCACACAAAGTATTTGTGCAAACACCAACGTGATACTCGCCAATGGCTGATGGCTTGTACTGAGTATAAAAAGTTGACACTGCAGTTACTTCTGCCGCCTCTAACTCAAGTTGTTTTGCGATTAGTTCAATACCTTCATTAGTCACATAACCAGCTTTTGACTGCACAAAGTGAAGCAATGGCATGATTGCAGAGCGAGGGCGTGGATAGCGCTTAATAATTGAGTCCATGATTTTTAAATCTTCTGGTGAAAATGCCATTAGCGATCAACACCTCCCATAACTGGATCGATTGAAGCAACTGCTCCAACGATGTCAGCGACCATTCCACCTTCACTCATTGCAGGTGTTGCCTGTAAATTATTAAACGATGGTTCACGAAAGTGCACACGGTATGGTCGAGTTCCACCGTCAGAGACAATTGATGCACCCAGCTCACCGCGTGGTGATTCAATTGCAGCATAGGCCTGACCTGCGGGGACTCTAAAACCTTCAGTAACAAGTTTGAAGTGGTGGATTAATGACTCCATCGAAGTTCCCATAATCTCGCGAATGTGATCGAGTGAGTTACCTAACCCATCGCCACCTAATGCAAGCTGGGCTGGCCATGCAATCTTTTTATCTGCAACCATGACAGGTGCACCGTGCAGTTTTTCTAACTTATCTACGCACTGCTCGATGATTCGAAGTGATTGCTCAAGTTCGTTCATACGAATTAAGAATCGGCCATAAACATCACATGTGTCTGCAGTTACAACATCAAAGTTGTAGTTTTCATATCCACAATATGGTTGGACCTTACGCAAATCCCAAGGCATTCCAGTTGAGCGAAGAACTGGGCCAGTAATTCCAAGAGTTGTACATCCAGCTAAATCGAGATAACCAATACCTTGTGTTCGCTTCATCCAAATTGAGTTACCGATAAGCAAAGTTGCATTATCTTTAAAGTTTTCCCGCATTAGCTTTACGCCTTCACGGATTTTTGTATACGCACCATCTGGAAGGTCTTGCTGCACTCCGCCTGGTCGCACATAGGCCATGTTCATTCGAAGTCCAGTGATCATTTCGAATATCTCTAAAACAGTTTCACGATCACGGAATGCAAAGAACATCGGGCCCATGGCACCAAGTTCAAGTGCGCCAGTACCTAGGGCAACCATGTGTGAAGAGATTCGATTTAGCTCCATCATCATCACGCGAATAACACTTGCGCGTTCTGGAACATCATTTGTTATCCCTAGAAGCTTTTCAACTGCAAGGCAGTACACAGTCTCGTTGTGCAATGGACTTAAATAATCCATTCGAGTTACAAAAGTGGTTCCTTGGGTCCAGTTACGGAACTCAATATTTTTCTCAATTCCAGTATGAAGATATCCAATTCCACAACGCACTTCGGTAATTGTTTCGCCTTCAAGTTCTAAAACTAAACGAAGTACTCCGTGAGTTGATGGGTGCTGAGGCCCCATGTTGACCACAACGCGTTCTTCTTTAGTTGCGCCAATTTCTTGAACTAAAGAGTCCCAGTCTCCGCCAGTAACAGAGAAAACTTTTCCTTCAGTTGTATCGCGTGATGGTGCGTATGGATCAAAAGTTGTCACTTGTAACTCCTTCGATCACTCGGAGGTGGAGTCGTTGCGCCTTTATATTCAACTGAAATTCCGCCAAGTGCGTAATCCTTGCGTTGCGGGTGACCTTTCCAGTCATCTGGCATCAGAATGCGAGTCAGACCAGGATGGCCATCAAAAATAATTCCAAACATGTCAAAAGTTTCACGCTCGTGCCAGTTATTGCCTGCCCACACTTCAACAACTGATGGAATATGTGGGTGTGCATCTGCAACAGAAACTTCTAAGCGAATTCTTTGATTCTTTGTCATTGAAAGCAATGGATAAACAGCATGCAGCTCACGTCCAGTTTGCTCTGGGTAATGAACTCCATTTACTCCCATACACATTTCAAACTTGAGCACATCACGCAAAACAAAAGCTACTTCAACAAGTTTTTCGGGCTTCACATGAAGTGTCAGTTCCCCGCGGTCAATAACAACTCTTTCAATTGCATCAGAGAACTCTGGATAAGCGCGTTCTAAATTATCTGCGACTTCATCAAAGTAACCACCATATGGGCGCTCTGATGAGCCTGCTGCAACCACTTTTGGGACTAATCCTCCATAACCAGAAGTATCTCCAGTTCCTTTTGGACCAAACATGCCATCACTCATTATGCAAGCAGGCCCTTCATCTGATGAGTCGGCGTTGCATTCATTGCAGCAAGTTCAACCTCTTTAATAATTTGTGCGCGATTTGTGCCAATTTTTTCGTTGTTGATTTGCTCGTGAAGTTTTAAAATTGCATCAAGTAACATCTCTGGACGAGGTGGGCAGCCTGGTAAGTAAATGTCCACTGGAACTATGTGGTCAACGCCTTGAACGATGGCATAGTTATTAAACATACCGCCAGAAGATGCGCAGGCACCCATTGCAATTACCCATTTAGGAGCAGTCATTTGATCATAAATTTGACGAAGAACTGGTGCCATTTTATTTGAAACACGACCTGCAACGATCATTAGGTCCGCTTGGCGAGGCGATGCTCTGAAAACCTCTCCACCAAATCGAGCAATGTCATATTTTGCTGCAGAGCCAACTGCCATCATCTCAATTGCACAGCAGGCAAGACCGAAAGTTGCTGGCCATAGAGAGTTTTTACGCATGTAACCAGCAAGTTTTTCAACCGTTGTTAAAACAAAACCACTAGGAATTTTTTCTTCAAGACCCATTTTTTAGTCCCATTCCAATCCACCGCGTCGCCACACATATGCATATGCAACAAAAACTGTTGCAATAAAGATTGCCATTTCAACTAATCCAAAAACTCCCAGAGTGTCAAAAGTGACGGCCCATGGATATAAGAAAACAATTTCAATATCGAAAATAATAAATAACATGGCGGTAAGAAAATACTTAACGGGAAAGCGTCCACCTTCGGCCGCTTGCGGTGATGGTTCGATTCCACATTCATAAGCATCTAACTTTGCGCGGTTATAACGAGCTGGCCCTGCGAGCGCTCCTGCAACAACTGAAAATGCAGCAAAGCCAAACCCAATGGCTGCTATCACCAAAATGGGGATATATGGATTGGCTGTGGAAATCACAGGTGAAATTCTAAGGTGGAAGTGAGGCGGTCCATGACCGCTATCCCTTGATGCCGCTGTGAACTGCAACAACCCCAAAAGTCAGGTTTTTCCAGCCCACATGGCTCCAGCCCGCCTTTTCTAGGCTCTTTGCCAGGGCCGCCTGATCGGGCCATGCCCTAATTGATTCGGCCAAATACACATATGCATCCGCGTTTGAAGAGATCGTTTTAGCGATCGCTGGCAAAAGGCTCATGAGGTAGTTGAAGTAGATGGTGCGAAAAATCCGGTTTGTGGGGTGGCTGAACTCTGCAATCACAATCCTGCCACCAGTTTTTGTTACTCGAAGCGCTTCAACTAGGGCCTTGTCATACTCCACCGTATTTCGAAGTCCATATGAGATTGTGACGACATCAAAACGATTGGTCTCAAATGGCAGATTAAGGGCATCGGCCTTAGAGAAATTTAGATATGGCCGAACTTTGCGGCCTTGAGCCAACATTCCTTCACTAAAATCTGTGGCAAAGACAGTGGCGCCGGCTTTGAAAAGTGGCTCCGAAGATGATCCAGGTCCAGCGGCTAAATCTAAAATCTGCATCCCTGATTTGGGGGCGATGATGGCGGTGGTCGCTTTGCGCCATGCCTTTGTTTGACCCAAACTCAACAAATCATTGACGAGGTCATAGCGTTTTGCCACCCCGTCGAACATCGCCGCAACTTCATCGGGATCTTTGTTTAAATTGGCGCGGGACATAATGACATTCTCTCGTGAAGTAGGCTCATCTACAACTTCTAAGGTGGAAAGGGTGGGATCAAGATGTCGAATAAAGAGCTAACCCCTATCACCACCGTTGGATTGAGGGATCACCTACCGCTATTGGATTTACTTCCTGATTCACACCCATGTGCATGGGTTCGAGCCGAAGAGGGTTTAGTTGGTTGGGGAGTTTATGCATCAAAAACTGTCACAGGTCCTCATCGATTCGCCGAAGCACGTGCATGGTGGGAAAAGCAGTTAGAAAGTTTTATGGTGACAAACTCTGTGCATGGAAGCGGTACTGGCCCAGTGCTATTTACATCATTTTCATTTTCTCCCGATGATGAATCGGTTTTAGTGATCCCAAATATTGTTGTTGGGAGAAAAAAAGATAAAAGTTGGATTACATGGATTGGCTCCGAACAACAGCCAATTCTTAATACCTCTCCTGCATTTATTCAAAATGGTCAAATGGAGTGGAGCGATCAATCTGAATCTGAGTCTGAATCTGATTGGAAGGAAAAAGTTTCAACTGCTGTGCAGCGCATTAAAGATGGTGCATTAGCTAAAGTTGTATTAGCGCGCGATGTAACGGTTAGATCAGAAAAAGATATAGATCCCCGTCCGATTTTGCGCAAACTTGCCTTCGAATATCCAACAACGTGGACCTACTGCGTAGATGGATTTGTTGGCGCCACGCCAGAACTACTTCTTCGCTTATCTCGTGGAATGTTAACTTCCCGAGTTTTGGCAGGAACAATTAGTAAAACCAGTGATGACTCAAAAGATTTAGCGTTAGCGGCTTCATTGGCGCGCTCTTCAAAAGATTTAGCAGAACATGAATATGCAGTTCGATCAGTTGCCGAAGCTATCGAACCATTTTGTACTTCAATAAATGTCCCGGACTCTCCATTTGTTTTACACTTAGCAAATGTTATGCACCTTGCAACAGATGTAACTGGTGCAATTGCCGAAACATTGGCCCACGTAGATGCATTCACAATTCTGGAACAACTTCACCCATCTGCAGCGGTGTGCGGAACTCCCCGTCCTGCTGCAGCCGCGCTAATTTCAGAGATAGAAGGAATGTCACGGGGGCGCTATGCCGGGCCAATTGGTTGGATAGATGCAGCAGGTGATGGAGAACTTGGCATTGCCTTACGTGGTGGAGAGATAACTGGAAAAACAATTCGAATATTTGCTGGGTGCGGAATTGTTGATGGATCAGATCCTGAAGTTGAACTTGCAGAGACGCAAGCTAAGTTTGCACCCATGCGCAGCGCGCTTGCCGGTGGCTCTTACTAGATTGAAGTTAGTGAATCTAAAATTGATTTTAAGTTGTCAGCATTTGATTCGCGGCTTGGTACATCACAAACAACGAGTGAGATTCCTTTAATAGGTGCCTTAATCTGAGCAATTAACTCCTTTAAAGAGTTAATCTGAACCGCATCAATTCCGAAAGACTGTGCAATTGCTGCAGGATTTAATCCATGGGGTGTGCCAAAGACAGTCTCAAAACCAGTTGTGCCTCGTTGTGGCAGTGTAGAAAAGATTCCACCGCCATCATTATTGATGACAATGAATCGACAGTTAATTTCTTCTTGATGAATCAACCCAGTTAAATCATGTAAGAAAGACAGGTCACCAAGAACTGCAATCGTAGCTTTGTGGTTAAAAGCTATTCCAAGTGCGGTAGAGATATTTCCATCAATTCCAGCTAATCCTCGATTGGCATATGTTGTAATACCTGTTCGAGGGCGAGCAAAGGCTTCGAGGTCTCTTATTGGCCTGGAAGATGAAATAAATAATGCTGTGTCATTGGCAATCTCAGCTGCGATAGTTCTTGCAATTACCGCTTCATTCCAACCGTCGAGTGACTCAACTAATTTATGAGCTCGTTCAGCGATATTACTCCACTTTGTAATCCATTCTTCAGAGTGGATTACACCTTGAAGCTCTGGTAGTTGAGTAAATGTTCGATCGGCTGCTCTTTCGCTATCAACAGTTGCGATGCGTTGATCAACAACGTATGTGATTGGACTGAGCTGAATGAATGCATTAATTGATCGCGATAACGTTGTACGACCAATCACCAAAACAGACTGAGGTATTAATGTGCTTCTAATCTCTTGTGATGCTAAAAAAATTGAAGCATGCGGGATCGCATCTGGAAATGACAGAGGATCTTCGGCAATTACAGGCCAACCAATTACTTTGGTGAACTTTGATATCTCTTCAACGCTTAAGCCACCTCGATCATGGCCAATAATAACAACTCCACGTGCACCAACTAATCGAAGAGTTCCCGCTTTTTTGACACTCTTTTGAAGACGCGGATTGGTTTTGATGTGAGTTAGCCACTCTGAATCATTGTCTGGCAACAAAGGCTCATCAAATTGAAGGTTTAAATGAACAGGACCTGATCGCAAACTATCGAAGGGAAGATCCATTGGAAATACAGGTCCATCCACATCAGCAAAGTAGCGAACGGCTTTACCAAAGATACGCGCCTGCTCAGTGGTTTGATTTGCTCCTGTTTTGCGCAACATTGCCGGACGATCGGCTGTTAAAACTAAAAGAGGCAAATTAGTGTGATGAGCTTCCAAAACAGCTGGGTGATAGTTTGCAACTGCAGTTCCACTTGTACAGACGATTGGTACTACGCGGCCTGTTGATTTGATTAAACCAAGTGCAAAAAAAGCTGCAGTCCGCTCATCTATACGTACATGAATCTTGATTAGTTTTTCCTGCGCCGCAGCAAAAAATGCGAGAGATAAAGGCGCATTACGAGAACCAGGAGAGATAACTACATCGGTTACACCAGATTCAATAATTTGGCGAACAATTACGCGCGCTAATGAAGTGGAGTTATTGATCATAAAAGCTCCGCTGTTCTCATAATGCGATTCTTCCACCATTCAAAGCGCTCTGCCGACACTTCTAAGCCGTCAAAATTTGGCTTGGGTGCAGATATCGCCATCTGACCATCATTAATCGGTAAGTGCGCTACGTCCTGCGCGAGAAGTGAGCCCGTTGCAAGTCCGCATCCATATTCTAGATTTTCAATCGAAGCTGCTAAAACGAGGCCGTAATCGATTCCTATTGCAGATTCCAAAGCACTAGAGACAACTACGGGTAATTTATAGTGGTTTATCAAAGCGTGCGTTCGTGTAATTCCACCAAGTGGCTGCACTTTTAACATGAGGATATCAACTGCTCCATTTAGGTCGAGTGCAAAAGGATCAGCAGCTTTTCTTAAGATCTCATCTCCTACGATCTTTATATCTGTGCGCTTTTTTAGTTCTCGCAGCTCTTCAACTGTTGCGCATGGCTGTTCTATATATTCAATCTCACCGGCTAATTGAAGAAAAGAGTGCGCTTCATCAACGCTCCATGCACCATTCACATCTACTTTAATCGCACTGTCGGGACGTAGAGATCGAACTTTCTCAATGCGAGCTAAATCGAGCTCTATATTTCCTCCAACTTTTATCTTAAAGCTTTTCACTCCCGGAAATAGCTCCACAATCTGTGAAATCTCCCCAGCCCCATTGATCTCTGGAATAGTTCCATTAACGTTCACATTTTTTCGAAACATCTGTGGTCTTGGCACTGTCGCAGCTTCAATTGCGCAGGCAAGCCAAGGTGCACACTCTGCATCTTCGTACTCTAAAAATGGAGAAAACTCTGCCCACCCAAACTCACCTTTAAACAACGCAACTTCACGGAGTTTGATTCCACGAAAATTTGTTTTTGTAGGCAGTGCTACAACACGCAAGGTATTTAAAAGTGATTGATCCATATATTAAGGACGCTTAGGGAATTTTCCGAAATCTGGTGCTCGCTTTTCTTTATATGCATCCCGACCTTCCTGACCCTCTTCACTTAGATAAAAAAGAAGCGTTGCATCACCGGCAAGTTGTTGGATTCCGGCAAGACCGTCATCTGCTGCATTCATACTTGCTTTAATCAAACGAAGTGCAAGTGGAGAGTTTTTCAACATCTCGCGACACCAAGAAACTGTTTCAGCTTCAAGTTCAGAAAGTGGAACAACAGTATTAACAAGGCCCATTGATAAAGCTTCTTGTGCATCATACTGGCGTGTCATAAACCAAATTTCACGGGCTTTCTTCTGACCAATGTTTGCTGCAAGCAATCCTGATCCGTAACCACCATCAAAAGAACCAACCATCGGACCAGTCTGTCCAAACTTGGCATTGTCAGCCGCAATTGTTAAATCGCAGACAACATGCAAGACATGTCCTCCACCAATTGCCCAACCAGCAACCATGGCAACTACTGGCTTAGGAGTACGACGAATCTGTACTTGCAAATCTAAAACATTAAGTCGACCTAAACCCTGTTGGCCAACACTGTCTGAACCAACATAGCCGTCATCTCCGCGAACACTAATATCGCCACCAGAGCAAAAAGCCTCAGTACCTTCGCCAGTAAAAATGATTACTCCAACTGATGCGTTATCTCTTGCTAAATCAAATGCACTCTTTAATTCAATAATTGTTTCGGGGCGAAATGCATTTCTCACATGGGGACGATTGATGGTTATCTTTGCAATCCCGTCGCCAACTTGATACTTAATATCAGTGAAGGTTTCACCGCCAGGTGCGGTTTCCCATGTAGGGATTGTGCGGTCACCAAAATCACGCTTAATCGGTCGGCTCATGGTTCCCCCATCTTCGGCTACTGACGCTAGCCTACGGTGGCAATGGATAACTCGTCACAACGAAAAATTCTCCGGGTCAGCCCTGAATGGGAAACTCCCGAATTAGCGGGAGAAATCACATCAGCTCTCGCCGGCGATGGACCCACTCTGGGTTTTGGTGAGATCAAAAGTAACTTCGCCCCTAGTGATGTTGCCGTGGTAATCGGAACATCAGGTACGACTGGAGATGCAAAAGAGGTAGCACTTTCGGCCCAAGCCATCACTTCTTCGGCAAGAGCATCAAATCAATTTCTTGAAGCAAAACCAGGTGATACATGGAGTTTGTTACTACCTCTAACCCATATTGCAGCTGTTAATGTCGTTGTGCGCGCTTTGGAACTTGGATCTTCGCCAATAGACCTTCGAAATCTTGAAGGTGAATATCCAAATGCAAACTTTACTGCAATCGTTCCAACTCAATTATTTCGTGCACTCAATGGTGAGGCAAGGTTGCTTAAACATTTACAGAGCGCTGATTCAGTTTTAATCGGTGGCGCAGCTCTATCACAGGGGTTACGCAAGCAAGCTGAAGCAGCAGGAATAAAGATTGTCACAACATATGGAATGACTGAAACATGTGGTGGCTGTGTATACGATGGCCAAGCGTTAGATGGTGTTTCGTTTGAAGTAAAAGGTGCAAGAGTGCGCATAAAAGGAAAAGTTTTGGCAACTAACTACTTAAATGCACCATGGAGTTTAGATAATGAATGGTTTGAAACATCAGATTTAGGAGAAGTAGTAAATGACAAACTTGTTGTGCTGGGTCGCGCAGATGATGTAATTGTCTCAGGTGGTGAAAATATCTCTTTGAACGCAGTCGAGAACTCTCTTGCAGTTGCATTTCCCCAATTACAAACAGCAGCTTTTTCAGTAGAGGACCCTCAATGGGGTCAAAGCTTGCAGTTGGCTGTTGTAGGTGAGATTACCGACGAGGCTATTTTCCTTCACCTAGAAAAAGATTTAGGTGCAGTTGCAAAACCAAAAAGCATTCATCATCTGTCTTCGCTACCATTGCGCGGTATTGGAAAAATTGATCGCGAAGCTTTAGCCAAGGAGATTAATCGTGAATAAATGGATTCTTGGAGCACGCGTGCGCACTTTGCCTGCTGCAATTGCCCCAGTTGTAGTTGCATCTGCACTGGCAGGTAACGACTTCAATTGGTTTCGTGCGGCTTTGGCATTAAAGGTGGGTGTTTGGCTACAAATTGGCGTCAATTTTGCAAATGATTACAGCGACGGGGTTAAAGGAACAGATGATGATCGAATAGGACCTATCCGCTTAGTTGCATCAGGTCTTGCTTCGGCTAAATCAGTCAAGAGGGCTGCTTACATTTCATTTTTCTTTGCAAGTATTGCAGGGCTCTGGCTCTCTTTGCTTACATCACTTCTATTGATCCCTATTGGAGTAATCGCAATCGCAGCTGCATGGGGATATACAGGTGGTAAAAATCCATATGGTTATAGAGGATTAGGTGAAGTTTCGGTTTTTATCTTCTTTGGTCTAGTTGCAACAGTGGGTAGTTTTTATGTTCAAACTGAGAGCATCACTTTATTGAGTTTTATCGTGGCGATCCCAATGGGCGCGATTTCATGTGCAATTTTGACGGTAAATAACATTAGAGATTTAACAAAAGATCAGGTTGCTGGAAAGCGCACAGTTGCAGTGCGCATAGGAGATCAAAGAGCTCGGAGAGCCTACGTTGCTCTTTTAATTCTTGCCCACATTGCAGCTGTGTCAACTTTTATTCCGGCAACACTCCTGACTTTGTTAGCAGCACCTTTGACATACTCAGTTTCAAAAATAGTTTTAAGTCAAGCCTCTGGAGCCGCTCTAATCCCAGTATTGAGTAAAACTGGAAAGCTGCAACTATTATTTGCCGCACTCTTTGCTACCGCTCTAGCGATACAATAATCCCATGTTGAGAGTCTTATCATTGGTCGTAGTCTTTGGCCTAACTATCTATGCACTGCTCGATTGTGCACGAGCAGATGAGTCTCAGATCAAAAATCTTCCTAAGTGGGGATGGCTTCTACTTATCATTCTTCTCGGACCACAGGCTGTTGCAATTGGTCCAATCGCATATTTAATCGCTGGAAGAAATAAACCAAAGAGAAATAAAAATCCTAAGCGACGTATTTTGCCACCTGATGACGATCCGGATTTTTTAGGAAAACTTTAAAGTCCTGAGTAGGTGTGCTTTCCGGTACCCCAAATGTTTACATATACATAGTTAAATAAGAATGTAGACCCTGCAAAAAGGCAGAGCCATGCGGCACGGCGACCACGCCATCCAATAGTTACGCGAGCGTGCAAATACGCTGCATATGCAACCCATGTAATAAAGGCCCATGTTTCTTTTGGATCCCAGCCCCAATACCGCCCCCATGCACTCTCTGCCCATATGGCACCAGCAACAACTGAGAAGGTCCATAGTGGAAATACAAATGCAACCAATCGATATGAAAGTTGATCAAGAACTTCAAGTGAGGGTAAACGTTTAGCCCATGGACTTCTTTCACTTTTTGATTCCATGCGGTCTAAGTAGAGGTAGGCCGTTGCAATTACATTTGAAAGTAAGAAAACTCCACCTGAAATTATTGCTGTTGATACGTGAATAATGAGCCACTCAGATTTTAGAGCTGGAACCAATGGAGCACTTGGAACGTAAAGCACGGTGATTGCAGTACCTAAGGTTAATAAGACTGATACTGAAACAAGTAGTCCAAGCCAACGAAGATCATATTTTCGAAGTGCAGCAAGATATGCACCAGAGAAGGCAAGTGCACCTGTGATTGAGAATTCATACATATTGCCCCATGGAGCTCTGCTTGCAGATATTCCACGAGCAACCACTCCGACAAGGAGTAATAAAAATCCAAGAATCATCATTGCCGTTGCAATTCGGGCAGCGCGGGTATTTCGCGTGTAATCCAATACTGACTTTCCAGATGTTGGGACCTTTACTGCCCAAGCAGTCTCAATTGCATGAGCAATGAAAGAGATGGCAAAAACAGCAGTTGCCGAATAAATTGAATAGTTCGAGATAACTGCCCAGCTGCGTGACATCTACTTATCTCCTTTTATTTTTTGAACAAACAGTGCAATCTCTTCTTCAAGACCTGGTGCTGCATTTTTTGCTAAACCTGCAACTTCCACTTTTTCACCAACCCGAATCCAAATTCGCCGCCTTCGAGTAAACAAAGAAGCAAGAAGCCCAATGATGGCAACAATAGCGCCCAACAAAGCAAACTTCTTTCCAGGATCTGTGACAAAGCTTATGTTGACCCACTGAACATATCCCTCAAAAGTAATCACACCGCCTGCGTATACAAAAGATTCACCCGGCTTTAAGGCCTTTAGGCCAACTTGCTGCATCTTTGATGTATCGATTCTGTAAACCGATTGTGGAGTGCCTGTATCTAATCCAAGGTCACCCACCCACGCAGCTAAAAGTAACCGCGGATTTAGCGCCTCTGGATAAACACTAATTCCGCCATTAATTCCATCGCGGGCATAAGTTGGTAAAAACGATCCAACAAATCCAACTTGTGGCTGTGCATCTGGTGCCTTGATCGCGCCAATGGAGCGCAGCTGCGAATCCTGAGGTAAAAAGGGAACAGGGCCTTGAAAAGCTACGTTTGATTGAGAATCAACAACGGTTACAACAGGAGAGTAACCATTTGCTTGAAGGTAAATTCTTGTATCTCCAATCGTTAGTGGGGAATTTACCTTCATAGTTTTTTTCTCTACTTGCGATTGCCCACCTTGCGACAATGAAACATCAAGTGTGTAATCCTCTGGAGCACCAGTTAATACATTGTATTTTGCAACAAAGTTGTCTGCAGTTAACATAAATTCTGGGAGATTCGAATCTTTATAAAGTTTTCCGTAGGTCAATGAGTCATAACTAGTTGCATTATTAACAAAGCGCTCACCCACATTAATAATTGCCTCACCACGCATTCCAAACAGTGAACTAAAGCTGATACCGACTAAAACAAGGATTAAAGCAAGGTGGAAAAATAGATTTCCTGTTTCTCGGGCAAAACCTTTCTCTGCCGAGATAGAACCGTCTAACTCTAAAACTCTGAATCTATTCTTTTTGAACCATGCACGGGCTGTCTCTAACTCAGTTCCATTAACGCTCCACTGCTGAAAATGCTCCATCCGACCCAGGTTTTTAGGCGTTGCTGGTGGTAGTGCTTGTGCATTTTTAAAATGTTCAATTGTTCTAGGTAAAACGCAGCCAATTAAGGAAATGAAAAGGAGAATATAAACAGCGCTAAACCAAGGTGATCCATAGACATCAAATAGCCAGAATCGATCCATCCACTGAGCTAGCTGAGGTGAATTTTTGAAATACTCAGAGACTTGCATTGGATTTTGCATTCGCTGAGGAAACAATGAGCCAGGAATTGCAGCAACTCCAAGAAGTAATAATAAAATAAGAGCAGTACGCATGCTTGTTAATTGACGCCACACATATCTACCAAGGCTTGTGCCATCTAGTTCAGGAAGTTGTACTTGATTGCTCATTAGATCACCGGAATAAAGTCAGAGATAAGACCACGCATTGAGTTCATTAGCTCTGACCAAAGGCCCAGAACTTGTAATAAGCCAATCAAAATCAAAAATGCCCCACCGATTTTTGATATTACATCTCCTCGGCGATAGATAATCCGGCGAAGTTTGGTTGATTTATCCAAAAATAATCCTGATGCAATAAATGGTAAACCCAAACCAAGGCAGTATCCAAAGGAGAGTACAGCCCCGCGAAGTGCACTTGATTCTTGAAAAGATAATGTCTGAACTGCAGCAAGGCCAGGCCCAATGCATGGTGTCCAACCAATTCCAAATAAAACTCCTAATAGTGGTGCACCTAATAAACCACCGGTTGTTTTCATTTTAGGACGAATCGTAGGTGAAAATGGAAACCGTCCATAAAAGACAAAACCTAAAAATATTGTCATTAGACCTAAAATTCTTGAAATGATCTCTTCATTAGCAACTAGCTGATTGCCCAATTGCCCGAATAGCGCACCAAAAGAAACAAAGACGGCGCTAAAGCCAAAGACAAATAGAAGTGAACCTAAAAATACCTTCCCGCGGTTTACAGAAAATCCTGCAGCAAAAGACAAATAGCCAGGTACAAGAGGTAAAACACATGGGGATAAAAACGAAACTAAGCCAACAATAAATGCAAAGGGAATAGCAGCAATTAAAGAACCACTAAAAAGTTGCTCTACTAAAAATTCCTTCATTGCTGGCTGACTCTTTCAATTAGTTGCGATAAAGATGCCACAGTAACCACTCCAGAGATTCGAGCAGCCACCCGACCTTGTTTATCAAGAATTACAGTTGTTGGAATTGCATTTGCAGATAAAGAGCCTCTGAAGCCAGCCAAGATTGAATCATCAATGACTGTTGGATATGGGATCTTAAATCTTCGTTCAAATGCCTCAGCATTGGCAGGATTATCTCGAGTCAATATTCCAATAAATGCCACCTGGGTATATTTGTTAGCCAAAGCAACAAGTGTTGGTGCTTCGGCCCGACATGGTGAACACCATGATGCCCAAACATTAACCACTGCAACTTTATCTTTTGAATATGTGTAGTTCTCCCCAGACAATGTCATTCCAGAGATCGTGGGTGAGATTTTTCTGTCAGCGTCTTTTATAAATGTAATTGCACCATCTCCAGAGACGAAACTTTCCTCAGAGACAGAACTGCCGCCACCGCCACAACCCGTCAATGTGATCATTAGTGCGAGAGCAATGGCCGATTTTTTCATCGATTATTTTCAGGCAAAAGATGTCTGGCAGGTTCGGAGTATGTGAGTCCTGAAATAAATCCATCATCATCAAAGTGAATACTTGTTACAGAAGCTAAGGTGCATTCACGTTTGCGAGGATCATGTAAAAGTCTTCGGTTTTCTATTGCACTTCTTAATATCCATATTGGCAATTGATGAGAAACACAGATGGCATCTTTACCTTTTGCTGCATCACGTGCTGCAAAAACCGCTGCCAACATACGATTAATTTGTTGATCATATGGCTCGCCCCATGATGGTTTCCACGGATTCCATAAATGCTTCCATGATGATGGATGTTTTAAAACCCCATCACCAACTCCAAAGGGTTTACCTTCAAAAATATTTGATGCCTCAATTAATCTTTCATCTGTTGTAATTGCGATGTTGTGTGCGGCGGCAATAGGTGCCGCAGTTTCTTGAGCACGCTGTAATGGTGAGACATGTAACGCACCTAAGTCGATGTTCTTTGACCATTGGCCAATTGTTGTTGCCATCTCCTGTCCACGCTCAGATAATCTCCAACCCGGTTGGCGCCCATAAAGAATTTTTCCAGGATTATGGACTTCACCATGTCTGAGAACGTGCACTGTTGAACTCATGGGTAAAGCATAAAGCGTCCACAAACTCCATGATTCGCTAGGGTAGTGACATGGCACTCACAGATAAACGGGCCGCCTTCTTTGATGTAGATAACACGCTTATCCGGGGCTCCACGATTTATTTCTTGGGCCGGGGCATGTACCAGCGTGGTTATTTCACGAAGAAGGATATTTCGCGCTTTGTTCTTGCCAACCTGAGATTTCGCTTAACTGGTAAGGAAAAAAAGGAAGAGATTCAAAGATTCCAAGACGCAGCAACAGAGTTTATTGGTGGTCACAACGTTGCAGATATTCAGGCAATTGCAGAAGAGATTTATGATGAGTTCGTTTCACCAGCTATGTGGCAGGGAACTATTGATATCGCCCAAACTCATATTGCAAATGGAGATGAAGTTTATTTAGTTACCGCAGCCCCGGAAGATATGGCTACTTTGATTGCAAAAAGACTAGGTTTAACTGGTGCGATTGGAAGTAAAGCAGAGATAAAAAACCAGATCTATACCGGAAATATGAACGGACCACTTTTACATGGCAAAGAAAAAGCAATTGCAATTAGGGAACTGGCAAGAAATAAAGGTTTAAATTTGAAAACTTGTTTTGCATACTCTGATAGCAATAATGACTTACCACTTCTGCAAAGTGTTGGTAATCCCTCTGTGATTAACCCAGATGCTTTGCTCGGATTGCGAGCTATGGCCGAAGGCTGGCCCATTCATGACTTTCGAAAAGCAAGGTTTATTGGAAGGGCAATTTCACCTGTCGTAGTTCGCCTTGCCGCCCTTGCAACATGGCTGACTCCTCGTAAGCGAAAAGGTTAATTAACTACTTGACCCCATATCCCTGTAATGTAAGCAAGTTATGGAAATGCGCTCATTCTCCGACTACTTGCGTAGTGTTGATGATGCTGCCTTCATTTCACTCTTTACTGCGCGGCCAGATTTAGTTACTCCCGTACCACCAGATATTGCCTCACTAGCCGTACGTGCATGTTCTGCTCCAAGTTTGGCACGTGCGATCGATTCCTTAAATCAATGGCAGTTACAAGTTCTTGAAGCAACAGCAAGTGTGAATGAACCTTTCACAGAAAAAATTATTGCTTCGCTGACAGATAAAGATGCCACAAAGGCTCTTGAGGATTTAATTCGAATCGGATTGGTGTATCCCTCTGATGATGGATTAAGGGTTCCAACGCAACTTCGAGAAGTAATCGGCGCTGAACCTGCCGGACTTGGGCCAGCATCTATGGTGAAGTTGAAGTTAAATGAGTTAGCAGAAGCACCTTTAGATTCTAAAAAGATTTTAGAGCGATTGACCTGGGGACCTCCGCGGGGAAGTGTTGGTGACATTAAAAATCCAGGGCCTGGAATCTCCTGGCTATTAGAGAAAAAATTCTTAGTTGCACTCGATCAGCGCACGGTAATTCTGCCTCGTGAAGTAGCAATTGAGCTACGTGGCAAAAAGATACACAAGCAAGTATGCGTAAAAGCCCCAGAACTTACTGGAACAAAGCGAGACAAGATTCAGATTGATTTAGCTGCAATCGCAAATATCTCAACTGTTTTGCGTTGGGTTGAAGAGCTGCTTAATTTTTGGGCTGAAGAACCTGCAGATGCCTTGCGGGCTGGTGGATTAGGTGTGCGAGATCTTAAAGTTCTTTCAACTCACCTAGGTGTTGATGAAGCCTGTACCGCATTCATTGCCGAACTTGCCTATTTAACTTCTCTGATCAGTATTGATGCAAATGATCAGATTTTGCCAAGTAATAAGTTTGATATTTGGTTGATGCAATCACCTGCAGAGCGCTGGCAGTTATTAGCATCGCAGTGGTTAATTACTTCTCGCGTGAGTGGTTTAGTGGGCCGTTTAGATTCTAAAAATGTAGCTGCGCTAGGTCCAGAGCTAGATCGAGTAAATGCTTCTAAAGTAAGAGGATTAACTCTTAATCTACTCAATGAAAATCCTGGGGTAGCACCTGATTGGATTAGTTTTAAATCTGTTTTGGATTGGCGTGCCCCACTTCGACGTAACTCTTCTTTACAAGATGAATTATCTGAATGGACTTTGAGAGAGGCTGAATGGCTAGGAATAACTGGTCAGGGTGCGATTTCAAAGTACGGCATTGGGTTTCTTAATGGAGATGATTTAGATTTAATTAATCTGGATTTACCAAAAACTGTTGACCATATTTTGATTCAAAGTGATAACACTGCGATTGCGCCCGGGCCACTAGAACATGAAATTTCACAGGCCCTTGCAATGATGGCTGAGATTGAAAGCCGCGGAGGAGCTACCGTCTATAGATTCACCGAAGCAACTATTCGCCGTGCGTTAGATCACGGCAAAACCGGTGATGAAATTAAATCATTCCTTGCAAAAACATCTAAAACACCCATGCCACAACCACTTGAGTATCTAATTGCAGATGTTGCAAAAAAACATGGAAAACTACGGGTAGGAAATACCTCGTCATTTATCCGATGTGAAGATACTGCATTAATTTCTCAGATTATTAATGATAAGAAGTTAGAGATTTTAGGTCTTCGACGCATTGCACCTGAAGTTGTTATTTGCGACATGGATGCGACCGATGCCATGCGCATTTTGCGCGAAAGTGGTTACTTGCCCGCAGGTGAATCAGCAATTGGAATGATTTTAACTGGTGTGAAATCAAATCGAGCCCTGACTAAACCAAGGCCACCGCGCATTATTGGTGAGGTTGAAATCCCAACAGATGATTCCTTAACTGCTGCTATTCGATCTTTACGAACTGGTGAGAAATCAACTCACCGTCAAACAAGATTGCGCCAAGTTGCTAATGAAGCTTTGGGTGCACTTCCAAGAACTACAGCAAATGAAACTATGGAAGTTTTGAATCAATATATATCGCAGGAAAAAACCCTCTCCATTGGTTATGCCGATAACAACGGTGGAGTGACCCACCGAATCATTGATCCGATTCGAATTACTGCAGGCGCATTAATTGCGCGCGATCATGCAACTGGCGAGGTTCAATCCTTTAGAATTCCCCGCATTACCGGCGTAGCACCGTTATAGACTTAGACCATGTTGGCAGACCTGGAAGCGCTAGTACGGTTGGAATCACCAACGCAAGATTTAGATGCTTGTAAAAATGTAGTTCGCCTTGCCAGTGATATTGCTGCACGCGTTTTAGATACACCCGCAGAAATACGAGATGTAAATGGCCGACCTGTTTTTTGGTGGGGCTCACCCAATCCAGAAGTTATTGTTCTGGCTCATTTAGATACGGTTTGGCCTAAAGGATCCTTTGAACCACTGTGGCACATCGAGGGAACTACGGCTCGTGGCCCTGGTGTTTTTGATATGAAGGCCGGATTTATTCAAGCTTTATATGCCATGAAATCAATCAAGGGAGCTGTTGCACTTGTAGCTACAACAGATGAGGAAACAGGAAGTCTGACAAGTAAAGATTTTATTAAGGAAATTTCTGCCAAAGCAAAGTCAGTTCTTGTTGTGGAAGCTTCTTTAGAGGGAAAAGTTAAAACTGGTCGAAAAGGTACTGCGATGTATCAAATTAAAATTTTAGGTAAGGCCTCACATGCTGGTCTTGAACCTGAAAAAGGAATTAATGCAACCGTTGAAATGGCCCATGCGGTTATCGCAGTATCAAAGCTTGCAAATACTCAATTTGGAACAACCGTTGTGCCAACAACTCTAACGGCAGGAAATACAACAAATACTGTTCCAGATTTAGCAGTTCTAGATATCGATATCCGCTCTTTCTCAATGGCGGAACTAGAAAGAGTTGATGCAGCGATCAAAGCGATAGTTCCAGTTAATCCAGGGACAACATATGAGGTCACTGGTGGTTTCAACAGACCTCCATTAGAGAGCTCATCGACTATGGCTTTGTATGAACGTGCTGAAAAAGTTGCAAAGCAAATTGGAATGCCAGTATTAGGCCACGCATCCGTTGGGGGTGCAAGTGATGGAAACTTCGCCGCTGCAGCAGGAGCACAGGTTTTAGATGGATTGGGCGCAGTCGGATCTGGAGCACATGCCAAGCACGAATGCGTTGATATCAGTACCCTTGAAGATCGAAGCAATCTTTTACATGCGCTAATTAAGGATCTACTAAATGAGTGATGGTCCATTAATTGTTCAGAGTGATAAAACACTTCTGTTAGATATTGATCATCCACTATCTGTTGAGTGCCGCCGTGCGATTGCACCATTTGCTGAGTTAGAGCGCTCCCCCGAACATATTCACACATATCGATTAACCCCACTTGGATTATGGAATGCCCGTGCTGCCGGACATGATGCAGAACAAGTCATTGATACATTAATTAAATATTCACGCTATGCCGTTCCACACTCAATACTTATCGATGTTGCAGAAACTATGTCTCGTTATGGGCGCCTGCGCCTTGAGATGGATCCCGTCCATGGTTTGATTCTTATTACCACCGACACAGCAGTGCTTGAAGAAGTAATTCGTGCAAAAAAGATTGCTCCTTTGCTTGGTGCAAGAATCGATTCTGAAACGATCACAGTTCTTCCAAGTCAACGTGGTCAGATTAAGCAGTCGCTTTTGCGTTTAGGCTGGCCGGCTGAGGATTTTGCAGGTTATGTTGATGGTCAAGCACATGAAATATCTTTGGTAGAAAATGGGTGGAAGATTCGCCCATATCAAGAGTTAGCAGCTGAAGGTTTTTGGCATGGTGGATCAGGAGTTGTCGTACTTCCATGCGGTGCAGGTAAAACTATTGTTGGTGCAGCGGCTATGGCTCATGCCAAGGCAACGACATTAATTTTGGTAACAAATACAGTTGCAGCTCGTCAATGGCGAGATGAACTATTAAAGCGAACAACATTAAATGAAGATGAAATTGGCGAATATTCTGGCGCAAAAAAAGAGATTAGACCTGTAACTATTGCTACTTATCAAGTGATGACGAAGAAGAAAAACGGGGTCTATGCACACTTAGATCTCTTTGATTCTTACGACTGGGGCTTGATTATTTATGATGAAGTGCATCTTCTTCCAGCGCCCATCTTTAGATTTACTGCCGATATTCAATCTCGCCGCAGACTTGGCCTCACAGCAACATTAGTTCGAGAAGATGGGATGGAAGGTGAGGTTTTTTCACTCATTGGGCCAAAGCGTTTTGATGTTCCATGGAAAGAGATTGAATCGCAGGGTTACATCGCACCGGCTGAATGTATTGAAGTAAGAGTCAATTTGACTGAGGCTGAACGCTTAACGTATGCAACTGCTGAACCAGAAAATCGCTACCGAACTTGTGCAACTACTCGTACCAAACGAGAAGTTGTTGAATTACTAGTTAAAAAACATAAGGGTGAACAGATTCTTGTGATCGGGCAATACATAGATCAAATCGATGAACTCTCTGAAGTTCTTGGTGTGCCTGTCATTAAGGGAGATACACCAGTCAAAGAGCGTGAAATACTTTTTAATAAATTTAGAAGTGGTGAAGTAACATGCTTAGTAGTCTCTAAAGTTGCTAATTTTTCTATTGACTTACCAGATGCAACAATTGCAATCCAAGTTTCTGGTGCATTTGGAAGTCGTCAGGAAGAGGCACAGAGATTAGGCCGAATTTTGCGGCCCAAGTCTGACGGACGAAGTGCCACTTTCTATTCGGTAATTTCTCGCGACACAATTGATCAAGATTTTGCACAAAATCGTCAGCGCTTCCTAGCCGAGCAGGGATACTCTTACAAAATTATTGATGCTGACGATGTTTTTCAAGGGAAGATTTGAATCGTTCTGGATCTACTCTCCAATAATCGTGATGTACTCCATCAATTAAAGTAACAGGTACCTGCTCTCCATATTGCTTTTCTAAATTTTCATCACCATCTATAAATATTTGATGGATTTCAAATTTCAACTCGTTTTTTAATCCTTGTAAAATATCAAAGGCATCTTCGCAGAGGTGGCACTCTTTTCGACTATAAATCGTAACAAGTTCCATCACTTCTCCTGTTTATCCTGAAAATCGGCTTAGAGAATTGTTTTCTCTTACCACTGACCTTAAACCATGGCTACCTCACTGATAGCGTTGGCACCGTGCATTTCCTTGGGAACAAATCGATTCATTCAACATCTGCTGCAAAATTGTTGGTCGTTTCCACTCTTTTGCTATCGGGTTTAGGAGTCCCAACTGCGGATGCAATCTCCTTTCGGCAGATGCCTGCGACCCAATGGGTTCATGTCCTTACCGGTGACACAGATACCGCACATTCGGTCCGAACAAATTCTCCAGAAGTTCCTACAAAAAATCTTGAAGCTGCTTCTAGATTTGATGTTACCTACAATTTTTTTCCTGAATGGGCAAAAAAAGAAGTTCAAGAATCATTGGATATCTGGGCTGCAAATTTCAGATCATCTGTAGCGATAACCGTGGATGCAACATGGGAGCGCTCAAAGTCAGAGAATATTTTAGGTAGTGCCCGGGGTGGCAGTTATTTTTCTTCTTTTGCAGGTGCCCCAGATCCTGCACTTTGGTATGTCTCAGCCCTAGCAAATGCTTTAGCTGGAAAAGATTTAGACAAAAATAATCCTGAAATTATTATTCAAGTCAACTCACAGGCGCCCTGGAATTCTCGTGGAGATGCAAAGCCAACTCGATCTGAGTACGACTTAAAATCGGTTTTCTTACATGAAGTGGGCCATGGCCTTGGCTTTTCTTCAAATGATTCATACGAACCAACCTTTGGAGTTGGAACGTTATCAATGCCGACTCCATTTGATGCGTACTTGCAAACAAGCGATGGCAAACGATTAGCAGATCTACCTTCGCCATCTAAAGAGTTGGGGACGGCGTTAACCACTTCACTCGTGTGGTCTGGCGCCCTTGGAATCAAGGCAAATGGCGGCGTTAAACCAAGAATGTTTACTCCGGCAATATATGAATCGGGCTCATCGATTTCACACTTGGATGAATCAACTTTTACTAATTCTGTATTAGATACAGTAATGACTCCTAGGCTTGATACAAGTGAGGTTTTTGTTGGGCCCGGTCCATTGATGTTAGCCATGATGGAAGACCTACGAAATAGGCCCCCTGCAGGAATAACAAATGATCTTCCGCTAGCACCTCGTAATGCAACTGCGTTAGTTGGTGATGCATCAGCACTTATTACCTTCGATCCTCCTGCCAACATACGAACTTCACAAATTAGTGAATATGTAATTAAAAATATCAAAACTGGGGTTGAAAAAATATCTGTCTCAAGCCCTGTTGTCTTTACTGGTTTAAAAAATGGAAGCTCCTACACATTTACCGTCACGGCAAAAAATGCATTAGGTGTCTCTGCGGAGGCAAAAACTAATGCAGTTGTTCCCCAGGCCAGTTGGAAGAGCGTCATTTTTGATGCTAACTCAGATGGATCAAATCTTGCAGCCGCTCAATTTAATGGGAAACCAGTAGTTGCATATAACGATAGTAAAAGCGGAGATTTAAAGCTTGCAACCTTTGATGGAAAAACTTGGAAAAAAACTGTAGTTGATGGTGAAGGCGGAGTTCAAGGACGAACCATTAACGAAATCTCTGGTGCGATGAGTTTGTGCGTAAGTGGTGCAGCACCTCGACAAACAATGCACATCTTCTATAGTGACCTAACAGATAAAGATCTTCGCTATGTAAAATTTGATGGAAAGAGCTTTAACTTTGAAGTTATTGATGGCAATGGTGCTTCTGTAAACGACTATGAAGACCCCATCCGAGTTCGTACATCGAGTGATGTCAGTGTTTCGAATGCCTGTGTTGCAACGACTTCAGATATTCAAGTTTTCTACCGTGATCAAACACAAGGCATCACCCTGGGTGCAGTTAGATCTAATGGCGGTCCTTGGCAGTACGAATTAGTCGACGGTGATCGAGCAACCGATGGACGAAGTACTGGCGATGTTAGTTTTCACATGAAGGCTGCTCTTGTAGGCCGAACTACCCATCTTGTCTATGACTCTGTTACCGGCTTTGATGAAAGAAAAAATGTAACTGCTGGTTCAGTTCGTATGGCTAGTCGAATTGGAGTAAGCCCCACTGATTGGCAATATAGAGAGTTAGATCTTTCAACTGATAAAACTTTCATCACAGGTTATGACGTGACAATCGCAAATGTTGCTGGGACTGCTCTGGTGGCTTGGTTAGCAGGTCCATCGACAACACCGGGGGTTGCCAATGAGATTCGATGGTCGAAAATCGATACACCTAAAAAAATATCAAAGATAACAAGTAGTAATTTTGGTCGACCAGGTGAACATCTAACCACTGATGGCAAAACAATCATCTATAACTGTCAAGAGCGATTGTGTGCAATTAGCACAGAGGCAAAAACCTTAAGTCAGAATGCAATTCGACTAGTCAGCAGTTCTCAGTCATTAGTGCCGATCGATAGCGCATGGATGACCGTGAATACGAGTTTAAATCTACTTGCTGGAAAAAATGGGAAATTGGTTTTACTTAAACCGTAATTATTTTGCGTTGCGTCGCTGAATACGAGTTTTCTTTAGAAGTTTCTTGTGCTTCTTCTTCGCCATGCGCTTGCGTCGCTTTTTAATTACGGAACCCATATGTCATGCTCTCTTTTCTATGTTTGCTGTGATTGTGCAGGACGTTAGATTACCGCGTATTACGGATAAAGATTGAAACCAGATCTGCGCTTGAAGTGATAACCAATGGACCTAAATCTTTGGAAATCAGAGCCCCAAGGAGAAAACGTTGGCCAGATGGAGCACTATCAGCTGCTGAAATTGCACCTTTAGAGTTAAAGGTAATCATCAGTGGAGTTGGAACCTTCGGATTCCAGGCAATATTCGGAATGGTGCCAGTCGAAAGAAATAGGAGCTGTGTTGATCCAATCGTAGAGGCTGGACCAGTGCCTGCAAATCTAAATGTCCATGTCGGCAAATATCGCGATGAGAATTTTGTAACAGCGACTTCATTTTTGTTGCCAACTACAACTTGACCTCCGAGTAGTAATGAAGAAGTGGTGCTATTCCAAATGCGATTTCCCTTGCTAATCGAACTGCGGACCACCGAACTAATCTTAAGAGAGTTAGAGACTTTAATGATCACTCCATCGGTTAATCCGACTAGTTTTTTACCGGCAATAGTTTCACTACTTGAACCGACAAGGGTGAAGGTTCCATCTGTATTTCGAGAGACAGATTCGATAGTGGTCGAGAGTGAGCCGATTTCAAGAATCTTTGAGAAAACACCAGAAGAATTTAGTGAAACGATAAATCCTGCATTAGTTTTTTCACTTGCTAAAGAACCAACAATTGTGAGGCCTGCCTTACCGATCAGTAACGCCGTAGGTAAAATCACGTGGCTTGAAGCCAAAACATATGGCGGAGTCATTACTCCTGCGGCTGTAACCTTCCAGATTGTCAACGCCTTTAAATCACCAACAAATGTCGGTGTAGGAATTAGTGCGTTATCAGGATTGATCATTGCTGGTGTAGTACCAGGGGGGGTTATTGACAAGGGCAGTGCCAAAGGTGTTGATCCAGCAATCCAAATGTCTCCCACCGCATCAACGGTTGCGGTAGTTGCAACTGACCCTTGCGATTGATCTAACTGTAATTTCCACAGTTCATTTCCATTTGAATCAAGGGCTTTTGCATAGGCTCTCGAATCTTGTGTTCCATAAACAATTATATTTTTGCCAGAAATAACCACTCCGGTAACTTCTGAAGGTAAACCAACTGTTGTCAGAAGCTTTAAAGGAGTAACAGTTATCTTGAGTGGCGCGGCTTGCGCACTCGGTAAAAATGTTAAAACAGAGACAAAACCAAAAATAATGATGCGCTTCATGCAAGTTCCTGCGCGCGATCACGTGCAGCTTTCATAGCCTTGCTAACTAATTGCTCCAATCCATTATCTGTAAATGATGCTAAAGCAGCTGCTGTTGTTCCGTTTGGACTTGTCACATTTTCCCGAAGAGCCGATGCAGATTTACCGGATTCCTCAAGCATTTTTGCGGCACCGACAATTGTTTGGATAGTTAGAGCAGTGGCATCTTTTTGGTTAAGCCCTAGCTCCATAGCACCAGAAACCATGGCCTCCACGAAGGCAAAGAAATACGCAGGCCCGGAACCACTTGTTGCAGTTACTGCATCTTGTAGCGATTCCTCAACTTCGATTGTTTTGCCAGCTGCTCCTAAAAATCCATTTACAAAATCTCGTTGCCCAGCAGTCACATTCTTTGAAGTTGAGATCGCCGACATGCCCTCTCCCAATAAAATTGGTGAGTTTGGCATCACGCGGATAACTGGATTTGATTTTCCAATTCCATTATCAATAAATGAGATGCTCTTGCCGGCAGCAAAAGTAATGACGAGTGTTTCTGGATGTATGTGGGTTTTAATCTCTGCTAAAACTGCCCCTAAATCCTGAGGCTTTACAACTAAAAGTAAAACCTGGGCAGTTGAAACATTAGCTGCCAGCTCACTTGAATTTACTGAGTATCGTTTGATTAATTCATCACAACGATCTAAGCGCTTCTCGGAGATAGTAATTGACTTTGGATCTAGGCCATACGTTACAAGAGCCGAGATAAGGGCTTCACCCATTATTCCTGCACCGATGACTCCAACCTTTGGTTTTGTATCCATGTAACTAGGGTACCCGTTGAGCCTGTAGGCTCTGCGACTATGCCAGAAGTAAAGCCAGGATTTGCGCGCGATTGGGTTGAATTTTTCGACCCTAATGATGCTGAGACAATCTTTAAATGTGATCTCACATGGCTTACTTCTTACTGGACATGTATTTATGGCGATGGATGCCAAGGTGTTTTTAAGAATCAACCAAATTCAGGGTGCTGTACAGAAGGCGCCATGTATACAGATGAGGAAGATGAAGAGCGCACTCTCAAAGCTGCAACGTATCTAACTCCTGAGATGTGGCAGTTCTACGGTGAAGCTCGTCCAAAGAAGCCCGGCGGTGCATTAAGAATTTCTGAGAAAGATGAAGATGGCGACCGGAAAACACGACGTGTTGAAGATGGATGTATATTCCTCAATCGAAAAGGTTATCAAGCAGAGGGTTTTACTGGATCATTTGGTTGTGTACTTCACCACGTGGCACAACGCGATGGAAAACACTTTGCAGATACAAAACCTGATGTCTGCTGGCAACTACCGCTTCGCCGTAGTTTTGAAACACGTGAATACGGTGAGCGTGAATACTCCGTAACTGTCATTGGTGAGTATGAACGTCTTGCTTGGGGCGATGGCGGCGAAGATTTTGATTGGTACTGCACAAGCAATAGCGATGCTCATGTTGGTACCGAACCTGTTTATATCTCTAACAAGTATGAACTTGAACTTCTCATGGGCAAAGATGCTTACAATGAACTATCCCGCCTGTGTAATGCGCGCATGGAACATATCCGTGAGGCAACAGCACGCTCGCTACCGCTATTTGTGATTCAGCATCCAGCTACATTGGCAGCCCAGAAGAAATAGTCAGCCCCGTGTCATAGGCTTATCGCCATGGCCAAGGTAGAGAAAGATCCGTTTCGTTGCACTGAGTGCGGCTGGACATCCCAAAAATGGGTCGGACGTTGCGGTGAATGCCAAGCATGGGGGGCAGTAGAAGAGATCTCTGCACCTAAAAAACTTTCATTAGTTCCAGGAAACGTTACTTCAAAAGCATTACCGATTGGTGATGTAGATCTTTCCGCAGCACATGCTAGACCAACAGGTGTTTCCGAATTAGATCGGGTTCTAGGTGGTGGTCTTGTTCCAGGTGCTGCAATTTTATTAGCTGGTGAACCCGGAGTTGGTAAATCAACGCTGCTGCTCTCGGTTGCGGCGCAAAGTGCAGCAAAGGCAATTACTTCCCTTTACATCAGCGGCGAAGAGTCTGCATCGCAGGTGCGCTTACGAGCAGAGCGAATTAAAGCTGTTGATCCTAAATTATTTATCGCATCAGAGACAGATCTTGGCGCGGTAATTGCACACATCGATGCAGTCAAACCAGAGCTTGTCATAATCGACTCCATACAAACAATTGGAAGTTCAACTGCCGATGGTGCCCCCGGTGGAGTAACGCAGGTTCGCGAAGTTGCAGGTGCATTGATTCGAATTTGTAAAGATCGTGACATAACTTTGCTTCTAGTTGGACATGTCACTAAAGATGGATCGATTGCAGGACCACGACTTTTAGAACATATCGTCGATGTAGTTCTTCAATTTGAAGGTGAACGGCACTCTCGACTGCGCTTGATCCGTGCCATTAAAAACCGCTTCGGCGCATCTGATGAAGTTGGATGTTTTGATTTAAGCGATTCAGGAATTGAATCCGTGCTAGATCCAACTGGTTTGTTTACTTCTCGCCATGTTGAACCAGTACCAGGAACATGTGTGACGGTAACTTTGGAAGGTCGAAGACCTTTGTTAGCTGAGATTCAAGCACTCGTATCTGCTGGCCGCGAAAATGACTTTGGGAATGCACGCCGAGTAGTTTCCGGATTGGACTCTGCTCGCACATCAATGACTCTTGCCGTTCTAGAACTTCGCGCACATGTTCGAGTTGGTGGACGTGATGTCTATGCAGCAACCGTTGGTGGAATGAAAATGACTGAACCAGCAGCTGATTTAGCTTTAGCGTTAGCTGTTGCCTCTGCTGCTAAATCACTTGCCTTACCAGCCGATCTTGTGGCAATTGGTGAGGTTGGATTAGCTGGTGAAATTAGAAAAGTCAGTGGTGTAAATCGCAGATTACAAGAGGCCTATCGCCTTGGTTTTAAACGGGCTTTAGTTCCAACTGGTTCAGATGTGAAAATTGAAGGCATGGAGATTTTCGAAGTATCTCGGTTAGATGCCGCACTAAATCGGGTAAAAATTAACGGCGAATGAATTCGCTAGAAAAACCAATTGTCACTTGGTTTAAAAAGCATAAGCGCGATCTTCCTTGGCGCGACACAACACCATGGGGTGTAATGGTTAGTGAATTTATGTTGCAGCAAACTCCAGTTAACCGCGTACTACCTAAGTGGAATGAATGGATGCAACGCTGGCCAACCCCGGCAGATCTAGCTAAAGCAACACCTGCCGAAGTTATTACAGCTTGGGGGCGTCTTGGCTATCCACGCAGAGCTCTGCGTTTGCATGCAACAGCAAAGATAATCTCTGAAGATTTTAATAATCAAGTCCCGGAAGATCCTAATATCCTCCAACTTTTTCCTGGAATTGGTGAGTACACCGCCGCGGCAATTGCTGCTTTTGCATTCGAAAAACGCACACTTGTTATGGATGTAAATATTCGCCGAGTTTTGGTGCGAGCAATTGATGGCCAGGAGCATCCAAAGCCTGCTCCAACTTCAAAAGAGAGAAATTCGCGAATGAAGTTGCTCCCGGAAAAGAATGCACATCTTTGGGCTGCTGCAACGATGGAACTTGGCGCAGTTATCTGCACATCTAAAAATCCAATCTGTGAAAAGTGTCCAATTATTAGCCAATGCCAGTGGCTTAAAAACGGCTATCCAAAAACAGATCTTGTTAGAAAATCTCAAGATTGGCACGGCACTGATCGCAAATGCCGTGGAACCATTGTCCAAGCTCTGCGTGAGAATGAATCGCTAACAGAGGGTGCAATTAAAAAACTATGGCCTGATCAATCACAGGTCGAAAAAGCGCTGCTGAGTTTAAGCAGGGATCAACTCATTGAATCAATTCCGCGCAAGCGTTATCGATTACCGGCTAATTAAGCAGTTGGAGCTTGCGCTAAATCTTCAGGTGTATCGGGCATTGCAGATTTTGGTGCACCTTTAAAGGTGAACTCTGCTTCAGTGCCTTCACCGGCCACATCTACAACGATGATTTCACCAGCCTTTAACTCGCCAAACAAGATGCGCTCTGACAATGCATCCTCAATTTCGCGCTGAATGACGCGACGTAGAGGACGTGCACCTAAGAGTGGGTCATAACCGCGCTCTGCCAATAGATCTTTTGCAGCCGGAGTTAATTCAATTCCCATGTCTTTGCTCTGTAGGCGATCATCAAGGTTTTTAAGCATTAGATCAACGATTTCAATGATCTGAGGCTTAGTTAATTGATGGAAGACAATTACATCATCGATGCGGTTAAGGAACTCAGGGCGAAAATGTGACTTAAGTTCGTCAGTTACTTTGCCCTTCATGCGTTCATAATTAGTTAGATCATCACCAGTATTGGCAAAACCAAGACCAAGTGATTTAGAGATATCACGAGTTCCAAGGTTTGTAGTCATGATGATGACTGTGTTTTTAAAGTCAACGGTGCGACCTTGTGCATCTGTTAAACGTCCATCTTCAAGAACCTGTAAAAGTGAGTTGAAGATATCTGGGTGAGCCTTTTCGATCTCATCAAAGAGAACAACAGAGAAAGGACGGCGACGAACTTTTTCAGTTAACTGTCCACCCTCGTCATATCCAACATATCCTGGAGGCGCACCAAACAAGCGTGATGCCGTATGACGCTCAGAGTATTCAGACATATCGAGTTGAATCAATGCATCTTGATCACCAAACAAAAATGAGGCAAGTGTTTTTGAAAGCTCTGTCTTACCAACACCTGAAGGACCGGCAAAGATAAATGAGCCACCTGGGCGGCGTGGATCTTTAAGGCCGGCACGTGTGCGGCGAATTGCTTTTGATAAAGCCTTGATCGCTTGCTCTTGTCCAATAACTCGGTTGTGAAGCTCTGCTTCCATGTTAAGAAGACGGGCTGTCTCCTCTTCAGTTAACTTAAATACAGGAATTCCAGTTGAGATTGAAAGCACTTGTGCAATCAACTCTTCATCAACTTCAGTGACCTTATCCAAGTCAGTTGCTTTCCAGTTTTTCTCAGCTTCTTGTTTTTCGATGATAAGAGTTTTTTCCTTATCACGAAGAGTTGCTGCTAATTCAAAGTCCTGGCCATCAATGGCAGACTCTTTCTCTTTGCGTGCATTTGCGATTTTATCGTCGTATTCACGAAGCTCAGGTGGGGCGGTCATGCGCTTAATGCGAAGACGTGATCCAGCCTCATCAATGAGGTCAATTGCCTTATCTGGCAAGAAACGATCAGAAACATAGCGATCAGCCATGTTTGCAGCAGCAGCTAATGCACCATCTGTGATTGATACGCGGTGATGCGTTTCGTAGCGGTCACGTAACCCTTTGAGAATTTCAATTGTGTGAGCAACAGTTGGCTCTTTTACTTGAATTGGCTGAAAACGACGCTCTAGGGCTGCATCCTTTTCAACATGCTTGCGATACTCGTCAAGTGTTGTTGCACCGATCGTCTGTAGTTCACCTCGAGCAAGCATTGGCTTGAGAATACTTGCAGCATCGATTGCTCCCTCTGCAGCTCCCGCACCAACTAAGGTGTGAATCTCATCGATAAACAAAATGATGTCCCCGCGAGTTTTAATCTCTTTAAGCACTTTCTTTAAACGCTCTTCAAAGTCTCCACGGTAGCGACTACCGGCAACTAGTGCGCCAAGATCAAGTGAATAGACTTGCTTGTCCTTAAGAGTCTCAGGAACATCATTTTTATAGATTGCCTGTGCAAGACCTTCAACAACAGCTGTCTTACCAACACCTGGTTCACCGATTAAGACTGGGTTGTTTTTTGTTCGACGTGAAAGAACTTGCATGACACGCTCAATTTCATTTTCGCGACCAATAACTGGGTCAAGCTTTCCTTCACGGGCTGCTTGAGTCAGATTGCGGCCAAATTGATCTAGAACTAAAGAAGTTGATGGCGTACCTTCTGCAGGTCCTGCCTGAACTGATTCTTTTCCTTGATAACCAGAAAGTAATTGAATAACTTGTTGGCGCACACGATTCAAATCGGCGCTGAGTTTAACGAGAACTTGTGCGGCAACTCCTTCACCTTCACGGATTAAACCAAGAAGAATATGTTCAGTTCCAATGTAGTTGTGTCCTAACTGCAACGCTTCGCGAAGTGAAAGTTCAAGAACTTTTTTTGCGCGCGGAGTAAAAGGAATGTGTCCACTTGGTGCCTGTTGTCCTTGTCCAATAATCTCTTCAACTTGAGCTCGGACGTTTTCTAAAGAGATACCGAGTGATTCAAGAGCCTTTGATGCAACGCCTTCACCTTCGTGAATAAGTCCAAGCAAGATGTGCTCGGTGCCGATGTAGTTGTGATTGAGCATGCGTGCTTCTTCTTGGGCCAGTACGACAACGCGTCGGGCTCGGTCGGTAAAGCGCTCAAACATGGGCAGTGCTCCTTTGAATCGATCTGTCGTTAAGCCTAATACCTGCAGCCATTGGCCCGCGAGGTGGATTGCCTATGCCCTCTACAACCCCAAATGTGGCGGGGTTATGCCCGAAATAGGGCTAAATCTAGGGCCGATTTTTCTGCTATTTCAGGATTATTTCCGACTGAGTTCGCTTACAGCTCTTTGAGCATTCGGGTATTTCCCAGAGTATTTGGTTTCACCGCTTCAAGATCTAAAAACTCTGCAACACCTGCATCGTAGGAGCGCAATAGTTCAGCATAGATTTCAGGGGCAACAGGAGTTCCTTCTATAACTTGAAATCCATGACGACCAAAAAACTCAGTTTCAAAAGTTAAACAAAAGAGTCGTTTTATTCCTATCGCTTGAGCCCGCGAGATTACTGACTCCAAAATCTGATGTCCCACTCCCTGGCCCCGAAGTTTTTCAATAACTGCAACAGTTCGAACTTCGGCTAAATCTTCCCAAAGCACGTGCAGTGCTCCACAACCAACTACATCATCTCCTTCAACAGCTACCGTGAACTCTTGAACACTCTCATAGAGAGTTACGGTTTCTTTTGTAAGTAGTCGTCCCTGTGGTGAATAAGAATCAATGAGTTGGCGGATTCCTTTAATATCACTGGTATGTGCTGGGCGAATCTGCATTTCTTATTCCAACTCCGGTTTTACAAGTGGGAACAAAATAGTTTCACGAATTCCAAGGCCAGTAAGTGCCATCAAGAGTCGATCAACACCCATTCCCATTCCACCGGTTGGTGGCATTGCAAACTCCATTGCGCGCAAGAAGTCTTCATCAACTTGCATCGCTTCTAAATCTCCTTTTGAACCAAGTGTTGCTTGCTCAACGAGACGATCACGTTGAATCACTGGATCAATTAGCTCGGAGTAACCAGTTGCTAATTCAAAACCATCCACATATAAATCCCACTTTTCGGCAACTCCTGGAAGTTCACGATGTGCACGCACTAGTGGTGAAGTATCTACAGGAAAGCCCATAACAAATGTAGGTTCAATCAATTGATCTTTTGCAACGTGCTCAAAAATTTCTTCCGCTAGCTTGCCTGTAATCCACTTAGGGTCAATTTTCATTCCAAGTTTTTCAGCGATTTTCTTGAGCTCTGCTAAGGAAGTTAAGGCTGTTACCGTTTCGCCAACTCCATTTGAAATCGCCTCGTATAAAGAGATCTGCTTCCACTGGCCACCTAAATTTGCTTGGCGTCCATCATGATGAGTTACAACGTGAGAGCCAGCAATAGCCATTGCAGCATTTTGGACAAGGTTACGAGTTAAGTCAGCGATCGAAATCCAGTCTCCATAGGCCATATAACTTTCAATCATCGCAAACTCAGGTGAGTGTGAGGAATCTGCACCCTCATTGCGAAAGTTACGGTTAATTTCAAAGACCCGTTCAATGCCTCCCACAACACAACGCTTTAGAAAAAGCTCCGGTGCGATTCGAAGGTAGAGATCCATATCGTAAGCATTTGAAAAAGACTTAAATGGACGCGCCGCTGCCCCACCGTGCATAACCTGCAACATAGGAGTTTCAACTTCAATAAAGTTTTCTTTTTCAAAAGTATCTCGTAATGATTTCATCACGGCAGGACGCAAACGTGCGTTGCTCCGCGCCTCAGGTCGCACGATCAAATCAACATAGCGCATACGAACGCGAGTCTCTTCTGACATTGGTTTGTGATCATTTGGTAAAGGTCGAAGTGACTTTGATGCCAAATTCCAGGAGTTAGCAAGGATTGAAAGTTCACCTCGCTTTGAGGTGATGATTTCGCCAGTTATCGAAACAATGTCACCTAAATCAATATCTGATTTCCAGGAATCAAGAGCATCTTGGCCAACTTTATCTAGAGATAACATCGCCTGAAGTTCGGTGCCATCGCCTTCGCGCAAGGTCGCAAAACATAGTTTGCCTGTATCGCGCTTAAAGATAATGCGTCCAGTTAAAGATTCGATATCCCCTGTAACCATATCGATCTCAAGACCAACATATTTTTCACGGATCTCTACCAGAGATTTTGTGCGGGGAACTGAAACTGGATATGGCTCAATATCTCGCGCAATTAAGGCAGCACGCTTTTCTCTGCGAATTCGAAGTTGTTCTGGTAAATCTTCTTCAGCGCCAGAGTTTGAAGCAGAACCGGTTTCGTTGTCAGTGCTCATAGGTTGGTAAGTCTACCGACTCAAGCATTTCGCTCATGAATTAGACGAAGTCCAATCAACGTTAAATCAGGCTCGTGATGCTCAATTGTTTCTGAAACACCCACCATTAGGGGTGCCAAGCCACCTGTAGCAATAACTATTGGCTTTTGAGAATATAAATCAGCAAGCTCTGCTGTAATCCGATCCACTAATCCATCAACTTGGCCAGCAAATCCAAAAATTGTTCCAGATTGCAAGGCTTCAACAGTATTTTTTCCAATGACATTTTTTGGCTTGATTAATTCGATCTTCCGAAGTTGAGCCGCGCGAGCTGCAAGTGCATCGACAGAGATCTCAATACCTGGTGCAAGAGCACCCCCTAGAAACTCACCTTTTGGTGAGACAACATCAAGATTTGTTGATGTACCAAAATCAACAACAATTGCCGGACCACCAAAAATTGTATGCGCGGCTAGAGTATTTACAATTCGATCAGCGCCAATTTCTTTTGGATTATCAACTAGAAGTGGAACCCCAGTCTTTGTTCCAGGTTCCACAATAGTTACAGGAACATCTACAAAGTAATCGGCAATCATGGTTCGAAGCTCCCGTAAAGTAGCTGGAACTGTAGAACAGATTGATAGACCAGTTAAATTGTAATCCTCGACAAGTGCTCGAAATTGAAGCCAAAGTTCATCCGCGGTACTACGTGGATCAGTTTTCACACGCCACGAGCGAATCAACTCCTTGTCTTCAAAAATACCAAGAACAGTATTTGTATTACCTACATCCACAGTCAACAGCATCTTTATCTCCCTACCATCGCCATATTGTCAATTAATCGAACTCCTTCAACCCAGCCAGCAATAATTGCTCTCCTTGATTTAGTTGATTCTGTCGCTAATGAAAAATTTTCCTCATCAATGACAGTTGCGTAGTCTTTTTTAAATCCAGATTCTGTTGAGATCGTTGAATTTAATATCTCAATTGCAATCTCAACTGTTGGAGCTAACCTTGCTGCAGAGAGAGCTCTATTAACCACTAACGCACTATTTCGACCCTCATCACTTAGGTGCACATTGCGCGAAGACATTGCAAGCCCATCGAATTCACGGACTGTTGGTACACCAATAATTTCAACCTTACTTTTCATGGATCTGATTATTGAAAGTTGCTGAAAATCTTTTTCCCCAAAAACTGCTTTGCTTGGCTTAGTAAGAGCAAATAGGCGATCCACAACTGTTACTACTCCATCGAAATGACCTGGTCTTGATGCCCCCTCAAATATCGAACCCAATGGACCAGAGCTAAGAGTTTGAAATCCTTCTGGATAGAGATCTTCGAATTCAGGAAACCAAACCTGTGTTGCACCAGCAATAGTTGCAATCTCGATGTCACGTTCTGGAGTACGTGGATACTTTTCAATCTCTTCTTTATTTTCAAATTGAAGTGGATTAATGAAGATGCTTACGATTACTTCTTTATCTAGTGTTCGAGCACGCTTAATCAATGCTTGGTGGCCTTTATGTAAGGCACCCATTGTTGGGACTAATACGCTCATGTGAAGTGGCTCCAGTCCTTTCAGGTACCGGGCGAGATGTCTGTAGTTTAGCGCTAAGCCGGCAGTTGCTCCAAAAGATCTTTTATCGCTCCGTGGGTTAGCAGGATTGCATCAGGCTCAATTTCAAACCAGGGTTGCAAAACAAATCTACGCTCATGGGCTCTTGGATGTGGAAGTACCAACTCATCGGCTTTGCTGATTAAGTCTCCGAATTGAATAAGATCTAAATCAATTGTGCGAGGCCCCCAATGTTGAATTCGCTGCCTACCTAAGGTTTTTTCTATTCCATGAAGCATTGATAACAAATCCATTGCAGGAAGATCGCTGTCAACAATACAAATCGCATTTAAATAATCTGGTTGCTCAGGACCGCCAACTGGTTTTGTAGTTATATAGGAAGAAACTGATTTAACATTAGTGGCCTCGCGTAATAAAGCTAGGGCAGTATCTAAATTATCTTTTGGATTTCCCAAGTTAGAACCCAGAGAGATGACTGCTTTCATCGTGATTTATTTACAGTTACTGAAATATCTTTGACTTTTGTTTCCACAGGTGCTTGAGACTTATGAACTGTAACTGTTACTGCATTTACTTTAAGATGTGTTCTCAAAATTCGTTCTGCAATTCTGTATGCTAATTTTTCAATTAAGTTGACCGGATTTGTCGTAATCTCTTCATACGTTAAATCAGTTATCTCTGCGTAGTTAACCGTGTCATCGATAGCATCAGAATGTGCTGACGGTGCTAAATCCACTTCTAGGATCAAATCTACATAGAAGTCTTGGCCATTTAATCGCTCAGATTCAAATAAACCATGATGACCATAGCCATGGATGCCGGTAAGAATTATTTGATCACTCATGATCCCAAGGCCTCCTTGTGTGGCTTAACAGAGTGAACTCTAACGGCCCAAATACCAGTTCCCTTAAGTTTCTTCGTCAAATTAATTGTGGCCTCTTCTCGTTGATCAGGAGAATCACCACCTAAGAATCTTTTACGTGAACCACCAACTAATACCGGATAACCCATGTCAACAAAGCGATCAATTGCATCAATGATTGCCCAGTTATGTTCTGAATCTTTTGCAAAACCAAGACCAGGATCGATAATTAGATTATCTTTAGTAACTCCATTTGATAATGCATCCTGAATTCGATCTTCAAGCTCTGAAATGGTCTCTGAGACAACATCTTTATAAATGGCTTTTGAATTCATATCTTTGGAATGTCCACGCCAGTGCATTGCAATATATGGAACTTTTAATCGCGCTGCAGTGGAGAGCATCTCATTATCAGACAGGCCTGCACTCACATCATTAATGATGGATGCCCCAGCTTTTATCGCTGCCTCTGCAACGCTAGCCCGCATGGTGTCGATACTTATTTTTGCACCAAATGATGCAATTTTTTCAATTACAGGAATCGTGCGATCTAATTCTTCTTGCTCACTGACTCGTTCTGCACCTGGTCGTGTTGATTCTCCACCGATATCAATAATATCCACGCCTTCTGCAATCATCTCTAATCCTCTTGCGACTGCAGCATCTAATTCATTATGTCTTCCACCATCGGCAAAGGAGTCAGGGGTTACATTTAAAATACCCATAACTAACATAAAACTAGCCTCTAGTTATTAAGGCGATTGCTTCTGAACGTGTTGCTGCATTATTTAACGCTCCACGCACCGCTGATGTCGTTGTACGTGCTTGTGATTTCTTTACACCTCGCATGGACATACAAAGGTGTTCACAATCAATAATTACTATTACTCCCAGTGGATTTAAAATCTCCACCATCGCATCTGCAATTTGTGTGGTTAAACGCTCTTGAACTTGCGGACGCTTTGCATATACATCAACTAAACGTGCCAGCTTTGAAAGTCCAGTGATCTTGCCACGAGGAATGTAACCGATGTGCGCTACACCGTGAAAGGGCGTTAAATGGTGTTCACAGTGTGAAAAAACTTCAATATCCCGAACGATAACTAACTCTTCATGACCAATATCAAAAGTCGTTGTTAAAACATCTTGGGGTGATTGCCACAGGCCTTCGAAATTTTCTGCCATCGCACGTGCTACGCGAGCAGGAGTCTCCTTCAAGCCCTCGCGATCTGGATCTTCACCCAAAGCAAACAAGAGTTCTCGGACAGCTTTTTCTGCACGTTCTTTATCGTATGGCGCTTTCGCCCGGCCATCTGAAACAGTGAGTTTATTTATCGTCACTTACAGCCTTTTTACGTCTTGTTGGTTTTTTTGTATCCGCTACAGGTTCTACTGCAATTCGTTCAGGCACATCAACAGGAGGTTGGGAAGATGGAATTCGTGTTGCAGAGCCAGTCCATGCAACTCTTGCACCCACCTTCTTTACTTTCTTGAAGATTACTGCAATCTCATCTTTATTGAGAGTTTCTTTCTCAAGTAGTTCAATAACCATCTCGTCAAGAATTTTGCGATTTGTAACTAAAATATCGAAGGCTTCTTGGTGAGCAGTTTCAATTAATGTTCGAATTTCACGATCAACGATTCCAGCGATGTTTTCACTGTAATCACGTTGATGGCCATAGTCGCGCCCCATAAATGGTTCACTACTTCCGCCGCCTAATTTGATAGCTCCAATAGCTGAAGTCATTCCATATTGAGTAACCATTGCCCGCGCAAGTGATGTGGCTTTTTCAATGTCATTTGATGCACCAGTTGATGGATCATGAAAAATTAACTCTTCAGCAGCACGGCCGCCAAGAGAGTAAGCCAACTGATCCAATAGCTGATTTCGAGTTGTGGAGTATTTATCTTCATCCGGTAAAACCATTGTGTAACCCAGTGCACGGCCACGAGGCATGATTGTGACTTTGTGGACCGGATCTGTATGTGGCAAAGCGTATGCAACAAGTGCATGCCCTGCTTCGTGATAGGCGGTAACTCGACGTTCTTCATCACTCATCAAACGAGATTTTCTTTGTGGACCAGCCATTACACGATCTATAGCTTCATCTAGTTCTAAGTTACCGATATCTGCTTTGTTTTCACGAGCTGATAAAAGTGCAGCTTCATTGACAACACTTGCAAGATCGGCGCCTGTAAAGCCAGGTGTGCGTCTGGCATAGTCCACTAACTTCACTGATGAGTTAATTGGCTTACCTTTTGAGTGAATCGCCAAAATAGCTTCGCGACCTTTTAGATCTGGACGATCTACTGCAATTTGACGATCAAATCGACCTGGTCGAAGTAGCGCTGGATCCAAAACATCCGGACGATTTGTTGCAGCAATTAAAATTACTTTTGAGTTCTCTTCGAAGCCATCCATCTCTACAAGTAATTGATTGAGAGTTTGTTCACGCTCATCGTGACCACCGCCCATACCTGCTCCGCGCTGACGTCCAACAGCATCAATTTCATCAATGAAGACAATTGCAGGTGCGTTCTCTTTGGCCTGATTAAAAAGATCACGAACTCTTGCGGCTCCAACACCTACAAACATCTCTACGAAATCTGATCCAGAGATTGAATAGAAAGGTACGCCTGCCTCACCTGCGACAGCACGCGCCAACAAAGTCTTTCCCGTTCCTGGTGGGCCAAAAAGCAAAACTCCCTTTGGGATCTTTGCTCCTAAAGGTGCGTACTTCTCTGGTTTTGCAAGAAAATCTCTAATCTCATCTAACTCTGCAAGAGCTTCATCAGCACCTGCTACATCTTTGAAGGTCGTTTTTGGAACGTCATTGTTTTGTAGTTTTGCCCTTGATTTTCCAAATTGGAAAACTTTATTTCCACCTTGAGCTTGACTCATCATCCAAAAGAATAAAAACCCAATGAGTAAGAACGGCAGGACTGAAAACAAAAATGATACAAAAATAGATTGTGATGGAACCTTAACATTCCATCCTTTAGGTGGTGGATTTCCCGTTAATGCATCAATAATTGTTGGCTCTTGGCGAGCTACATAAAATGCTTCAACTTTTTCAGAACCATTAATCGTGTTACCTGGTGTCAGAATCAAGCGGATCTTTTGTTGTCTATCAACAATTTCAGCAGAGAGAACCTGAGTCTTAGAGATCGCATCAATCGCCTGTGATGTTTCAATCTGCGTATATTTGTTTCCAGCAGATGAGATTTGCCCCAAAGCTGTCACAGCAAATATTGCAGCAATTATCCAAAATAAAGGACCTCGAAATATTTTACCAGCGCGGGTTGTGGGCTTCTTGATTGGTTTTTTTGCAGAAGTTTTTTCCGATTGCTTACTAGTAAAACTTTTCTTAATCTGCTTCTTAGGCTTTTGCACTTGTGACATAGGTTCTAGTTCTCGTTTCTACAAATTACTCGTACATGTGCTTGGCAAGCACACCAATAAAGGGAAGGTTGCGATACTTTTCATCAAAATCAAGGCCATAACCGATTACGAAATCCTTTGGAATATCAAAGCCAACATACTTAACATTGACTTCAATTTTTGCTGCCTCAGGTTTGCGTAATATTGAAAGAATTTCTACAGATCCAACTCCTCGTGATTCTAAGTTTGATTTGAGCCAAGAAAGCGTCAATCCAGAATCAACGATGTCTTCAATGATCAAAACATTGCGGCCAGTAATGTCACGATCTAAATCTTTCAGGATTCGAACTACTCCACTTGATTTAGTACCCGATCCATAGGATGAAACCGCCATCCAATCCATATCAACGTGGCGTTGTAGTGCGCGTGAAAAATCCGCAACAGCCATAACCGCACCTTTTAAAACACCAACGAGCAAAAGGTCTTTACCTTCGTAATCTTTACCAACTTGAACGGCAAGCTCTTTAATTCGAGTTTGCAACTGTTCCTCTGTAACGATTACGCGTTCGATATCGCCTTTAACTGCTTCTAAATCCACGGTTCTCCCTATGGTCGCTGCGTTGAGAGCGAAAGTCTGCCCGAAATTCGCTCAACCTTCACACCACCAGGAAGATTTGTAGCCCCTTGGCCGCTCCACGCGGTGATCAACGCCTCAATCACGCTCACGTGCTCTGCAGTAACTGAGCCAGAGGGAGCTCCTTGGGCATAGATAGCCATTCGCAGAACTCTGGTTCGAATGGCCTTGGGCATCGCCTCTAAGTGGGCACACTCTAAATCCGCCAAATCTAATTGCAACGCCTCACGTTGTGCCCAATGATCAAGTGCATCTGCATCTTCACGAAGTAAATGCGAACTGCGTGCGAGGGCTTCAGAGATTCCCGGACCAATAGTTTTTTCTAATATTGGTAACGCTTGCACGCGAACTCGAACCCGTGCAAACTGTAAATCTTCATTGTGTGGATCTTTCCAAAAAGATAAATCTGATTCTTTGCAGTAGTTCTCAGTTGTTTCCCGAGTTAGTTCAAGAAGTGGGCGAACATATATTCCAGTATGAGCTGCCATGCCAGATAGAGAACGGGTACCTGAACCGCGAGCAAGTCCTAACAAAACTGTTTCAGCTTGGTCATCCTGTGTGTGCCCAAGAAAAACTGCTACGGCATTTTCAGAAAGTGCCATTTCGTTAAGGGCTTTGTATCTTGCAGTGCGTGCAGATGCCTCTAATCCATCTTTGATATTTACTTCAACTTTTTTTACAAAACAATTTAAATTCATTGCTGAAAGTTTATTAACAACGTTTTCTGCTTGAGCTTTTGAACCTGGTTGTAGTTGATGATCAACTGTAATTCCAAGGACAGTTATAGCTAATGGCTTAGCTTCAATTGATAGTGCATGTGCAAGTGCAAGTGAGTCAGCCCCACCTGAAATGGCAACTAGCACTTTATCGCCAGCCTCAAATTTTTCTAACCACGTCCGTACTGCATTGCGCACTGCAGGCACGGCCATTGTCATGGCTTAACAATAGTGGCGGATTAGACCCGCCCACCAAATGGCATCATGCCTTTAATGCTGTACATATTGGAGTAAAGCAAGCCACGGTCCTTAGAGTTTGCTTCCCAAATCATGCCGTTACCAGCGTAAATAGCAATGTGGTGAATTGTAGATACCGAACCCTTATATGAGTAGAACAAAAGATCACCAGGGACTAGATCTTTCAAAGAAACATGCATCGTATAAGTTGAATACAGGGCAGAGTTTAATCGATCCCAATCGGGCCAACCAAGACCTGCTGATTTATATGCTGCATATACAAGTCCCGAACAATCAAAAGTGTTCGGTCCTTCATCGCCCCAAACATATGGCTTGCGCGCGAGTACCTGTGTTTTTGCAAAGGCAACAGCTTTATCTCTTTGTGCCTGAGTTGTTCTACTTGTTGCGCGCCCCTTAAAGCCTAAATCACTCCACACACTTTTTTGACCACCGGTTTGAGCAGCAGTATTTGCCTGGCTTTCTTCAAGTAAGGCCAACTGTCTTTGCTGTTCGAGAGTAGTTCTTACTTTGCGTGCACTATTTAATTGACGCATTAGCTCGTCTTGAACTTTTTGTAGTTTTGCTACTTCTTTTGCTTGTTCTTCCTTAGCATCGTCTGCAACTTTTTTGGCAGCGGCTACTTTTGTAGTAGCAACTACCTGCGCTGCTTTTGCATCATCTGCAATTTTCTTAGCTTTAACTGCTGCAGCCTCTGCAACCTTAAATCTCTCAAGTGCAACTGAGTTCTGCGCACCTAAGGTTCCAAGAGTTGAAATTTGATCAATAAGATCTTGCGGACCATTAGAGCTTAGAAGCGGCGTAATATCACTCATGTTCCCGCCAAGAATGTAGGCGTTGGCCGCTAAGCGTCCAATAGTTTTATGAGCCTCGGCAACTGAGGCAGCAGTTTCAGCTGCATGCTTTGCCGCTGTATTGGCCATAACAGTTGCAACTGCAAGCTCTTCTTGGGCTTTTCGATATAGCAATGCAGCTGCATTTGCTTTGGCAGTGAGTGTACGAAGATTCTGAGTTGCTTCGGCAAGTTTTTTTGCCTGAGCATCCGCGATTTTCTTTTTTTCAGCTTCTACTTTTTTTGCTGCTTCAATTTCAGCAAGTGTTGGTTTTGGAGCCGCGAGAGCTGGAACCGACGATATCGACAGCCCCAAAATGACAGCGAGTGAAATCGCCCTTAACATTTTCACTAAAAACCTTTCGCAGGGAAGGTCTCTAGAATAAATGGCGAACCTTAGAATTCAGGGGTTTTAGCCGCTGGTGTCCTTAATTAGCTACGTCACGGCGAACAAAAAGTATTGACGCAACTATTGCCCCTACACCTACATAAATTCCACCCACTACTAAGGCGTTTTTATAAGCCAAATCTAAGGTTCCTCCTGATGCGATTGCATTCAGCTGTGCTCCAGGAAGCCAATTTTGAAGTGAACTCTTCACGGCAATCAGTAGATTCTCAACAATGAGAAGCCACAAGACGCCAAATGAAATAGCACTTATCGGTGAGCGTAAGAGCAAACCAAGAACCATCCCAATGATTCCAAAGCCAACAACTGAGATTGTGACATTAACAAATGAGGTAAGAATCGCCTCAATTCCAGAGGATGTAAACCACAGATCGGTATTTACCTTGGCACCAGGTGCCAGAACAACTGAGGTAACTATTCCGATTATCGCTGCCAAAATAATCATTACAAGGGCAAATATTTTCATAGCAACCAACTTGCCAATCAGGATTTTTAATCGTCCTGGTTGGCGAATTAATAAATTACGTAATGTTCCATATGTATATTCCTGGGCTGTTTGAGCAGCAAAAACACAGAGTGCAATGATTCCTAGAAATCCACCAGTGCTTGCAAAGCCTTGAACTCCACCGGTTGCAAGTCCCAGAACTTCACGACCTACTACTCTGCCACGATCAGAGTTACCTTGTGGTGAATCAATTAATAGAAATAAAAGAGCTGAAAACAATCCGCTAAAAAATACAACAGCAGCCATGGTTCCTAAAAACAAAGTAGGCCGACGTAATTTTCGTAGCTCTGCAGAAATGACATGTAACATTACTTATCTCCTGTCATTTCAAAGAATGTCTCTTCCAGATTTGGTAATTGCGGTGCCAATTGGGCCAATGTTATTCCAGCATCAAAGGCGGCTTTATTGAGTACTGGCGCCCAATCCATCTCAGCTAAAACATGTACTGAGTCATTTCTAATTACTGCGTGATGTCCGGCTGCTTCTGCTATTTCCACTATCTTCTGTAAATCAGAGTGCTCTAGTGACTTAGCAATAATTGTTGGCTGTTGTTGGGCCATTAATTCACCAATAGGACCAGCAAAAACAATTTCACCTTTTCTTAGCATCACTATGTAATCACTAATTATTTCAAGCTCTGAAAGTAGATGAGAGGAAACAAATACAGTTGTTCCTTCATTGGCTAAGTCACGCAATAGAGCGCGGACTTCTTGAATTCCTTCAGGATCTAGACCATTTGTTGGTTCATCGAGCATAAGAAGTTTAGGTTCAGGAAGCAGCGCTGCAGCAATTCCTAAGCGTTGCTTCATACCAAGTGAATATGTCTTGTACTTAGATTTACCTCGATCTCCGAGACCAACTTTTTCTAACAATATTTGAACACGTTCGATTGGAAAACCGCCAAGTTTTGCAAGCACCATTAAATTTTCATGGCCAGATAACGCTGGATAAAATGCTGGTCCTTCAATCATTGCACCAACACGACTTAAATATTTTTCTGGATGCTCTATTGGTTCACCAAGTATGTGGCCCTGCCCAGTTGTTGGAGTAATGAGTCCAAGCAACATTCTCATTGTTGTTGTCTTGCCTGATCCATTGGGCCCGACAAACCCACACACTGTGCCGAGAGGGACTTCGAAGTTGATATGGGAGACGGCTAAACGGTTGTCGTACTTTTTTGATAAATCCCGAACCGAGATTGCTGTCTTGATCATGGTGCCTACTCTGCCACAATTGAGCCATGAGCAAACGCCCATGGGGTTATCGACCAAGAACAGAGAAGAAAGATCCGCATTGGGATCTACATTCTCAAACTCACGCTGTTCGCGCTGGAACTACCCGATCTGGATTCGGTGAAACTTCAGAGGCTTTGTACTTAACCAGTGGTTTCACTTATGCAACAGCCGAAGAAGCCTTTGACTCTTTTGCAGAAGAGACAGATCATTATCTTTACGGTCGTTTTCATAATCCAACAATTTCTATGTTTGAAACACGCCTGGCTGCTATTGAAGGCGCAGAAACTTGTGTAGCTACTGGTTCAGGTATGTCAGCAATGTTTGCATCCCTTGCCTGCATTGTTGAGACAGGTGACCACGTTGTTGCATCTGCTGCGATGTTTTCATCATGTTACGTAGTAATCACTGAATTTTTACCAAAATGGGGAGTTACCTTTGAACTAGTTAGGGGTAATGATCCTGGGGATTGGGCAAAAGCTTTAAGCAAGCCAACAAAAGCCGTCTTCATCGAAACACCAAGTAATCCACTGTTGGATATTGTTGATATAAAAATGGTGAGCGATTTGGCACATAAAGTCGGTGCAACTGTCATTGTAGATAATGTAATGGCCTCACCTGTTCTTCAGAAGCCACTAACACTTGGCGCAGATGTTGTTATGTATTCTGCAACAAAACACATTGATGGACAGGGACGAGTCCTTGCAGGAGCCATTCTTGGATCAGGTGCGTACATTAAAGAAAAACTTTTACCATTTGTTCGACACAGTGGACCTTCGCTAAGTCCCTTTAATGCGTGGGTACTTGTTAAGTCACTAGAGACAATGGAGATGCGCGTTGAGCGCATGGTTTCAAATGCCCAAGAAATTGCAGAGTTTTTGGAAAGACAGCCTTCTATAAAATCTGTGATGTATCCCGGACTTAAATCTCACCCAGAACATAAACTGGCAATGAAGCAGATGAATAGCGGTGGTGGATCAACGATCGGAATTGAATTCAAAGGGTCACAGGCTGATGTCTTTGCCTTCATGAATAAGCTCTGTGTTATTGATATATCCAATAATCTTGGTGACAGTAAGTCATTAATAACTCATCCATCTTCAACGACTCATCGCCGATTGTCACCAGAGGTGCAATTGGAAATGGGTATTACGCCATCAGTACTTCGTCTATCTGTTGGATTAGAGCATTCAAGTGATTTAATCAAAGATATTGAGCAGGCATTAGCTAAATAATTGAGCAACAACTAGTACTACTGAAAAAAGACTCAAATAAGTAATTGACCATTGAAATATCTTCCCAGCTACTTTTCCATAATCTGGTGATCCATCTTTTAACTGCAGTAATTGAAATGCAAAAATTAGTCCTAAAAAGATAGTCAGCACCATCGACCATAGGGGTAGTGATGCAAGGCTAATTAGCGCAATTGATGAAGAAATCATCAAAATTGTATGTAACCACATTTGCCGGCGAACATTGCTTTTTGTTGCGACCACAGGAAGCATGGGTGTTCCTGCCGATGCATAGTCATCCTTGTACTTGATTGCCAGCGACCAAAAATGAGGTGGGGTCCAAAAAAAGATCACAAAGAAAAAAGCCCAAGCCGTTAAAGAAAGTGAATTGGTGACTGCTGCCCATCCAATCAAAACGGGCATACAACCAGCTGCTCCACCCCAAACAATATTTTGAGAAGTTCGCTGTTTCAACGCCATCGTATAAACAAGTACGTAGAAAACTATCGCAATAAAGGCTAGGAAGGTGGCAAGTTTTGTAGTGAAGATCCAAAACAAAATAAGTGATAAGACGCCAATAGCTATGGCAAATATTGTCGCCTGAGTTTTAGAGATTAATCCAGTCACCAAGGGCCGTTTAGAAGTTCTTTCCATTAACTTATCGAGATCACTTTCAATAACCATATTGAAAGCATTGGCACTTCCAGCAGCAAGTGTTCCTGCAACAATTGTTGCAAGCGTTAACCCAAAACTTGGTAACCCTTTTTCTGCCAAGACCATGGCCGGCAAGGTGGAAACTAGAAGTAGTTCCACGACCCTGAGCTTCATCAGGTCTACATAGGCTTTGGTGGTTGAACTCACCGTCCAAGATTACTCAACCTTTTAGGTCAACGCTCCACAGTTTTCTGAATTTACCTGATTTGCTGAGTTATGTTGCTCTCAATCAAGGTGTTGATTTCCGTATTGGACCCTAGATATCAAGGCAATTACGAAAAATAGTAGTGAATCGTTCGTGATAAATTCTTATTAGCTTAACCCGAAGGCTAGTAGAGTTATTGCATGCGAAGAGTTTTTCTAATCCTTAGTTTATTAGCTTCATTTTCATTAGTTTCAATTCCTGCGCAAGGAGAAGAAGTTGTAAAAACGAGTTCAATGAAATTGATAAAAACAATTGACGGTTCAATTGCACCTAAATCTGTAAGAACTTCAAATGACGGCATAATCAGTGCACATAACATGATGTATAAGCACTCAATCACAATTTATGATTCAAAAACTTTTGAGCTATTAAAAACTATTCCCGATTCTGTATCGCTAAAAGATTTTGGTTTTTCCAAGAATGCTTCAATATTTAAAGGTGCTCCCGTTGAAGGTTCCTTTTCACCAGATGGTAAATACTTATACGTAAGCAATTACTCAATGTATGGTCCCGGATATAGTAAAGAAGGAAGTGATACTTGTTCGCCTTCATCTGGCTTTGATAAGAGTTTTGTCTATCGAATAAATCGGAGCAATTATCAAATTGATGCAATCTATCCCGTTGGTTCGGTTCCTAAAGTCGTTGAAGTCACTCCAAATAATCAATACGTTTTGGTTGCGAATTGGTGTTCTTACACAGTCTCAGTAATTTCTATTGCAGAACAAAAGGTAGTTAAGACAATAAAGATAGGTAAATATCCTCGAGGTATTGCAATTAGTAATGACTCAAGTAAAGCCTACGTTGCTGAAATGGGAGGTAATAGAATCCATGTGATTGACCTTGCAGATTTTTCAACCTCTTACATACCAATCGGAAGTAATCCAAGAGCAATAGTTCTCTCACCTGATAATTCAAGGATGTATGTAACTATGAATCTTTCCGGGCGCGTTGCATCTTGGGATTTAGCAGAAAATAAGCCCGGTAAGTCTGTGCGAACTGGAAACAAGGCAAGAAGTCTTGCCATAAATTCTGATGGATCAGAGCTTTTTGTCGTAAATTACTTAAGCAATACTCTCTCAAAGATTCAAACATCAAACATGAAAGTTTTGGAAACTCTAAAGGTTTGTCCAGAACCAATCGGAGTTACTTATGATGATCCAACTAAAAACACTTGGGTTGCTTGTTACAAAGGACAAATTAAGATCTACTCAAATAATTAAATACTACAAAGGTAGTGGAGAAATCTCCGCAGGTATATTGGGAGCGGCTATACGTCCTAAAATTTTATCAATAGCAGCACGTGCCTTTTTTGAAGATGTATAGCCCCTGGGAATTTGATCAGCTAGTGCAACAAATACATATTCACGGTCAGTAGTTTCAACAAATCCTGCAAGATTAACAGTGCCATTTAAAGTTCCTGTTTTTGCTCGTACTAATCCAACTGCATCTGGTGCTGTTTCAAGGAATCGCTCGTTGAGAGTTCCTGAGACACCGCCTACTGGTAAATCTGAATACAACTGTAAAAACCGTGGATCATTGCGAAGTTTAAATAAAAGCTGTCCCATCATCTGTGCTGTGACTTTATTTTCTCTCGATAACCCACTTGCATCTTTAACAACTAACTTACTTGCGTCAATTTCATATTCAGCAAGTAATTTCCTGAATATCTTTTCAGCTCCCAGTATCCCAAATGGTTGACCTGCTGCACGAGCAGATAACCGTGCCAATCTTTCTGCCAATTGATTGTCACTCCATAACATCATCCAATTGAGAATTTTTGATACAGGGGGTGATGTTTCGGTAACTACTGGGTTGCTAATTTCTGCTGAAATTTGAGCATCTGTTGAGCTTTTAAATTTAGGTTTGAATCCACGCTTTGCCCAATAAACCCTTAAATTCTTTACGTCCTGGGCATATAAGCCACTGTAGACAACTGTGTAATTGGTAAGGGCTCCTGCATTGGCCTGTTTAACGGCGTTGGTGCTGTTACTTGCAATATGAGACAGCGATGCACGTTTCATCTTTCTTGCTTCTCTATGGTTTGTACTGATCCAAGGATCCAGAGATCCTCTAATAAAGAGTGTATTTGTTTCAGGCGCAATTGTTACTGTAGTTGTAAAAACAGAAAGTGGATCCAAATATTGCAACACCATTGCCCCAGTCAAAATCTTTATTACTGAAGCGGGCTTGCGTTGTGCATAGATATTTTTTGCATAAATCGTCTGACCAGTTGAGCCATCTATCACGATCATTGCTGGGTTAGACAATGTAGGAGAGCTCACTAGTTTTTCAAAGACTGCCGGAATTTCTGCTGGCCCCAGGGCTGCTTGCGCGGGAAATGCAGTAAAAGTAAAGGCAAGGGCTACCGCGACGTAGTTTTTTATTCTTTTCATGGATAGTTCTACCGCGCAGAAGCGATGATGATATTTAATATTGTTAATAAAACCATCGTTGACCAGATTTTTTTTGAAAGTTCAGGCTTCTTAAGGTTTTTATATCCCAGCGCAAGTATGGTCAGAAGGAGTACAAATTTAATTCCCACTTTTATATGATTGAGTGGCTCCTCTGGCTTTACAGAATCATGTAAACCGACCATTACGATTCCAGCAACTAAAGCGGCAAGGCTGGCATGCATGACACCGGGATTGAGTCGGCGGGGATTCTTCGTTGTCTCTCGAAGAAGGAGAAAAAGAATCCCAATTACTGAGAGTAAGTGGATGACATATGCGACTGTATTGATTGCTGACATGAAATCAGTTTAGAGTGCCTCCATGTCTTCTCCAACAACCCCAGCCAGTATTGGTCCAGGAGAGTTTTTTCCAGTCGTAGGCGTTGGTCCGCACGAGAAACCTTGGCCAGAGGGCGCTCATTTTGACCCTGAATTATTACTGAATGGTGATCGAAGAAATGTCTTAGATCACTATCGATATTGGAGCATAGAAGCGATAGTTGCTGATTTAAATACCAAGAGACACAAATTACAGATTGCGATTGAGAACTGGCAGCATGATCTAAATATTGGATCTGTGGTTCGAACTGCTAATGCTTTTAATGTCAGCGCTGTTCATATTGTTGGGAAAAGGGACTGGAATAAGCGCGGTGCAATGGTGACAGACCGTTATTTAACGGTGATACACCATCCAACTATCGAAGAATTTGCACGCTACTGCAAAGAGATTGACCTTCCAATAATTGGAATTGATAACGTGCCTGGATCTAAACAGCTTGAGTCAGCGCAGTTGCCTGAAAACTGTGTACTGCTCTTTGGCCAAGAAGGTGCAGGTATGTCTGATGAAGCAATTAATGTCTGTGAAGTTTTGTACGAGATTAATCAATATGGATCAACTAGATCGATGAATGCTTCCGCAGCTGGTGCTATCGCTATGTACCACTGGGCGCTTCAGCACCTACCACGCTAGTTTTTTGGCTGCTCCCCAAAGGAATCCTCTGGCTGTTCATCGAGAGCCTCTTGCACAGATTTTAAGCGGCGTTCAATTTCATCGGCCTCATCGATTCGGCCTTGCATTCTCATAATTTTACATATCCGAGTCTCAATGTCCACGATGAATTCAAAATCTTTAGGTTCATCTTCACTGACTACAACTAGGACATTCTCTAACGTTGCCAAACCATCATCGAATTTTTCAAGCAAAATTTGCGCTTTTCCATACTCAAACAGTGCAAAAACTTCTCTACGGTGATCATGTCCTGTTTCAAAAACATCTACAGCTTTTTGAGCAGTCTCAAGTGCGAGTTCGCCCTCTCCAAGTTCAATAAGGCAGGAAGCAATTTTTTGATCACACCTTGCAACGTGAATAATCTCTTTATTGCGCTTAAACAATACGCGAGCTTCTTTAAATGCTTCAATTGCTTTTTCATAGTTTTTTAATTCACGTTCGGCGCATCCAATTAAATGAAGATCATTTGCTGCACCAATTTCATTGCTATCAACCAAGTGCTCCTGTGCACATTCATTCATCGTTAAAACAACTTTGTCATATTGCTTTGACGTGTACCACCATTCACCTAATGTGCAGGCAAGTTCTAATGCAATCGGTGATTTGTTCTCCCTTAAAATCTCTACAGCTTTACTCATTGCAGTTGCCGCTTCATCAATTCGCTTGAGTTGATTTAAGTTGTAACCAATAGCTGAATAGGCTTGTGCTAAACCTTCAGATGCCGATGTAACCCCAAGTTGTGAATAGATATCGCGCGCTGTTTCAGCAAGTGCGAGCGCTTCGTCATATTGGCCGCGCGCAAAAATTCGAGCACTTAATTCATAAAATGTGCTGGCACGCTCTTCGCCCTCAACCTCAGGAATTCGATCCCAGAGCATCTCTTCAGAGACGAGCTCTTCCATTCCTTCGTCTTCGCCCATACGTGTGACCTTATACGCACAGTGTTAAGGGTGTGTGAGAATTTCAGCCCGCGCCAAGGTGAAATTTGGATGGCTTCCTGGGCCCAAACCCCGAGGCAAGGCCCTTATGCATTCAAGATGCAGATGCGAACCTTTTGCATTAACATTTTCCCATGCATATTCCAGATGGTTTCATCGATGTTCAGACTTCGGCCATATTTGCTGGATTAGCTGCCGCAGGGGTAGCCACCGCGCTCAAAGGCGCAAGAGGTCAGCTAGATGAAAAAACCGCGCCCCTTGCAGGTCTAACTGCCGTCTTTATCTTTGCCGTACAGATGCTCAACTTTCCTGTTGCCGCCGGAACAAGTGGCCACCTATTAGGCGGTGCATTGGCTGCAGTATTGGTTGGCCCGTGGGCTGCAACATTGGCGTTAACGGTAGTTCTACTCATGCAAGGCTTCTTATTTGCCGATGGTGGTTTAACTGCCGTGGGTCTTAATGTATTTAATATGGGTGTTATCGGAGTATGGGCTGGCTACGGTGCTTTCATGATCATGAGAAAACTGCTTCCAAAAAATAAATCTTCAATCGCAGTTGCCGCCTCTATCGCTGGACTTCTTTCAGTTCCTGCTGCTGCCGTTGGATTTACGATTCAATACGCAATGGGTGCAACTGCAACTTTCTCAACTACAACGGTACTAAGTGCCATGGTTGGAACGCATGTCTTAATCGGAATCGGTGAAGCGTTAATTACAGGGCTAACTGTGAGCGCAGTTCTGGCCAGTCGCAGTGATTTAGTTTTCGGTTGGAAAGACAACAAAACTGTACTGGAGATCAAACATGCTTAAAAACCGCAAGTTTTATTTTGGAGGATTTATCCTCTCCTTATTTCTTGCAGGCATTCTCTCTTTTTATGCATCCTCATCACCAGATGGCTTAGAAAAAGTTGCCGGAGAGATTGGATTCATTGAAAACGCAAAAGAGCACACCAATGCTGATGGAACTTTGTCTGATTACGGTGTTAAAGGAATTGAGAACGAACGAGCATCAGTAGGTTTTGCTGGCGCTATTGGTGTTGTCGCTACAGCAGTTGTTGCCGGATTGACCTTTAAATTAATTGCGCGCAAACCTGGAAAGAGAAAGAGTTAATACCACCACGCAAGGCCATCATCACGGGCATGATGTAGGTGAAAGACTTTATCTTCATAAGCATTCGATCGTTCACGAGCTGGCCTCACACATAAAAATAGTCTCAGCTATCTCATTTATTTTGGTAGCGGTTTCAACACCAATCACACAGTGGCAGGCATTTATCGGCTATTTCATATGGGTTTTAATTGTTGCTGCGATAGCAAAGATTCCATTTACGCTGTTATTTAAGCGTGCTTTAATTGAAATCCCTTTTATATTTTTTGCAATTTTGATGCCTTTTTTTGGAACTGGTGAAAGATTTCAGCTTGGCACATTTAATTTGTATCGTGAGGGATTAATCGCTGGGGCTGGAATTGTTGTGAAAGGGACTTTGGGAGTTTTAACAGCAATAATCCTTTCAACTAGTACAACGGCCCGTGAGATTCTTCGTGGCTTAGAGCGTCTTCGACTTCCAGCATTAATGGTTCAGATCGCCTCCTTCATGTTGCGATATGTAAATGTTGTAAACGATGAGATGGAGCGGATGAAAGTCGCCCGCGAATCTCGCGGTTTTGAGGCCACAGGCATAAAGCATTGGAGAGTTTTAGCTACAGCCGCAGGAGCGTTATTTATTCGCTCATATGAACGCGGAGAGAGAGTGCATTTGTCGATGCTATCTCGTGGATACGAAGGCATTTTGCCCCATGATGAAATCAAAAAATCCTCTCTGCGCATTTGGGTTCTTGCGATTTTGTATCCAGCTATTGCAGCCTTAATTTTTCTAACAACTTCAATGATTGGAAATAAATAATGTCAATGCCTAGCCTAGAAATCAAAGAGTTAGCCTTTGCCTACCCAGATGGCAACCAAGCACTTTTTGGAGTTAATCTTTCAATCGAAAAAGGTGAGCGAGTAGCACTCCTTGGTCCAAATGGCGCGGGCAAGACAACTTTAGTAATGCATATGAATGGGATTCACCCAACAGCCCAGGGGTCGGTGCGAATCGCTGGTGAGTTAGTGGATGCAAAAAATAAAGATTCGCTCAAACAGATTCGAGCAAAAGTTGGAATAGTTTTTCAGGATCCTGACGATCAATTGTTTATGCCGACAGTTGGTGAAGATGTTGCATTTGGTCCTTACAACATGGGTAAGCGTGGAGAAGAATTAGATGCAATCGTAAAAGATGCACTTGATCTAGTTGGTATGGCTGAGTTTAAAGACCGCCCTCCTCACCACCTTTCTTTTGGTCAACGCAGACGCGTAGCCGTTGCAACAGTGCTTGCAATGAAGCCTGAAATTCTTGTTCTTGATGAACCCTCATCAAACCTAGATCCAGCTAGCCGACGTGAATTAGCAGATATTTTGCGATCACTAGACATCACTATGGTCATGGTCACTCATGATCTTCCTTATGCAAACGAACTCTGTGAAAGAGCGGTAATTTTAAAGGGTGGAATCATTGTCGCCGATGGGTCCACGCATAATATTCTTACAAATAAGGCGTTGCTCGAGGCAAATCGCTTAGAGCTACCAGTTGGTTTTTCCATTCAATAATCTGCGGTAGAATTAATGTATTGGTGCAATCGCATCGATGTACTTCCCCCGAGTGCTGCAATATGTAGCACTACATGCGAGTCTTATTTTCGCTCTGGACGCCATAAGCGCGATCCATACCCGAGACGCGCTTGTCGTCTTGATTGGTGTTTATTTTCATGTCTCTACAACCACGTATTGCCGCGCCCGGAAAAGCCCGTCGCGCCGCCTCTGTCGGAAAACCTAAGCGCGCAAAGAAGGCTGCTGCATTTAAATCTGCCGCACCAAAAGCACGCCATACCTCTGCTCAAAAAGCTGCCCGTAAAGGTGCCGCTTCAGGTACAAAATCAGCAAAGCCAGCAACTGGAAAGCCTGTAACTCGCCGCTATTCAGATGTTGATGCATCTACAGTTTCGAAGAAAGAAGCTCGTCTTTCAGACCGTTCAAAACTTCGTGCAGAGCGTTATCAAAAACAAACTGCATCAAAACCAAGACCAACAGAGGCACCTGATGAACGCAAAGCACGTATTGAGCGATCACAGCGTCCAGACTCTCGTGCAAAGAAATTTGTAAAGGAGCGCGATGCTCGCGAATCTGCGCCACGTACTAACCGCACAGAGCGTCCCGAGCCTTCAAAGCGTACTAACCGCACAGAGCGTACGGAAAAACCTACTGCACGCACATCTAGTCAACCAGAGTTCAAAAAGAGTTATAAGAAAGCAGAGCGCCCAGCGTTTAAACGAGACGATGCACGTGGAGCCTCTGCACGTGGAGCCTCAGATACACGCCCAACTAATCGACGTGATGCAGTAAAAGCAAAAATTGCACGCACTGATGATGGTCGCCCAAATTTTGAGCCACGTAAGTATGAAAAGTTTGATCCAACTCGTCCGAAAAAGCGAAGCGCAGCACCGGATACTCGTGCTGCAAACTTTCGTGCAGAGCGACCAGTGCGTGATCGCCGTAATGACTCACCAGCATATGCCCGTGATGATTTCAAAAAACATAGTAAAACGCACTCAAATGCCGCTGTAGATTTTGGCGCAGATGACAATTACATTTCAGCAAACTTGGCTGATGCAAATCTTGTAGATGCAACTCCTCTTACAGAAATTACCACTACATTTGCTGAGCTTGGAATTGCAGCTCCACTTGTAAATGCACTGAGCAAGCAGGGAATTATGCATCCCTTCCCTATTCAGATTGCAACTCTTCCTGATGCACTTGCCGGTCACGATATTTTAGGTCGAGGACAGACAGGTTCAGGAAAAACCCTTGCATTTGGTTTAGCACTTCTTAATAATCTAAATGGCAAGGTTGCAAAGCCTCATAAGCCGTTGGCACTTGTCTTAACACCAACTCGTGAACTTGCACAGCAGATCGATGAAGTTCTAATGCCTTTGGCACGTTCAATTGGCCATGAATCAGTTGTAGTTGCTGGTGGAATGTCTTATGCAAAGCAGATTACTGCGATGCGCCGTGGAACTGCAATCTTGGTTGCAACCCCTGGTCGATTAATTGATCTTCTTAATAAAGGTGAAGTGCAATTAGATCATCTTCAGATTACAGTTCTTGATGAAGCAGATCAGATGGCAGATATGGGATTTTTGCCAGTAGTAAAAGAGATTCTTGATCAAGCAAAGCTTGATGGTCAGCGACTTCTATTTTCTGCAACTCTTGATCGCGGTGTTGACTCACTTGTTCGTCAGTACTTAAAGAATCCAAAGACTCACTCACTTCAAAATGATCGTGCCTCTGTTTCGACTATGGAGCACTTTGTTTTGGTCATGAATCCTTCAGAAAAGGATGACATTACAAATCAAGTTGCAGCGCGAAATGGAAAAACGATCTTGTTCGTAAAGACTCAGCGCGGTGCAGATCGTTTGGCCGACAAGCTAGCTCACGCAGGCGTGCCAGTTGGTGCCTTGCATGGTGGAAAATCACAGGCTGTACGTACTCGAACCTTGGCAATGTTTAAGGACACTGCAAATGCAGCATTAGTTGCAACCGATGTTGCAGCACGCGGAATTCACGTTGATGGAATTTCACTAGTCGTACATGTTGATGCTCCAACAGATCACAAGGATTATCTACACCGTGCCGGCCGTACTGCACGTGCAGGTGAGGCAGGAACTGTTGTAACACTTGCAACAACTCGTCAGCAAAAATCTATTGGCTCACTCATTCAACGAGCTGGTGTTCTTGCTAAGTATGTTGGTGTCACACCATTGAGTACTGATTTGATGAAAATTACTGGTGCACAGGAGCCTTCTGGTATTCCTTACATCGTGCCAATCGTTGAAAAATCTGTGCGAAGTGGTGGGAAGCGTCCGCGCCCTAACTCAAGTCAACGTCGACGTCGTCCTCACTAAATAACTTAGTAATTATTTAGGTAATGCTGGTTTAACCAGCTGATCCAGAACCTGACGGACCAGCTTTGCGCTGAACCTGTGGAGCGCCTCCACTTCTTTGGCCTCCACGAATCTTTGATCCGGAGTCGGCATGTGCCTGAGTACCTGGTGCGCCTTTTTTGTTTTTCTTAGCTTCAAGAGCGGCAAGCATTCTTGCTTTTACATCATCATTTTTATCAGGCATGGTGTAAGTCTACTGCACTATCAAGGGAGCAATTAAGCGCTAGCTTCCTTATATTCACGCAAACGTTCCAAAACTTCAGACTCACGGTAGCGACGATGTCCGCCCAATGTTCGAATAGCAGTTAACTTTCCGGCTTTTGCCCATCGAGTCACAGTTTTTGGATTGACATGAAATCGAGCTGCTACTTCTTTGGGAGTTAAAAGTACTTCAGCATCTGGAATGCGGCTCATGAAGTTTCCTCAAACTTAACTCGTTTTACTCTGGTCGGTTTTGTCCATATTGACCCCTATATAGGTGAAGTATTGCTGGATTTTCAGGTGTAAGCAATAGCAACTATGAGGCTTGTTCAAATGCTTGAACTAAGCGCCAACGTGACATTAATCGCTGGTATCCGGTTCCGGCCATCATTCCATCTGATGCGGCAAGACCTGCAACTGAATGTAATACATCTTCAATTGATGAATCAGATTCCAAACCGTCTTCCCCAGAATCTCGTAGAGCCTTGTCCATGTAATTAGCTAAACCACCATAATCGAGTTCCACTAAAGATTCTGGATGAAACAGTTCTAACCAATCTAATAGATTTTCTAGCTCTTCTTCTACAGGGCCTTCACCAAATGCTCCTAATACAGCCTCATGCGCAGAAGCACACCTTTGCTTTGCGTTAGCAATAGATGTTAATGCCTTTGAATAAACACCATGCTCGTCCTTGCCACGGGTTCGCTCTTCAGGTGTAAATAAAATAAACCAACGGGGCGGGATTAACCAAGTCTCATTTAAAATATGTGGGGTTTTGTCATCAAGTAAATCTACGCCAGCAGTAATGACTTCTTCCAGTACGGGTGAAATAAAAAATGGAACAACCGTACTGGGAAGAGAATCTTTAAAACTATCAAGTGCTGCCCAACAACGTGTTGCGGTGGACCATGGAGATAGATATCGAATTTTATCTTTATCAATGATGTGTACGCCATCTGGGCGACCTGCGGGTGGTTCTGGTTGTGCAACACGGTGAAGTGCTAATTTTTGTTCGCGATCAAAACTCGATGCATCATTTTCAATTCCTTGCCAGCGCAAACGATCAGCAGCATCGAAGGCGGAGATTGGTTCGTAGATACGAAGTGATGCGACGTACGGTGTTGCTCTCACGAGCGTGGAATGTAATTGCCCTCGGCAAACGGATCGTCATCATCCTTGCGTGTTGATGTATCGAGTTCGCCATGCAACTCTTTAGTTAAGCGATCTAGATCCATGTCTTGCCCGTTATATTTCAAATCACGTGCAACTTTGGTTTGTTTTGCTTTTGCGCGGCCGCGACCCATGGGCGACCTCCTTCACTAATTGCTCTGCGTCAGAGAGGTAGGTTATCGCGCTTGGCAATTACCTTCCACCAGGTTTTAAGCGCTAAAGGGGCAGGTATTGCGACAGATCTGCCCTCAAACCAGAGGCCAGAACAGCTCCACTGGCCACAGCCTGATCCCAAGTGAGCTCGCCTGAGGCTAAAGCCAGCCAGGTTTTGGCATCCATCTCAACTGTATTGGCAGGAGTTCCTCGAGTGTGTGTTGGACCCTGACCACACTGAACAGCTGCATAAGGTGGAATGCGCACTTCTATTGCACGACCTGGAGCTTTAACTGTTAATGCCTGAAGGGTGCTCTTTACTTGAATTAAAACTTCAGGATCACGCATGAAAGCCCTGTGATTTATCGAATTGAATTTGGTGTGTATTTGGCTGCAACAGGATGGGCGGAAATCACTTTATTAATTCGGACAATAACTCGTGAGACTTGTTCACGGGATTCACCAGTAAATTCAATTGGATTGCTCATTAAGGTATCTAGCTCAGAGCGTTCAAAAGGCAATCGATTGTCCTGTGCTAAATCATCTAGCAGTGTGTTTTTCTTTCCTTCGCGCATTCCAAGTGCAGCCTTCACAGAGTGCTCTTTGATAATTTCATGAGCAAGTTCGCGGCCGACGCCAGCCTTTACCGCTGCCATTAATATCTTGGTTGTTGCTAAAAATGGTAGATAGCGATCAAGTTCTGCGGCAATAACTTTTGGAAATGCCCCAAATTCATCAAGAACAGTGAGTATCGTTTCGAGCAATCCATCAATTGCGTAGAAGGCATCAGGTAGCGCAACACGGCGAACAACGCTGCACGAAACATCGCCTTCATTCCATTGGTCTCCAGAAAGCTCGCCAACCATAGATGCATAACCGCGTAGTACCACGGTAAGTCCGTTGACTCGTTCACATGATCGGGTGTTCATCTTATGAGGCATTGCGCTGCTACCAACTTGTCCGGCTTTAAATCCTTCAGTTACAAGCTCTGCACCTGCCATTAACCTGATTGAAGTTGCCAGCGAAGATGGTGATGAAGCAATTTGTACAAGCGTTGTAACAACATCATAATCAAGTGAACGCGGATAGATCTGCCCAGTTGAATCTAAAACATTATTGAAACCAAGCTCTTTTGCAATGGCGCTTTCTAGGCTCAAATGTGACTGAGAAGAACCAAGCAGGTCAATGGAATCTTGCGCTGTACCCACTGGGCCTTTTATTCCGCGCATGGGATAACGGTCCTGCAAAGCAATGAGGCGTTCATATGCAAAGAGCAGTTCTTCAGCAGCTGATGCAAAACGCTTTCCCAGAGTTGTAATTTGTGCAGGAACATTGTGTGATCGACCAGCAATTGGCTGATCTGCATACTGCGCGGCTCGTTCACCTAAGCGAGCAAGGAGAGCGACAACTTTGTCATGAACAATTTCAAGAGCGCTTCGGATTTGTAATGCTTCTATGTTTTCAGTTAAGTCACGGCTAGTCATTCCTGCATGGATCACTTGGTGTCCAGCCAAAGCATTGAATTCTTCAATTCGAGCTTTCACATCATGGCGCAACTGCTTCTCGCGAGCATCGATTGATGCTAAATCCACTTGTGTAATTACCTTTTCGTAATCTGTAATTACATCCTTGGAGATCGAATGTCCTAAAGTTGATTGAGCTCGCATAACTGCAATCCATAGTTTGCGCTCGGCGATAATCTTTGATTCTGGCGCAAAAATTTCACGCATTGCTAAAGTTGCGTAACGATCGGCCAGAAGGCTCATTAAATAAACTCCTTCACGACAATTGTTTGGTCGCGTCCTGGACCAACACCGATTGCACTCATTGGCGCTCCCGAGATCTTCTCAAGAAAAGCTATGTAGTCCTGAGCATTCTTAGGTAGATCTGAAAGTTTGCGAGCACTAGTTATATCTTCAGTCCAGCCAGCTAAATATTCATAAATAGGATTCGCGTGATGGAAATCGCTTTGTGAGGCAGGAAGTTCTTCAACTCGCTTGCCATCAATTTCATAGGCCACGCATACTGGAATCTTTTCCCAACCAGTTAAAACATCTAACTTAGTTAGAAAGAAATCTGTTAACCCATTTACGCGCACTGCATATCTGGCAATAGGTGCATCAAACCAGCCACATCGACGTGCACGACCGGTTGTTACTCCTATTTCTCCACCAATTCGTCGTAGCGCTTCACCATCTTCATCAAATAGTTCAGTTGGGAAAGGCCCACTTCCAACACGAGTTGTGTAGGCCTTCACAATTCCAATAACTCGATCGATCTTTGTTGGCCCAATTCCAGAGCCAGTACAGGCGCCACCAGCTGTGGGATTGCTCGAAGTAACAAAGGGATATGTTCCATGGTCAACGTCTAACAATGTTCCCTGGGAACCTTCCAGAAGTACTCGTTTTCCTGCTTTTAATGCCTGATCTAATATTAAAACTGTATCTGCAACATATGGTCGAAGGATATCTGCATACTTCAAATACTCTTCTAGTACTTCTTCGACTTCGATATTCTTACGGTTAAATACTTTTATTAAGATCTGATTCTTATCATGTAAAGCACCCTCAAGTTTTTGTCGAAGAATTGAGGGATCAAATAGATCTTGAACTCGGATTCCGATGCGATTGATTTTGTCGGCGTAAGCAGGACCAATACCGCGGCCAGTAGTTCCAATTTTTGACTTACCTAAAAAACGCTCGCTAACTTTGTCGATTGTTCGGTGGTATGGAGTTATTAAATGCGCATTCGTTGAAATGAGTAACTTACTTGTATCTATTCCGCGCTCATTTAACCCACGAATCTCTTCTAGCAAAACACCGGGATCAATTACAACACCGTTCCCAATAACAGGAATCACATTTGGTGAAAGAATTCCCGAAGGCAAAAGATGAAGAGCATATTTTTGATCACCGATAACAACTGTATGACCAGCATTATTTCCGCCCTGATACCGGACTACATAATCAACGCGATCACCCAATAAATCGGTAGCTTTTCCCTTGCCTTCATCGCCCCATTGAGCGCCAAGTAAAACAAGTGCAGGCATTAGTAAAGCCTCT
>Ga0209442_1000043_pt1 | contig 70700 bp, 61 predicted proteins | sample LauGreSBDMM110DD_2_FD_187565 | JGI IMG/M metagenome (GOLD analysis project Ga0209442, IMG submission 187565) | Freshwater lake microbial communities from Lake Michigan, USA - Sp13.BD.MM110.DD (SPAdes) (version 2) | ecosystem: Environmental > Aquatic > Freshwater > Lake | place: Lake Michigan...
CCTGGCGCTCCGCTGGTTTCAAATTCAGTGTGCGAAATTTTGGCTTGCTGATTTTGATAGTTGGTGTTGTTGCTATGGCATACCACTCTAGAAGCAGGCTGCTGCTGGCCATTGCAACGGCTTTGTTACTGTGCTGGTATGAGGCAAATGATTGCAATGCTATTCAGTGCCTCCAAAGGAAATGGATTCGCGAACTGTCAAACGCTTCTTACGCTATTTTTCTCATTCACTTCAGCGTCAGCTTGCTGGTGAGTGCGGTGGTCTTTAATTTTTGGCCTGAAAATATCACCGTCAACGCAGTGGGCTTAGGTGTTTCATTCGGACTGTCGATTTGGATGGGGCGATTGATACACCAAGCCATTGAATCGCCAAAACCGAATTGGAAGCGATACTTACAGTGGGCTGCCACATTGGTGGCAACCTGCACGGGCGTCATGTTACTTGGCTGAAGCCACTTGGCTTTCGTTCACCTTGCCTTGGATGTAGGCCAGTGCTGCTTCAACCTGGTCAATCAAAATCAGGCATAAGTCGCCTGCAGAAAGTCGCGCAAGTGCCGCATCAATGGCATTGAACTCACCTTGAATGTCTTGCACATATTGGGTTCGGACAGCACCATTGAGACCGTCGCGAAGCAATTGAATCACTTCGCCATCGGTGCGGCCGCGTTGGCACGCATCTTGGTACAAAATGACTTCATCAAAGGCGGCGCCCAAAATTTGAGTCTGATCGCGAATGTCTTGATCACGGCGATCACCTGCACCACTGATGACCACCACTCGCTTTTCTGCAGGCATGTTGTCAACCGCGTGAACCAAGGCTTGAATGGCATCGGGGTTGTGACCGTAGTCGGCAATCAAAGTTGCCCCCTTGTAATCAAACACATTGAATCGACCCGGCACGCCTTGAATGTCACTGATGAAAGTGGACAAGCCTTGCGCAATGGTGTCCCACGGCACATTGAGGGCCCAAGCCGCGCCCACTGACGCCATGACATTTTCAGTTTGGAAACCAATTTGTCCTTGGCGAGTCAGTGGCACATCACTCAGTGGGATGCGAAAGTACTTCTTGCCTTGTTGAGCCACAATGCTGCCATTTTCTGTGTAAACCACTCGCTTGCCTTGCGCGCGGTGAGTGGCTAAGACAGGGTGGTGTGGGTCAAGTGCAAAGAACGTCACATCACCAGGACACATTCTGGCCATCATGGCCACTTGCGGGTCTGTTGCATTCAAGACGGCCATCCCATCGCTTGCGACATTCAACACAACAACACGTTTTAAGACCGACAAATCTTCTACCGTGGTGATGTAGTTCAGGCCAAGGTGGTCACCAGAGCCGATGTTGGTAACGATGGCAACTTGGCAACGATCAAAGGCCAGCCCTTCGCGCAGCAGGCCGCCTCGTGCTGTTTCAAAGACGGCTGCATCGACATCGGGGTGCATGAGTACATTGCGCGCACTGCGCGGGCCACTGCAATCGCCATCGTCAATTTGACGGCCGTTGACATACACACCGTCGGTGTTGGTCATGCCCACGCGCAGTTTATTGGCTTTGAGAAGGTGAGCCGTTAGTCGGACAGTGGTGGTTTTGCCATTGGTGCCTGTGACCGCAATGACCGGAATACGGCCGTTGTCACCGTTGGGATACATGTAGTCAATGATCGCTTTGCCAACATTTCGGCCTTTGCCAAATGAAGGACTGATGTGCATGCGCAAGCCAGGCGCTGCATTGACTTCCACAATGCCACCATTTTGTTCTTCGAGGGGTTTGAGAACTGACTCACAAACGACATCTACACCACAAACGTCAACGCCCACCATTTGTGCTGCCACCACCACGCGCGCAGCCACTTCTGCATGGACATCGTCAGTGACATCGGTAGCTGTGCCGCCAGTGGACAAGTTGGCGTTGTTGCGCAAAATAACGCGCCGACCTTTTTCAGGAACTGAATTAGGCTCCATATCTTGGAGCTTCAATCGAGCGATGGCAATGACATCGAACTTGATTTTGGTCAGGGAAGTAGAGTGGCCATCACCACGCCTCGGGTCTGCGTTGACCTGGTCGACAAGCTCTTTGACGGTATGGATGCCATCACCAACAACCAAAGGGGGCTCACGCCTGGCGGCCGCAACCAATTTGTTGCCTACGACCAGCAATCGGTAGTCACTGCCGGGCAAGAATTTTTCTACCAAAACTTCGCCATAGCGAGCTGCAGTTTCGTAGGCTTGGTTAAACAGTTCCCGCTCAACAATGTTGACCGTGACGCCCTTACCTTGGTTGCCATCTTGGGGCTTGACCACAATAGGAAGTCCAATGCTGAGCGCAATTTGCCAAGCATCTTCTAAATCCTTGGCGGGTCGTCCGATAGGAACTGGCACACCGGCGGCCAACAACAAGGACTTGGTGAGGTCTTTATCTTGCGCAATAGATTCGGCAATGGCACTGGTTGTGTCTGTTTCGGCGGCTTGAATGCGACGTTGCTTGCTACCCCAACCAAATTGCACCATGCTGCCTTCGGTAAGGCGGCGGTAGGGTATGCCTTTGAGAACCGCGGCGTCGACTATGGAACCCGTGGAAGGTCCAAGGCGAACATCTTCATCCAAATCGCGCAACTCGGTGAGGGCTTGGTTTAAATCGAAGGCAGTTTGGGCTTTCACTGCTAGGCAAAGTTTTTCAGCCCATTCGAGGGCCAATCTGCCAACCGCCTCTTCGGTGTACTGAACAACGACCTGGTAAATACCTTCTTCTTCGGTGGCCGTTGTGCGGCTGAATGTGATGGGGCAACCCGCTTGGTTTTGCAGACTCAGTGTGATTTTTTCAAGTGCATGGGCCATGCTGGCGGGTTGGCCAGGACGGGTGCCTTCAAGGGGGCCTAAGGATGGAAAAATTCTTCTGAGTTGTTTTTCAAACTCATTGCCAGGCATCATCTCCCGCTCTTGAGGCTCGCAACTCACAATGGCTTCGATGCTGGTTTGACGGCTCCATAAATTGGGCCCTCGCAAAGCTCGAATTCTTGAAACTTCCATGAAACTTTATCCTGATTGAAGCGCGTCTTGCAGTCTGGCGTTGGATGAATTGGCAGTCAGCGCTGGCTCAGTGAGCGCCAGGGCTTTGACCAAAACTTTTGATGCCGGCCCTGATGAGATCGGTTTGAATGCCAAGAGCCCATGCGGCTGCAGAGGCTGCTAAGACTTCTATGCATTTGAGGTGCTTGTTTTTGAAGACTTTGTCAATGGCAGGCAATTGGCGATTCAAGGCTTCAATTTCATGTGCGCCTTGGGCCAAGACCAAATGATTTTTGCGCCAGAAAACCACGCGTCCGTTTTCACTGCGGTGTTGAACGATACGGGGGTGCTCTTCAGAGCTGGCGAAATAAGTGATCTCGCCATCGCAGTACTGAGCAAGATTGGCAACTTCATCATCCTCAGCGTTGAGCACAGCCATGCCTTGTGATAACACAACGTCCATTTGGGTTCTGACAACATTGGGCATTTGCTCATCGCTTTGAATGTACAAATCTTCAAGGCCGGCTGCTTTGGGCATGGAGGTGATGACGCCTACTTGGCAGCGGTCGTAGGGCAGGCCCTCCGCCAACAAGTGTCTTGCGGTGGTTTCAAAGACGGCAGCTTGAACAGATCGATTGATGAGCAGGCGCTGAGCTGATTCCCATTCCATGCCGCTTTGGGCGTGCAGGCAACGTTGGCCCAAAAACAAGCCTTTGGCTGAAGAAAGGCCAGTTTGAAGTCCTTGCAGGTGCAGCAACCACGCAATGAGATGGCTGGTGCCCGTGGTATTTTCTTGACCGATCAGACCGACTACCGGAATGCGAGGCTCAGAATCTTCTGCAAACAAATGTGCGGCAATGGCTTTGCCAACAGGCCTGGCTTCGCCAGTGGCAGGCTTTAAATGCATCAGAAGGCCAGGGCCAGCGTTGACTTCAACAATGGCTGCGCCTTGCGACTTCATAGGTTTGGAAATATCTTGTGCGACCAGATCAACCCCCGCAATGTCCAAGCCCACAATTCGGGCGGCAAGCGCAGCTAATTCAGCCACATCGGGGTGAACCAAATCGGTGACATCGATGGCCATGTTGCCTGTGCGCATGACCACCACATGGCGGTCTTTTTCTGGAACACTTTGGCCCGTTAGACCCTGACGCTTAAGCTCGAGCACAGCAGTGGTGTGATCTTTGAGGCGAATGGTGTCGAGTGGGAAATCTTCTTCTTCGCCGCGGCGCGGGTCAGAGTTGATTTGGCTTTCGATCAGTGCTTCAACGGTGTGAATGCCATCACCCACAATGCTGGCCACTTCACCTTTGTTCGCCGCCACTACTTTGCCGCCAACCACCAGCAAGCGATGTTCATCACCCAGTATGTGTCGCTCTACCAAGACGTCACTGCCCTCGGCCTCGGCCAAATGGTAGGCTGCTTCGACTTCGGCTTGCGTTCTGAGTTCTAAGGAAACACCACGCGCATGGTTGCCATCGACTGGCTTGACGCAAACAGGTAGGCCAATTTCTTGTGCGGCTTGCCATGCTTCCGAGGCAGAGGCGACGTTGCGACCCTCGGGAACTGGAACGCCGCAGTTGGCGAGCAAATTCTTGGTGAGGTCTTTGTCTTTGGAAACGCCCTCGGCAATGGCGCTGGTTTGGTCGGTTTCCGCGGTCCAAATCCGGCGCTGGTTGGCGCCGTAACCGAGTTGAACCAAATTGCCATCGTTGAGGCGAATGGACGGAATATTGCGATCGGTGGCGGCGTCAACAATGCAAGCGGTGCTGGGTCCTATGCAAAGGCGATCGACCATTTGGGTGAGATCGGCAATGACTTGATTGACTGGGAAGGGGCGGTCCTCGATGGCGGCCATGACCAGGTCGCGGGCGGCTTGAAGAGCGGCGCGGCTGACAGTTTCATTGCGGGTGCGAATGACCACTTTGTAAATGCCTCTAGGGCCTGCTTCTCTGGCTTTGCCGAAACCGGTTTGCATGCCGGCGCGGTTTTGCAACTCAAGGGCCACGTGCTCCATGATGTGGCCAGGCCAAGTGCCCTCAGTCAGTCTTTGCAGAAAGCCGCCTCTTTCGCCAACGCTGCAGCGGTGCTCGATGAGACCGGGAAGCATATTTTGGAGCCGCTCGTTAAATCCGGGGAGGGTGTTGGAGGGGAAGTCTTCCAAATCGCCAATGTCGATCCAAGCTTCTAGGACCGGACGGTAGGTCCAAATGTTCGGACCCTTGAGGTGGGTCATGCGAATGAATTTGATGTCTTTAGAGCTCATTTTCGTGCTTTTCACAATTCTGAGCGATGGCACGGAGCGTTTCGTGTCCGGAGATACAATGGCCGGCCAGTTGCAGCACTGGCATGGATCGTCTGATAAACAAGGTGCATGGGCTGTGTCCTGGCCGCTTCTTTGACTATTTTTGTTTGCCGCCAACACTGGTTGACTCTTGTTGTTTGAATTTTTATGAACCCCAATACCCATCCTCCCATCGATCTGTTGGGATTGCCGTTTTTTTGGCAGGAGGGCGTGTTGTCGCGAGTTCACCTTGGTGAAAACGTTCTAGCTTGGCTAGAGGTTGACCTGAATGATGAACTAAGCTTTAAAAAAACACTGCTTATTTTGACCGATCAAAGGGTCATCTCCTCGGACGAGTCTCAAAAAAGTTGGAATTTCTGGCAATTGGCCCCAGATTTGAGCCTGCGAGTGCTCGACCACGCCGGTGTGGGCACCTTGGCTCTCTATCAGGGCGGGAAAAGGTTGGGGGCCTTGCGTTTTACGCTGGGGCTTGAAGCGGCCGTTCTCAGATGGAAACTGCGCTTTGAAAACCATCAGCTGGGGCAGAGACAGGCGGCTTCTTTCTTAGGTCAATCTTTGGTTTCTCAGCCTTCTAATGATTCAGAGTGGTCGGAGCCTGGCATCGGTCAGATGCTGCACAGCCTGTGCCCTGTTTGTCAGAATGTGGTGGATGCATCTGACGAGGAGTGTGCCGTTTGCTTAGAAAAAGACCAGGCGCCAACTTCGACCTGGACCTTGTTCAAACTGTGGCGTTTTGCTCGGCCCTATCGGGGGCAGCTCTTGCTGGGCTTTGTTTTGACACTGGCATCAACAGCAGCCACCTTGGTTCCGCCGTACCTCACCATGCCGCTCATGGACGATGTGCTCATACCTTACCAGAATGGCAAGAACATCGAGCCTGAAACGGTATCTTGGTACCTTTTGGCTTTGCTGGGGTCTGCCATCGTGGCATGGGCTTTGGGATGGGTCAAAACTTACATCTTGGCGCTCGTTTCGGAGCGCATCGGCGCAGATTTAAGAACGAGCACTTATCAGCATTTACTGAAGTTATCGCTAGAGTACTTTGGGGGTCGCCGAACCGGTGATTTGATTGCCCGCATCGGCAGCGAAACTGACCGCATCAACGTCTTTCTCTCACTGCACTTATTGGACTTTGCCACCGATGTTTTGATGATCTTGATGACGGCGGTCATTTTGTTCTCCATCAACCCCACCTTGGCCTTGGTCACACTTTTGCCCTTACCCTTTATTGGCTGGTTGATACATGTGGTCCGTGAAAGGTTGCGCACAGGTTTCGAGAAAATTGACCGTGTTTGGTCTGAGGTCACCAACGTGTTGACTGACACCATTCCAGGCATTCGGGTGGTCAAGGCTTTTGCCCAAGAAGACCGTGAGGCGCAGCGATTCTTGGATGCCAACAAACACAATTTGGCAGTCAATGATCGACTCAATCGCGTTTGGTCACTGTTTTCTCCCACGGTGACGCTGATGACTGAGGTGGGCTTGTTGGTGGTGTGGGGTTTTGGAATTTGGCTTGTTTCTAAAGACCAAATCACGGTGGGCGTACTGACAGCATTTTTGGCTTATATCGGCCGCTTTTACACGCGCCTCGACGGCATGAGCCGAATTGTTTCTAGCACGCAAAAAGCGGCTTCCGGTGCCAAGCGAATTTTCGAAATCTTGGACCATGTTTCCAGCGTGCCTGAACCTGTCAACCCTGTTGAATTGTCCAAAGTGGAAGGGCGCATCACTTTGACAGATGCCAGTTTCCGCTACGGCAATCGGACAGTCATCCAACATTTGAATTTGGACATCAAGCCAGGCGAGATGATTGGTTTGGTGGGACACAGCGGCTCAGGTAAAAGTACCTTGGTCAATTTGATGTGCCGTTTTTATGATTTGTCTGAAGGCAGCATTGCGTTGGATGGCGTGGACATCAAGCAACTCAAAGTGGCCGATTACCGCAGCCACATTGGCCTGGTTCTGCAAGAGCCATTCTTGTTCTTTGGCACCATTGCCGACAACATTGCCTACGGCATGCCAAATGCCACGCGTGAACAAGTTGTAGCCGCGGCCAGAGCTGCGCATGCGCATGAATTTATTTTACGGATGCCACAGGGGTATGACTCTCTTGTTGGAGAGCGAGGACAAGGACTGTCAGGCGGTGAGCGCCAGCGAATTTCCATTGCACGCGCCTTGCTCATCAATCCGAGAATTTTAATTTTGGACGAAGCGACGTCGGCCGTGGACACTGAAACAGAAAAAGAAATTCAAAATGCGCTCGACAATTTGGTTCGTGGTCGAACCACCATTGCCATTGCCCACCGCTTGTCCACCTTGCGCAAAGCAGATCGCTTGGTGGTCATGGACAAAGGATTGATCGTAGAAGAGGGCACGCACGATGTGCTGATTGAAAGGCAAGGGGCTTATTGGCGCTTGTACGAAGCGCAGCAAAGACAAGCTGAATCCGAAGGCGCTGTTTTGAGAGAGTCGACCGCTTCATGAGGACACAATTGATGAATATTCAATTTGATCAAGGCCCCTCTGGCAGGTGGTATTTCGTGAGCGAACAAGGGCAGCAGCATGACCACGTCTTGGCTGTCAGATCATTTCCAGTTGCGGCACCTGATGAGGGTATTGCCCTGGTTGATGGGGATGGCAAAGAGTTGCTGTGGATTCCACATTTGAACATGCTGACTGACGCCGTGCGTGCCAGAGTTTTGAAGGCGATCAACCAGCGTGAGTTCATGCCTCAAATATTGAAGTTGTATGGTGTCAGTGGTTTTTTAACCCCTAGCACTTGGGACATCGAGACCGATCGAGGCCGTACCCAGTTATTGCTGAAAGGCGAAGAAGACATTCGCCGTTTGTCTGCTTCGGTGTTGCTGGTCACGGATGGTCATGGCGTGCAATTCTTGATTCGAGATTTAGCGCAGATGGATCGCTTTTCGCGAAAGTTGCTCGACCGCTTTTTATAACTTACTGCGGCAGTCGGCGTGCACATCTAACTTTTCTTGGTAAACCTCGCTGCTGACGTTCATCAGGCCTAAGACTGAATGAAAGTAGTTGTCGTGAGTCAGTGCGGTGTCTGTTTTGTTTTTCAAGCAAGTGATTGCCAAACCCGATTGTTTTTCAAAACGCGGTGATAACCATGTGATCCAAGGGACGCGCTTTTGGACATCGGGTGCCACACGGTAGGGCAGTCCGTGCAGGTACACATTGTTTTCACCCAATGATTCGCCGTGGTCGGAAACATAGAGCAAAGCGGGAGCCGTTGTGGCCTCTGACTTCTTGAGCCATTGAATGGCCTGAGCTAAAAAATAGTCGGTGTACAAAATGGTGTTGTCAAATGAATTGACCACCTGCTCCCGCGAACATTCTTGCAGTGCATTGCTCTTGCACTCAGGTTGAAATTTCCTGAAATTGTCTGGCACTCTCTTGTAGTAGGCGGGGCCGTGGCTACCCATTTGGTGCATCACCACCACCACGCCTTTGGCACGGCGTTCTGCAGGAAGCGCTTGAATGCGTTGATCAAGTTCATGCAGCATGATTTCATCAAAACACTCACCGTTTTTGCACAAGGTGGGGTGTTTCAATTCCTTGGTGAGGGCTTGTGGTACGCGTTCGCAGACGCCTTTGCAACCAGATTGATTGTCAATCCAAAGGACTGCGAAGCCAGCATGATTCAAAACATCGATCAAGCTTTCGTAATTGTTTTTGCGCCCCTCAAATTCTTCTTTGCCTAAATGAGAGAACATACACGGTACTGAGGTGGCTGTGCTGGTGCCACAGGACATCACACCTTTTAAGCTGATGATGTTTTCTTTGGCCAATTCTGGTGTTGTGGGGCGCTCGTAGCCGTTGACGCCAAAGTTGCCCATGCGCGCAGTTTCCCCTAAGACCAATAACAAAAGCGGTGGTTTGTCGGTCTGCTTGAGTGCTGCTACTTTGGCGTCACGCCCCATGGGCAGCAAAGTTTGATTGTTGCGCTGGAAAGGCTTGGCGGCCACCATGCCAATGGCGTAAAAGCTGTTCAAGGGATTGACCAAATAACGCAGCTGAGTGTGATTGCGCATGATGGATGCGTAATCTTGAAAGATGGCGAGCAGAACTGCCACGATGACAATGATCGATGCGGTGCCGGTGAGGATGTTGCTTAAAGTTTGTTGGGCCCAAGGCAAAGATTTGACACGTGTTTTCCAAAGTAACCAACTAGGGAGTAATCCAAGCAGAAAGAAACTGATGAGCATGCGCCAATTCATCAAGTCCAGGGCTTCTTTGGTATCAGTTTGGATCACGTTGGTGATCATGCTGCTGTCGATCACGATGCCGTAACTCATCATGAAGTAAGCGCCGCTTGCAGCGCTAAAGAAGAACACCGTCAGTACCGGTTTAAGAAGCCAACGCCAGTTCAACAAGCTTAAGATGAGTGTCAGGGTGGCTGTGATGATGGCGCCAAAACCCATCGCAAAAGCAAAGCCTCTGAGGCCAGACACCTCAGGCAATTGATGGACTTGCATCCACAGGGCAATGTTGCCCATGCTAGCCAGCCATAAACTGCCTGCTACCGCAAGCCACGCAGGGTGCCATGCGCTATTTTGAGAGCCCGAAGTGCGGTGGCTTTTGGATGTCATAGGGCCTAGTTTAAGGCCTGTAGCAAGCTTAAGCGCCGAACAAACCTTTGAGTTTGTCGGTCCAGCTGTTACCCGTAGGCATGTGCTTGGCGCCGCCTTTTTGCAAAGACTCGTCAAACTCTTTGAGCAGCTTGCGCTGATGCTCCGTCAGTTTGACGGGCGTCTCAACTGTGATGTGGCAATACAAGTCGCCTGGGTAGCTGGCGCGAACGCCTTTGATGCCCTTGCCGCGTAAACGAAATTGCTTGCCAGTTTGCGTGCCTTCAGGAATGTCAATGGCCGCTTTGCCACTGAGCGTGGGCACATCAATTTCGCCGCCGAGGGCCGCTTTGCTAAAGCCGATCGGGACCGAGCAATGCAAGTCATCGCCATCGCGCTCAAAGATTTCGTGTTTCTTGAGGCGAATTTCAATGTACAAATCACCAGACGGGCCCCCATTGGTGCCTGGCTCGCCGTTGCCCGTGCTGCGAATTCGCATGCCGTCGTCGATACCCGCAGGAATTTTGACTTCGAGTGTTTTTTGTTTTTTAAGTTTGCCTTGGCCACTGCAAGAAGGGCAGGGATCGGCGATGATTTTGCCGGAACCGCGGCAATGCGGACACGTTTGCTGCACGCTGAAAAAGCCTTGGCGCATTTGTACCGTGCCAGAGCCTTGACAAGTGCCGCAGGTTTTGGCGCTGGTGCCTTTCTTGGCACCCGAACCACCGCAGGGGTCGCACTCATCCCAGCTAGGAATTCGAATTTGGGCATCTTTTCCAGTCGCTGCCTCTTCCAAAGTGACTTCCATGGCATAGCTTAAATCGCCACCGCGAAAAACCTGTCGACCGCCGCGGCCACCACCACCCCGTTGCTGACCAAAGATGTCGCCAAAAATATCGCCGAAAGCTTCACCAAAACCACCGAAGCCTTCAGCCCCGCCGCCAGGGCCGCGCATGTTGGGATCAACACCGGCGTGACCGTATTGGTCGTAAGCGGCGCGCTTCTGTGCGTCCGACAACATCTCATAGGCCTCTTTGACCTCTTTGAATTTGGCTTCGGCGTCTTTGGCATCGTCGCCCTGATGACGGTCAGGGTGGAACTTCATGGCCAATTTGCGATACGCCTTTTTGATCTCTTCTTCAGAGGCGTTCTTGGCTACACCCAATACTTCGTAAAAGTCTCTTTTGGCCATCGTTTTTTGCTACTGTTTGAACAAGAACGCCGCGCAAGCGATTTCCTGGTGGAATACGCTAACGCGGCGGCTTGGGCTATTGCCCATGAGAAGAAGGTTTAACCCTTTTTAACTTCTTTCACTTCTGCGTCGACCACATTGTCGTCGACAGGTTTGGCTTCTGCGCTGGCGCCACCAGGGCCACCCGCTGCGCCACCGGCAGCTGCTTCTTTGGCTTGCATGTCGGCGTACATTTTTTCACCCAATTTCTGGCTGACGGTCATGAGAGTTTCTGTTTTAGCAGAGATGGCGTCTTTGTCTTCGCCTTTCAATGCTTCTTCCAATTCTTTCACGGCGGCTTCGATTTTGGTTTTCTCGTCGGCTTCAATTTTGTCGCCGTATTCGGTCAAGCTTTTCTTCACGCTGTGCACAGTGGCTTCGCCTGAGTTTTTGGCTTGAACGATTTCGAGTTTCTTCTTGTCGTCTTCGGCATTCAACTCTGCGTCTTTTACCATCTGCTGAATTTCAGCTTCAGACAAACCAGAGTTGGCCTTGATGGTGATCTTGTTTTCTTTGCCCGTGCCTTTGTCTTTGGCGCCCACGTGCAAGATGCCGTTGGCGTCAATGTCAAAGGAAACTTCAATTTGCGGTGTGCCACGTGCTGCAGGTGGAATACCCTCGAGGTTGAATTCGCCCAGCAACTTGTTGCCACTGGCCATTTCGCGTTCGCCTTGGTATACCTTGATGGTCACAGCAGGCTGGTTGTCGTCGGCTGTGGAGTAGGTTTGTGCAAACTTGGTGGGAATGGTGGTGTTCTTGGTGATCATTTTGGTCATCACACCGCCTAGGGTTTCAATGCCCAAGGACAAAGGTGTGACGTCCAACAACAAAACGTCTTTGCGATCGCCCGACAACACCTGACCTTGAATGGCGGCGCCAACAGCGACCGCTTCATCGGGGTTGACGTCTTTGCGGGGCTCTTTGCCAAAGAACTCTTTAACCTTGTCTTGCACTTTAGGCATGCGAGACATACCGCCCACCAAAATGATGTCGTCAATGTCAGACACGCTCACACCAGCGTCTTTGATGGCCATGCGGCAAGGGGCAATGGTGCGCTCGATCAACTCGTCGACCAAGCTTTCTAACTTGGCGCGACTGAGTTTGATGTTCAGGTGTTTAGGACCTGTAGCATCGGCTGTGATGTAGGGCAGGTTGATATCGGTGCCAGCAGAGCTGGACAATTCAATTTTGGCTTTTTCAGCGGCCTCTTTCAAGCGCTGCAAGGCCAATACATCTTTGGACAAATCAACGCCGCTTTCTTTCTTGAACTCGGTGATGATGAAGTCAATGATGCGTTGGTCAAAGTCTTCGCCGCCCAAGAAAGTGTCGCCGTTGGTGGACAAGACTTCGAACTGCTTTTCGCCGTCGACGTCGGCAATTTCAATGATGGAAACGTCAAACGTACCACCACCCAAGTCATAAACTGCAATTTTGCGATCGCCTTTGTCTGTCTTGTCCAAACCGAAAGCCAGAGCAGCAGCAGTAGGTTCGTTGATGATGCGCTTCACATCCAAACCAGCAATTCGGCCAGCATCTTTGGTGGCTTGACGTTGTGCGTCATTGAAGTAAGCAGGCACCGTGATGACGGCTTCTGTCACTTCTTCGCCGAGGTAGTCTTCGGCGGTTTTCTTCATCTTGCGCAACACTTCAGCGCTGATTTGTGGGGGGGCCAATTTGTTGCCGCGCACTTCCACCCAGGCGTCGCCGTTGTCGGCTTTGGCAATGGTGTAAGGCATCAGGTCGATGTCTTTTTGAACTTCTTTTTCTGCGAACTTGCGGCCAATCAAACGCTTCACGGCATACAGCGTGTTGCGTGGGTTGGTCACGGCTTGACGCTTGGCGGACGCGCCGACCAAAATTTCGCCGTCTTCTTGATATGCAATGATGGAAGGGGTGGTTCGAGCGCCTTCTGCGTTCTCAATCACCTTGGTGGTGTTGCCTTCCATGATGGCCACACACGAGTTGGTGGTGCCCAAGTCAATGCCGATAATTCTTCCCATGTTCTTCTCCGGTAAATCTGAAAAAATGCTTGAATGAATCAGAAGTAGGGGCGGTTAGGACAATTTCAAGGCTAAATTGGCTGAAATTGCGTCTTTTTTGCCCTCTTTTGCCTAAAAAGAGGCTGTTTTCTACTTCTAAAGGTATTTATTTGGGTGCGGTGACCGTGACCAAGGCGGGTCGCAACACGCGATCTGCAATGAGGTACCCCTTTTGCAAAACAGTGACCACCGTGTTGGCTTCTTGCTCAGCAGGGACCACACTGATGGCTTGGTGATGGTGCGGGTCAAACTTGGTGCCTGCGGCTGGGTTGATTTCGATGACTTTGTTGCGTTCTAAGGCGCTTTTCAATTGTCTAAGCGTGGCCTCAGCGCCTTCGCGAATTTGCTCTGGTGTGACATTTTGAATGGCCAACCCGGCTTCCAAACTGTCTAGCACGGGCAGCAAACTGTCGGCAAAACCTTCCACCGCAAATTTGCGCGCTTTGGCTATTTCTTCGTCTGCGCGGCGGCGGGCATTTTGCACATCGGCTTGGGCGCGCAAGTACTGATCGGCCAATGTGGCGTTTTGGGCTTTCACATTGGCCAGTTCAGCTTGAGCATCTGCCAAAGGGTCTTGAGGGGCAGAGGCTTGTTGAGCCTGGGTGTCTGTGCCCATGGCCGCAGCAGCAGCGGCCAAGGCTTCAGCTGTGGGCATTACGCCCGCTGTACTTGGGTTGGAGTTTTGATTGGGGGTGTTTTGTGAGTTGGAATCAGACATGACAGGCATCCGCAAAAAATGACAACGCCCCAAACTTGGGGGCGCTTTGTGAAATTTCAAGACCCTGTTGGCGTCGTGCCAAAGGGGCTTGGGTCAAATTAAGACAGTTCGAGCAATTCGACGTCGAACTTGAGGGTGGCGTTTGGCGGAATCACGCCGCCGGCACCGCGGGAGCCATAGCCCAACTCTGAAGGAATGATCAGGGTCCGAGCGCCACCGATTTTCATACCGGCTACGCCTTCGTCCCAGCCGCGAATGACCATGCCTGCGCCCAAGATGAATTGGAAGGGGTCGCGGCGGTCTTTGCTAGAGTCAAATTTAGCGCCTTGCTCGCCATCCTCGTACAGCCAACCGGTGTAATGAACGGTCACTGTTTGGCCTTTGGTGGCTTCTGCGCCGTCGCCGACCACGGTGTCTTCGTATTGCAGGCCTGTAGCTGTGTTAATCATATGGATGTCCTAGAAAGTAGTCATAGAAAGGCCGGTGCAAGACCGGCCGTTGGCAGAATTATGCCAGTGGACAGGCGCTTGCTAAAGCACAGAGTTCAGTGCGATGAACGTTTGGCCAAGTCATGCATGAGGGCACGGATGCCGTAAGTCCATGCGGGTGCTTGGTCCGAGGTGGTCACGCGGTTGAAAAGCGTGCCCAATTGAGGCGTTGTGATGGCAACGGTGTCGCCCACCACGTGCGTAAAGCCTTGACCCGGGCCGTGTCGATCTTGGGTGGGGGCAAACATGGTTCCTAAAAAAAGCACAAGGCCATCGGGGTACTGGTGGTAGGGGCCAATGGCTTGGGCGGCCAAGTCCAAGGGGTCTCGGCTGATTTGGCTGAGTGAACTGCTGCCTTGCATCACAAAACCTTCGGGGCCATGGACTGCCATGCTGAGGTCGGTGGTTCTGACGTTGTCGATGGTGTAGTGGTCGTCAAACAAGCGAATGAAGGGTCCAATGGCACAACTGGCATTGTTGTCTTTGGCCTTGCCTAAGAGCAAGGCGCTTCGGCCTTCAAAGTCGCGAAGGTTCACATCGTTGCCCATGGCGGCGCCCACCACGTGGCCTTTGGAGTTGATGACCAAGACAATTTCAGGTTCTGGATTGTTCCATGAACTGCCGGGGTGCAAACCCACATCAAAGCCAGAGCCCACAGCGCTCATGGCTTGTGACTTGGTGAAAATTTCTGCATCGGGGCCAATGCCCACTTCAAGGTATTGCGACCAGACACCTTGCGCTACCAAGACTTCTTTGAGTCGCATCGCTTGTGCCGAACCTGGTTTGACGTTGCGCAGGTTGTCGCCCATGACCTCAATGACGGCCTTGCGAACGCTTTCTGCTTTGGCGGCATCACCGCGTGCTTGTTCTTCAATCACACGCTCCAACATGCTGGCCACAAAGGTGACGCCTGCCGCTTTGATGGCCTGCAAATCAGTGGGTGCGAGGAACCAAGGATGTTGTTCGTTGCGACTTTGTGGATCTGTGTTGGCCCACAAACTTGAGGTTGACCATAATTTGCCGTGATGCCCTTGGACGCGTTTGGCCACATGGTCAAGCTCCATCAAGTCACTGCTGGTTAGTGCCAAGCCCGACAAGTCTGTGGTTTCTGTGGCGGAAACTTTAACAAGGTAAGGTCCTTCGCCGGGAACCCAAATTCGGCCAATTAAGACTGCGTTGCCGACATCTTCGGGCAGCGTATTTGCCAATGAAGGAAAGCTTGAATGTGACAAGGCGAGTCTCCCTATGTGTGTCTCTTGGGCCCTTTGGATCGGCACCCTTAGAGGTAGATTTTTTGCAGCAAGGTCACCAAGTTTTGGACTTGGTTAGGCGTGAGTTTAGAGCCAATGTTCATTTCTAGCTCGGAGGCTGTGGCTTCTGCTTTTTCCATGAGTTCTAGACCCTTGTCCGTCGGGTGCAGTCCCATCGCGCGGCCATCATGGGGGTGCGGTAAGCGTTCAAGCAAGCCCCTTGACTCCAAGGATTGCACCAAGCCGACCAAATTGGGTGGCAAGATGTTCAGGGCTGCGCAAAGTTGGCGAGAAGTGACGCCGGGGTTGTGCACCACCACCGACATTACGGAAAAATCCACAGGCTTTAAGTCATAGACCGCCATGCGCTCTAAAAATTGTGCGATCACAGCCAAAGCCGCACGGCGTGCGTTGTAACCAATCAAGGTTTCCAAGTAACTGGTGTCGACTTGATCAACAGAAGGGGTAGGATTTTTCACGAGGCTGCGCATTGAGCCTCAATGATATGGCTTCGCATGGCAAACTCAGGTAAGACCCACTGGCGGAAGGCCTTTGATGGCGATTGCCAACGGTCTTTCAATTCTGGTGAGTCTTGATCCAGATTGGCATCGATGCGTTGCCAAGCCCACTGCAACAGGACCAAAGCCATGGCGCGCAAGTAGTCATCGGCCACACGATGACCCACGCTGGGGTCAAGTTGGGTAGCCGTCCAAATGTTTTGCGTCAACTTGCGAAGCTGTGTGGCTTCTGCTGTTTCAATTTGCGTTTCCGCCTTCATGTCGTCCAGCAATTGGTTCAAACTCTGACCCCCATCGGTCATGATTTTGCGTACCAATAAATCGATGGCCTGAATTTCATTGGTGCCCTCGTAAATCATGGCTACGCGTGCATCGCGAACAATTTGTTCAATGCCCCACTCGCGCACATAGCCATGGCCGCCCAACACTTGCAGGCAATCACTGCCACCATGAAAAGCTTGATGGGTGAATGCAGCTTTCATGACAGGTGTAACAAGTGCACACCATCGTTGCGACCTGTCGGCAGTTTCTTTGTCTGCGTGCTTGATGCGGTCCAACTCAATGGCTGTTTGGTAGGCCAACACTCGACCGCCATCCACCCAAGAACGTTGCGTGTCTAAGATGCGCCGTATAGCCGGATGTTCAATGATGAAATCGGCTTCGGCTGCAGATTTCGCTTTGCGTTGTTTGCTCGCTGGCGCGCGCATCTGGCGACGCTCTTTGGCGTAGGCATTGGCCTTTTGCCAAGCAGCATCTAACAGACCAATGCCTTGCATGGCCACATGCAAACGCGCTGCGTTCATCATGACGAACATGGCGTTCAAACCTTTGCCGGGTTCGCCAATGATTTCGGCCAAGGCATCTTCAAAACGCATCACACAAGTGGGGCTGCCATGCAAGCCCATCTTCTCTTCAATGCGATCGCAATGGACGGCACTGCGTTCGCCGTTCGGGTAAAACTTGGGGACCAAGAAAAGCGACAAACCCTTTGGGCCGGGCGGCGCATCGGGCAACCTAGCCAAGACCAAATGCACAATGTTGTCGGTCAGGTCGTGTTCGCCACCAGAGATGAAAATTTTGGTGCCGTTCAGCGTATAACGGCCATCGGCTTGGGGGGTGGCTTTGGTGCGAGACAAGCCTAAGTCGCTGCCAGCATGCGGTTCAGTCAAGCACATGGTGGCCAGCCACTCGCCCGTGCCAACTTTGCTGAGGTAAGTTTCTTTCAGTGAAGGACTTGCGTAATGTTTGATGCATTCATAGGCACCATGCAACAAGCCAGGCGCCATGGTCCAACCATGATTCGCTGCCGATAGCATTTCATAGAGCATGATCTCCAACACGGTTGGCAAGCCTTGACCCCCATGCTCGGTGTCGGCAGAAAGTGCCGGCCAACCAGCTTGCCAGAACATTTGGTACGCCGCTTGAAAACCAGGGGGCATTGTGACTTTACCGTCTTGCCATTGAGCGCCAATTTCGTCGCCATCGCGGTTTAAAGGCGCAACCACCTCGCCTACAAATTTACCAGCCTCATCTAAGACTTGTTGTACCAATTCATCGTCTAACTCCTCAAACACTGGAAGTGATTTCAGTTGATCAGAGGCATTCAATACATGGGACAACACAAATTGCATGTCTTGAATGTTGGGTTGGTAATGGCTCATGGCGAATCAGCTGCACAGCGCTTTGATGTCAGCAGGCACGGGAATGGCTTTGATGCGATCGGGATCGTCAGGGTGTTTGATGCAGAAGGCTCGCACTTCAGTGCCTTCACACAACACGGTATCGCCTCGCATCACCACGTGTTTATGAATGAAGGTTTTCTCGCGCCACTCTTGCACACTGGTGTGAATTTGAAGTGTTTCGCCATAGGTAGCAGGGCGACCAAACTTGGTATTGATTTCCAACAACGGTGTACCAATGATGCCGGTGGTTTTGACCAACTCACGCCAAGGTTGAACGCCGCACTTCACAAAGAAGTTAAGCGACGATGCGTCCATCCACTTAGAGAAGTTGGGAAAGAACACGATGCCTGCGGGGTCGCAGTCACCGAACATCACTTGCACTTCATAAACGACTGTTTTGCTCATTGAAAACTTTCTTTTGCTTAGCGCGGTGCCATGCGCAGTGCACCGTCCAAGCGAATCACTTCGCCATTCATGTGGCCATTGCTCACAATGTGCGCGGCCAATTGTGCAAACTCTTCAGGTTTGCCAAGGCGTGAAGGGAAGGGGATGCTGGCTGCTAAAGAGGCTTGCACGGGTTCAGGCAATGTTTTCAACAAAGGCGTGGCAAAGATGCCAGGCGCGATGGTGCAAACGCGAATGCCGTGTTGCGCCAAATCGCGAGCCATGGGCAGCGTCATGCCTGCGACGCCTGCTTTAGACGCGCTATAGGCTTGTTGTCCCACTTGGCCGTCGAAGGCAGCCACAGAAGCTGTGAACACCATGGCGCCGCGCTCGCCGTCTTCCATGGGGTCTAGCTTTGCGCAGGCCGCTGCAAACACGCGTGCTGCGTTGTAGGTGCCAATCAAATTGACGTTGACCACTTTGGCAAAGTCTTCCAGGGGCGCTGGGTTGCCATCTTTGCCCACAATGCGTTTGGCAGTACCGATCCCAGCGATTTGCATCAAGATGCGCGCGCCGCCTTGGGCTTTGGCTGCTTCGGCCACTGCGTTTTCCATGCTGGCTGCGTTGGTCACATCGCACTGAATGGCAATGCCGCCAATGTCGGCTGCAACTTTTTGAGCGTTCTCGAGGTTCAGGTCGAGTACGGCCACTTTTGCGCCCAGACGGGCCAGTTCGCGAGCGGTAGCTTCACCGAGTCCAGAGCCACCGCCGGTGACCAATGCGCTCATGCCTTGAATGTTCATGATGTCCTCTTAAAAATGATGTTGTCTGAAATAGATGGCTTTAGGTATTGGGGTTCTCGATCAGCAAGGCAATGCCTTGGCCACCACCCACACACGCACTTGAAATACCATAGCGCTTGCCACTGCGCGCCAATTCGCGTGCCAGTGTGATGGTGAGGCGAACACCGGTTGCGGCCAGTGGATGACCTAAAGCGATGGCGCCGCCATTGACGTTGAGCAAGCTGAGGTCTAAACCTAACTCTCGGCCCACTGCCAAGGTTTGAGCCCCTTGTGCTTCGTTTATTTCAAAGCGGCTAATGTCTGACAATTTCAAGCCAGTGCGTGCCAGCAGCAATCGAATGGCAGGTGCAGGGCCAATGCCCATAATTTCGGGAGGCACGCCGGCCACAGCGGCAGCAACCACGCGGGCCAAAGGCTTTTTGCCGTTGGCTTTGGCATAAGCGCCAGACGTAACCACACACGCGGCAGCGGCATCGACCAAGGCAGAACTGTTACCACCAGTTTGAACGCCACCTTCGTAGACGGGGCGCAATTTCGCCAACACGTCTGCAGGTGAAATGCGAGGATGAGTGTCTTGTGTGACTTCAGTGACCTTGCCTTGTAACTTGATACCACGAGGCTTGTAACCGTCGAGTTCAAACTTCTCGGTGATAACGGGAACGATTTCGCCTGCCAAGAAACCTGACGCTTGAGCCGCCACTGCTTTGGCAAACGACTCCGATGCAAAGGCATCCACTTCTTCGCGCGTGATCTTGTATTTTTTGGCCAAGTTTTCGGCCGTTTGAATCATGTTAATGCCAGCTGCTGGATCTTTCAGAGCCTCCCACATGTAGTCTTTGAAACCCACGGGAGCGCCGAGTTTGAACCCGGTGCGATGATCGAATGCAGCGATGGGGTTACGCGTCATGCTTTCAGTACCCACTACCAGAGCGGCTTCTGCTGCGCCCGATTGGATGTGCTCACCAGCTTGGCGGAACAACTCAAACCCCGTGCCGCAAATGCGCTGTGCCATCAGTGCCGGCACTTCAACAGGCACACCTGCATAAAGACCAATGTGACGTGGCAAAAAGAACTGATCAAAGTCGCCGGGGGCCATGTTGCCCGTCAGCACAGAACCAATGTCTTTTGCAGGAATGTCGGCGCGCTTGAGGGCTTCGCGTGCAGCCTTAATACCCATGTCGGTAGGAGAGATGTGACCCAAAGCGCCACAATAATCCACCATGGGCGTGCGAACGCCTTCGTGCATCCACACATCTTCAAAGGCATTGAAAAATCCGGGTTGACTCATGATGCTTCTTTCAGAATTTCAAAATTAAAGGGTGGGCTTCAAGATGAAGTGCAAGCGCTCTTCATGCAAAGCGGCTACCGTGTCTGCTCGGTGTGACAACACGGCGCGTTGGTTGATGGAGCCTTTGTCGGTGATCTCGCCTTTGTCGATGGTGGGTGGCTCGGACAACAAGCACATGCGTGCAATGCGATTGGCACTGCCTGTGGCTGTTTTGGCCAACTCATTGATGACCGTTTGGAATTGCGCCAAAACAGGTTCACTGCTTAAGACATCGGCCAAGGGGGCATCTGCCGCCATGCCGCTCAGTGCGCGCACCGCTGGCGTTGTAAATACCATGGCCCCAACTTCTTTTAAGTTGATGCCGGTGAGCACCACGTCTTGAATATAGGGAGCACCGGCGGCAATGATCTTGCCGCGCAAGGGTCCGACACTTACAAACGTACCGGTGGCCAACTTGAAGTCTTCAGCAATGCGGCCATCAAATTTCAAGCCCAAATGCACATCGGTTTCGTCAATCCACTTGACCGCATCGCCCGTGCAGAAGAAGCCTTCGTCATCAAAGGATGATTTTGTTTCTTCGGCATTGCGCCAGTAGCCTGGTGTGATGTTGGGGCCGCGGTAACGCACCTCCGTCTTGCCGCCCATGTCGACCAGTTTGAGTTCCAAGCCAGGCGTTGGCACACCCAAGTCGCCAGCGTTGACGTAGGGGTTGGTGACAAAAATACCAAAGGGCCCAGACTCGGTCATGCCAAGTCCTGTTCCCATCACAATTCGCTCGCCAACTTCACGCTCTTGCGATTCATACAAGCTATCCCAAATGGGTTGTGCCAAAGCGGCGCCTGCATAAAAGAACATTTGCACGCGGGACAGCAAAGTCTTGCGCAGCAAATCGTCTGTTTTCATGGCTAGGGCGATGGCTTCAAAACCTGTGGGCACATTGAAGTAAACAGTCGGTGCAATTTCGCGAAGGTTGCGCAAAGTTTCATGCATAAGGGCTGGCGTGGGCTTGCCATCGTCGATGTACATCGTGCCGCCATGAAACACCACCATGCCAAAGTTGTGATTGCCACCAAATGTATGGTTCCATGGCAACCAATCCACCAAGACCAGGGGCTCTTCAGCCAAGATGGGCATGGACTGCGCCATTTGTTGTTGGTTGGCACACCACAAGCGCTGCGTGTTGATGACGGCCTTAGGTAACTTGGTAGAACCACTGGTGAACAAGAACTTCGCAATGGTGTCGGGGCCTGTGGCTGCTATGGCCGCATCCACTTGCGCTGTTGCGGGCGTGCTGCACAAGGCTTCAAATGTCGTGACTTGTTTGCCTTCAACGCCACCTTCGTTCATCACAATTTCCATGTTGCTGGAAACTGTGGCTGCTATGGCTTTGGCATAACGCGCATCGCTGGCAAACACCATGCCTGGCGTCACGGTGCGCAACACGTGCTTGAGTTTGTCGTAGTCTTGGCTGATGAGGGAGTAGGGCGGAGAAGTAGGCACAAAAGGCACGCCGGCCACTATGCAACCCAGTGCCAACAAAGCATGTTCCAAACTGTTCTCGCTCAAGATGACCACGGGCCGCTCAGCATTCAGGCCGCGGTTGATCAGACCTTGCGCAATGTTTCTCGCTGTGTTCCAAGCTTCTGCATAGGTGATGTGGCGCCAGTCACCCAAGCTGCCATCGGCCAATTTGACGCGTCGTGCAAACAAAGTTTGACCAGGTTTTTTTTGAGCCCAGTGTTGAAAACGATCTGTCAATCGTTCAGGAAATGCCTGCAAATCTTGATCTGCCTTGAGGTAGTGCGTACCAGGCACACCGTCTTTTAAAATGACACGTGTCACGCCAAAACGCAGGGGTCGAAATTTAGGTGCACTCATGCTTATCTCTCAGTAACGTGGAGCGATGTATTTACTTTTGAAAATGGCTGATCAGCTTTTTTGAACTTTGGCAGCCTTGCCTTCTAGGAAGGCCCTGACGCGCGCTTTGGCTTCGGGTGCTGACTGGGCAATAGAGGAGATGAGGGCTTCTGTGAGGTAGCCATGGTCTGCAGGTTGCTCGGCAATGCGAGGCAAAGCGTGCATCAATGCATAGTTGGTCAAAGCTGCATTGGTGGCAATTCGTTGCGCCAGCTCCAAAGCTTTTTCCAGAGCAGTGCCGGTTGGAACATGATACTGAGCCAGGCCAATGCGCTCACCGTCCACTGCGTTGTAAACACGGCCGGTCAACATCATGTCGGTCATGCGCGCCACGCCTATGAGTTTTGGAATGCGCACAGAACCGCCGCCACCCACAAAAATACCACGTGTGCCTTCGGGCAAAGCGTAGAAGGTGCTGTCGTCCGCCACGCGAATGTGACAAGCACTGGCCAATTCCAAACCGCCTCCCACCACCGCACCATGCAACGCGGCAATGACGGGAACACGGCCCAATTGAACAGCATCCAATGCCACGTGCCAACTGCGTGAGTGGTGCAGTCCTTGGCCTGCGTCGCGCTCTTTGAGTTCGGACAAGTCCAGACCAGCGCAGAAATGATCGCCTTCACCATAAACAACCGCCGACTTGGCTTCTTCGGGCAAGTTTTGGAAAACATCGCGCAGTGCTTCGACCAGCCCATCGTTCAGGGCATTGCGCTTGGCAGGGCGACTTAATCGCACCATGGCCACAGCCCCTTTCATCTCGAAGTGGATGCCGTGGGTTTGAGCGCGTTGCAGCAAAGGATGAAGATTTTGAGTCATGATGGAGGGGTCTGAAACTGCCCTGCGTGAAAGCAAGGGCTTGTCAAAAAGGTTATTATCAATAACTATATTGTCATTCCATGTGGAGCTAAAAATCACAGGGTTTACCCGTATTTTTGAAAGTTTTTATGAATCACCAAGACTTGATTGCCATCGATATTCACACCCACGCCGAAGTCAGTTGCTGGAACCCGTTTGACAATTACGGCGAAGAGTACGATCGCGCGGCCGACAAGTTTTTCGGCAGCAATCGCCGTCCCACCATTGATGAAACGGTGGCGTATTACCGGGAAAGAAAAATTGGCTTGGTCATGTTCACCGTGGACAGCGAGTCACAGTTAGGTCGTCGCCGAATTCCGAACGAAGAAATTGCCAAAGCCGCTCGCGACAACAGTGACATGATGATTGCCTTTGGCAGCATCGATCCGCACAAGGGCAAGATGGGCGCGCGCGAAGCCGAAAGATTGATTAAAGAAGAGGGCATCAAGGGCTTCAAATTTCACCCCACGGTTCAGGGCTATCACCCCTACGACAAAATGGCTTGGCCCATTTACGAGGTCATCAACGAACACAAACTGCCGGCCATTTTTCACACCGGACACAGCGGCATTGGTTCTGGCATGCGCTGCGGTGGCGGTTTGCGCTTGGCCTACAGCAACCCCATGCACTTAGACGATGTGGCCATCGATTTTCCCGACATGCAAATTGTGATGGCGCACCCCAGTTTTCCGTGGCAAGACGAGGCGCTCAGTGTGGCCACGCACAAGCCCAACGTTTGGATTGATTTGTCAGGATGGAGCCCGAAGTATTTCCCCAAACAACTCATTCAATATGCCAACACGCTTTTGAAAGATCGCATTTTGTTTGGCAGTGACTACCCCCTCATCACACCTGAGCGGTGGATGAAGGATTTTGAAGTAGCCGGTTTCAAACCCGAGGTGATGCCCGGTATTTTGAAAGACAACGCGGTGCGTTTGCTTGGCTTGAAATAAGTTATTTCAAGGTCAGTGAGGTTCTGACAGTACCTGCCCTTGCGGCATGCGCTGTCAGATTCAGGAGAGTACCAACGGGTGCTTCCACAATCCATTCGTTCAATGCCCGATCTCCCGTGATGGTTTTACTGGGCAAGAAGGCTTGAAGTGAATGAGTGGCTGCATGACCTTCCAACTGGGGACCTTCCATGCGGGGCTTGCCCATTCGAAGGTGTGCACCTGCAGGCAATTCAATTTCGAAAATGCAAGGACGTGCCGTCTTTCGTTCAAGGGCGCGTTTTGTGACATAGCTTGGCAGGTAGCCAGCATTGCCGACAGCCATTTGAACGCGCCATTGGCCATTGCCTAAATTTTCTGCTTTGGCATGAAGCAGTTCGAGCTTGGGCAGCGTCAATGCAATTTGGTCTAACCAAGCTGGAAAACGTGCCGCTTCGCGTTCACGCAAATGGGCGGGTGGATTGCGCCAGAAGTTCATACGATCCCAGCCGCCTAATTCAATCTCACCTAATTCTGGGTGTTGGTAAGGGTACCAATCGACGTGCGCTTTACCACCACAGACCTCGTCACTCCACTTCAGCAGCTTAATATCGTCTTCGGGCGGATGGTCACGGTACCAGTGGATCCAATCGTAATCGGTGATACCGGCTTCTTTGTTGGGTGCCCAAATTTCAACCGTCCAGAACAAAGCACCCAAATGCTCGTACACCCAATCTTGTGTGCCTGTGATCACTTCTTTGGGGTGGTACTTGAAGTCGTGAAAAATACTGACGGCTGGATAACCGGTGAGCTTGCTGCCAATGTCGGACATGCGCTTAATGATCCACAAATCTTCGGGCGTCATATCGGAGTCGCTTTGGGTGCCCATAGGACGCAAAATCACACCTGAGTGGGTGTGGAAACTAACAGCCGCGCCGATGTTTGGATGCTTGGCAATGAAGTCCACCATGGCACGTACTTCGGGCTCGCTGGTGGGGTAGGGGCCAGCGCCTACTTGCTCGTATTCTTGGCGCCAGAAGGCTGGGAAGTTGCGGTTCAAATCCAAACCCTCGATGTCGCGATTGGGTTTGATGTTGACGCCGTCGTAATGTTGCAAACTGCCTTCTGGCATGACCCTGTAATACTTGCCACCAAACTCACCTGGCAAGCGAGGTGTGAGCAGTCTTGGCTCGTCTGGGTTGGCTTTCCAGCCACCATGGGGATCAGCAATGCGCATCATCAAAATGCGACCATCGCCGTCCATGTCTTCAATGGTCAGGCCTTCAACGTGGGGCTCGTCCCATGGGTAGGGTCGAGTAGAAGATCGAATGTGCCTAGGTTTGTCTGCCAAGGCCAGTTCTGCACCATCTGGGTTCAAACGTGGCACCAAGTAAATGACACGCGTGTTAAGCAATTCTGTGACGCCAGCGTCTTCACCATCTTTGCTTAAAAGATGGTGCAACCAGTACAAACAAGCCGTGCTGGCAGTAAGTTCTGCTGCGTGAATGTTGCCATCCACCCAAAATGCGGGCTTGTCTGTGTCTGCACCGGTTGACTTTCGCGTGAGAACAAGCACCCAAATGGGGCGATTTTCATGGCTTGTGCCTAACTCTCGAAGCTCTACCAATTCAGGCCTAGCCGCGGCAAAAGCTTGCAGCAATTCTGTCAGTTCTTGGTGTTTGTAGAAACGATCAAAGGCGGGCAGGGGAAGCGGCGCCTGATTTTTCTTGATGTTAGAAGCTGTTGCCATGGTGAAGTGAGTTTGAATGCTTGAAGAGGTTCAGCATACCAAGGCTTTGCTTAGATTGGAAAGAGTTTGCGCTCTTTTATCCATTGAATTTGGGAGGGCCTTATCAGGGAAATACCTAGGGAATGAGTCTCTCAGAGGACTGGGAATGGCATCAATTCTCTTCACAATTCGTCATCCCTTTAAATCACCGCTTGACCCTTTAAATTTTTCTATCCAAGGTTCAATTTCAACCCACGAAAGTTTGACATGTCAAATCCTGCATTAATTCTTGAAAATGTTCTGGCGCACGAGAAAAATCGCCCTGATTTTGTGTACATGACGCAGCCCATTGGCAATGGACAGGTCATTGATTACACATGGCGCGAAACCCTGAAACAAGCGCGATCCATGGCAGCTTACCTCAAAGCTCAAAACCTTGAGCCGGGTGCCCGAGTGGCCATTCTTTCCAAGAATTGCGCACACTTCATCATGGCTGAACTGGCCATTTGGATGTCAGGGTGTACCACAGTGGCCATTTTTCCTACCGAGTTGGGTGAGACCGTTCGATACGTTCTAGATCACAGCGAAGCCAGCTTGCTGTTTGTCGGTAAATTGGACACATGGCCCGAACAAGCGCCTTTTGTGCCGGCCTCTTTGCCTTGCATTGCATTTCCTTTGGCGCCTGCCAATCAATTTGCAAAGTGGGATGACATCGTTGCAAAAACAGCGCCCTTGCAAGGTGACATAGCGCGGGCACCTCAAGATTTGGCCATGATCATGTACACCTCTGGCTCTACAGGCCAACCCAAGGGCGTCATGCACAATTTTGAGCGAATCTCCAAAACTGCGGGACTGATGAGCCAATCTATTTTGGAAAGTGCTGGTGATCTGAAAGATTACCGCATCTTGTCTTATTTGCCTTTGGCACACGTTTTTGAGCGTGCTTGGGTGGAAGCTGCCAGTTTGACTCATGGCGAGACGCATGTATTTTTTGCAGAATCTTTGGACACGTTCATCCAAGACTTAAACCGTGCAAGGCCCACGTTCTTCATTTCTGTACCCCGCTTATGGCTGAAGTTTCAGCAAGGTGTTTTCAGCAAGATGCCCCCCGCCAAGTTGGATTTGTTGTTGAGCATCCCTATCGTCAAAGGTTTGGTTAAAAAGAAAATTCTCAAAGGGCTCGGCTTGGATCAGGTGGTGTCAGCGGGCAGTGGTTCTGCGCCCCTGCCGGCTGAACTGATCGTCTGGTATCGCAAGCTAGGTTTGAACCTCTTAGAGGGCTACGGCATGACGGAGGATTTTGCCTGGTCGCACAACTGCACCAATGAAATCAATGAGCCAGGCAGTGTGGGCATACCCGCGAATGGCGTGCAAGCTCGTATCAGCCCTGAAGGCGAAATTCAGTTGAAATCACCAGGACAAATGGTGGGTTATTACAAACGCCCTGATTTAGATGCGGAGGCTTTTACAGAAGATGGCTTTTTCAAGACGGGTGATCAAGGCCAACAGCGAGCAGATGGCCTGTTGAAAATTACCGGCCGCTTGAAGGAGATTTTCAAAACCTCCAAAGGTAAGTATGTTGCGCCAGCCCCCATTGAGAACAAACTCAATGTGCACCCCATGATTGAGATGAGCATCGTCTCGGGCGTGTCCCAGTCGGCTGCTTATGCCATGGTGGTGCTGGCAGAGGATATTCGTCCGAAAGTCAAAGACGCTGAAGTAAGGGCTCAAGTAGAACAACAACTCAGCGAGTTCTTGACCAAAGTGAATTCAGAGTTGGCAGACTATGAAAAGCTTCGCATGTTAGTCATCGCCAGTGAAGCCTGGTCGATTGAAAACGGTTACCTCACGCCCACCATGAAAATCAAACGCAGTCGCATTGAATCGTCTGTTGAAAGCCAAGTGCCTGCTTGGTATGAAAAGTCCGGCAGTGTGTTTTGGGCTTGATGGATGGACCACTCAATTTCAAACACACACACAAACAGAGTCTTGGCGCACACCGGCGCCAAGTACCCTATCTTGCAAGCCCCTATGGGCTGGATCGCGAGAACGCAACTGGCCTCTGCCGTCTCCAGAGCTGGCGGTCTTGGCATCATTGAAACTTCTTCGGGTGAGACCGAAAATTGCCAAGCCGAAATTAGGAAGATGCGCGAATTAAATTTGCCATTTGGCGTCAATTTGCCCATTCGGTTTTTAAAAGACGATGCCATGTTGAAGTTTGTCTGTGCATCGGGCGTGAAATTTGTTACCACATCCGCTGGCAGCCCCGCTAAATTTGTTCAACCCCTCAAGGATGCGGGCATTACCGTTTACCACGCTGTACCCACAGTAGATGCCGCCATGAAGTGTGTTGACGCTGGGATTGACGGCTTGGTTGTTGAAGGCTCTGAAGGGGGTGGCTTCAAAAACCCCGAAGACGTTTCAACGCTGGTGCTTTTGCAGGCCATTCGTGCCAAGGTTGACGTGCCCTTGATTGCAGCAGGTGGTATTTGCGATGGCAGAGGCATGGCTGCGGCTTTTGCCTTGGGTGCTGAAGCCATTCAAATGGGAACGCGATTTGTGAGCTGTGCAGAAAGCCCCGTTCACGACAACTTTAAAAATGCCATCGTCAGCTCCAAAGAAACGGGCACTTGGATGTTGAATACCAAATCAACACCTTGTATTCGCGCCCTCAAATCGGAGCGCACCAGCGTCATTCACGAGCAAGGCATCATGTCATTTGATGATATGAAAGGTATTTTGAATGTTTACTTCAAAGGTGACATGGAAGCTGCGCCCGCCTTGGCGGGGCAGTCGGCTGGTTTAATTGATTCAGTGAAAACCGCCAAGGACATCATTGAAGACACCGTGGCGGAGTTTTTTGAAATCAGTGCCCGCATGGGGGCCAAGGCGCAAAGTCAAAGCTTTTAAGCAGTTGTGGCCTGGTCGTCTTTGATGGTGTTGCGCAAGATACCAATCGCATCGACTTCAATTTCAACCACATCACCGGGCTTCATGAAAACCTGAGGTGTGCGTTTGTTGCCTACGCCGCCGGGCGTGCCACTCACAATGACATCGCCAGGTTCAAGCGGAATGAAGGTCGAGATGTAGGCAATTTGACGTGGGATGCTGTGAATCATCATGTCAGTTGTGGCGCGTTGCAACTCAACACCATTCAAGCGGGTGCTCAGTGTCAGAGTTTGACCCGGTTTAATTTCATCGGCAGTGACCATCCAAGGGCCAAAGCCACCCGTGCGCCAGAAATTTTTACCAGCCGTCCACTGGGTGGTGAAGTTTTGCCAATCGCGCACCGAGCCATCGTTGTAGCAAGAGTAACCGGCAATGTGCTTCCAAGCATCAGCTTCCGAAATACGGCGACCACCTTCACCAATGATGATGGCAATTTCACCTTCGTAGTCAAGGCGATGCGACTCAGGTGGACGCATGATGTCTTGGCCATGCCCTACTTGCGAAGCATTGACACGTGAAAAAATAGCTGGCTTTTCAGTCAGTTCTCGGCCTGTTTCTTTCACGTGATCGTGGTAGTTCAAACCCACACACATGATTTTTTCTGGATTGGGAATGACGGGCAAGAGCGACAAGTCTTCGAAAATCAAGTCTGGTGTGTTTTTGCTCAATGCGTCAGCCGCTTGCGCGAGCATCTTTTTGGCAATCAGGGTTTTTAGATCAGGTGCTTGCGCGCCCAAAATAGGGGTGAGGTTTAAAACTTTGTTGCCGTGCACTGCGCCATAGCATGCGGTGTTGTTAAGCAAGAAGCTAATGAGTCTCATGGTGATTCTTTCAAGAAAAAAAGATGTTGGTTGACTTAAAAAGAACCGCGTTTGGCCAATGTCGTCAGCGGCTTGCGTGCATTGGGCGCTTCTCTTTCGCGCAATGCATCGGGCAATGTGGCAGCATCACCGCGTTTGCCAACCGTGGCCAACATTTGCAAGGTGTGATCTGCTGGTAAGCCTAAGACCTGAGCGCCGGCCACTTTGTCAAAGCCACCAATGCCGTGCAAAGAGAAGCCATTCAGGTGCGCTTGCATGGCCATGTAGGCCCATGCAGCACCGGTGTCGAAGGCGTGCATGCCATTAGGTGCCATGTCTGGCGAGCCTGCTTTTGCTGCCAATTGGTAGGAAGCAATGGCTACCAAAGCACCTGCCTTACCAGCCCATGCTTGGTTGTTAGGATTGAGTGTGGCAAACAAAGCATCCCATTGTGGATCGTTGCGCAGCACGACTGCAAAACGCCAGGGTTGTGCGTTGTTGGACGAGGGAGCCCACCGAGCGGCTTCTAGCATGCTCATGACATCGGCTTCGGACACGACTTCACCCGTGTAAGCACGAGGTGACCAACGCTCTGTAAATTGCGGGTCGATGGGGAAGTCTGCCTTGCGGGTGTTGGTCACGGGTGAGGGTTGGCTCATGAAACTATTTCCTACGGATGATAAAAACGGTATTGTGCTTGTTTTGTGAGATGAAGTGGGGACATATTGGTAAGCTCGCGCACAGCCGTGGTATTGTGAAATGTTTGAAAAATTGTCAGGTGTGTCCGACTCACCTTCAAAGGAGATGACATGTTTCTAAAAAATGAATGGTACGTTGCCTGTCGTGTTGACGAAATCACCGACAAACCTTTTGGTCGGAAAATTTGCAATGAGGCCATGGTCTTTTTCAGGGGGCCTGAAAATACTTTGTCGGCGGTCGAAGACTTTTGCCCCCACCGCGGTGCACCTCTGTCATTGGGCCGAGTTTGCAACGGGCAATTGGTCTGTGGCTATCACGGCCTCACCATGGGATGCGATGGTCACACTGTGAGCATGCCAGGCCACAATGTTCGTGGATTTGAGCCCGTCAAAAGTTTTCCGGTCATTGAGCGCTATGGATTTGTATGGGTTTGGCCGGGTGATGCTTCCAAAGCAGATCCCAACAAAATGCCTGTTTTTGAATGGTTTGAAAATCCAGCTTGGGCCTACGGGGGAGGGCATTACCACATTGCATGTGACTACCGCCTGATGATCGACAACCTGATGGACCTGACGCACGAAACCTACGTGCATGCCACCAGCATTGGGCAAACTGAAATTGATGAGACACCCAGTCGAACCGTTACCGAAGGCAACTCGGTGGTCACCAGCCGATTCATGGAGGGCATCAAGGCGCCTCCTTTTTGGCAAATGGCCATGCGCGCCAATGATTTGCCAGTCGATGCCAAAGTTGATCGTTGGCAGATTTGCCGTTTTTCACCACCCAGCCACGTGATGATTGAAGTGGGCGTGGCTTTGGCGGGCAAAGGTGGCTACAGCGCTGAGCCCAAAGACAAAGCCTACAGTGTGGTGGTTGACTTTATTACGCCGGAAACAGACACCAGCATTCATTATTTCTGGGGCATGGTTCGACAATTCAAGCCTCACGATCAAGACTTGACTGCGCGCATTCGGGAGGGCCAGGGCAAAATTTTCAGTGAGGATTTGGAGATGCTGGAGCGTCAACAAAAGAATATTCTGGCCAACCCAGAGCGAAAATTAAAAGTATTGTCCATTGACGCAGGTGGGGTCATGTCGCGCCGCGTTATTGATCGACTTTTGGCATTAGAAAAAGCAGTTTGAAATGAATCTGAAATCGCGATGGGCTTGCTTGGCCTTGGCCGCCTTGCTTGGGGTCCTGTCTGCAAACGCATTCAGCCAATCTGCCTTTCCCAGCAAGCCACTCAAAATTGTGGTGCCCTTTGGAGCTGGCGGGGTGGCCGATTTGACGGCTCGCACCGTGGCACAAAAGCTGGGTGAAAATTTGGGTCAAAGCATCGTCATTGAAAACAAACCTGGCGCAGGTGGCGTTGTCGCCACTGACGCTGTGGCTAAATCTGCCCCCGACGGATACACCTTGCTGTTGATGTCCAATGCCACTGCTGTCAGTGCAGGGCTTTTCAAAACATTGCCTTACGACGCTGAAAAGGATTTGACGCCATTGTCGGTACTCGGTACTTTTGACATTGCCATTGTGGTGCCCCAAGAATCTAAATTCACGACGCTGCAAGACTTGCTCAAATTTGGCAAAGCCAACCCTGGAAAGCTGAACATTGGCAGCATCAACGTGGGTAGCACCCAGCACTTGACGGCAGAGCTTTTCAAAGCGACCGCGGGCATTGATGCGCAAGTTGTGCCCTTCAATGGCACACCTGCCGTGCTCACTGCATTGCGCGGTGGGCAAATTGATATGGCAGTTGAAATTTTGGCGCCGGTATTGCCTCAAATTAAGGGGCAAGCCCTGCGCGCCTTGGCCGTGACAGGCGATAAGCGCTCGGTTGCATTGCCCCAAGTACCCACAGCCAAAGAAGCCGGTGTTCGCAATTTGTACGCAGCTTCTTGGAATGCACTTGCAGTTCCCTCCAAAACGCCGCGTGATATTGTTCAAAAACTCAATCAAGAAATTCAGAATGCATTGAATTCAGCTGATGTTCGGAAAAAATTATTGGAAATGAACGTCGATCCGCAACCGGGTAGCTTGCAACAAGCCGCCGACTTGTTAAACAACGAGACCAAACGCTGGGGTGATGTCATTCAACGTGCTGGTATCCCCAAGCAATGAACGCCTCCACCGGGAGTTCATGAAAGCATTTGATGTTTGATTTATTCTGACTCCAACAATCGAATGGCTGTCTCGCGAATCAAAGTGAGTGTCGCTTTCTGAGTTGCGGTGCTCGGTCTAAGTGAACTCACCACGCAACTCAATTCAATGCTGAGTTGCGGGCTTGAAATAGGCCGTGTTGAAAAAGCGGAAGGGTTGATGGATCGGGTCACTGCATTGCGAGACAAGATGGCGCATCCGGCGCCATCGGCCACCAAATCTAGGATGGCCGTCACACCATCTATTTCCAAGGCAATGTGCGGCCGCATGCCAACTGCTGCCATTTCTGATTCCACTAGCATGCGAATGGCATTGGGTCGGCTTGGAATGACCAAAGGAAGCTCAGAGACATCTTTGAATTCAATAGGCGGTGGCGGCGGATCTTCCTGTAGCCCTGGCGGACGACGTTGCACCAGCCATAACTCTTCTTGAACCAAGTGTGAAACTTCCAAGCCCGATGTGGGCTTCATGTTGTAGAGCAGGGCAATGTCCAGCCTGCCGTTGAGCAGACTTTCTTGCATGGCTGAGGTGAGTCCTTCGCTGATTGACAACTGAGCATCGGGCATCTTTTCCCTGAATGCTCGGGTCAGTGGCACGGTTAAAACTCTGGCCACACTGGGCGGCAGGCCTAAGGCAACTCGACCGGTCAAATCAATTCTGGCCCGCCCAAGCGCCTCGTGTGTGCGTTCTACTTGGTGCAAGATGCCTCGTCCGTGTTCCAAAAGCAGCAATCCCGCCTCGGTGGGACTTGCGCCGCGGCCATTGCGTTTGAGCAGGTTTTGTCGCAACTCAACTTCCAAAAGCCTAATTTGACGACTTAAAGCGGGTTGTGCCACATTCAGCGCAATGGCTGCGCGGGTGAAACTGCCCATTTCTGCGACGCGCACAAAATATTCAATTTGCTTGAGATCCATCTTGGAATTTTGCCATAACAGAGATCCGGTTATTCAATTTTGTTCTATCTGGTAGTGCTTCTCAGGCCTAGTTCAAAAGCTCTCTAAATTGGAGAATGGAGCACTTTTAGACCTTAGGCGCTTGCATTCAGACCATGAAACCTTCTTCTCAAACTGCGGTTCCTTGCTTGTTGATGCGTGGCGGAACCTCCAAGGGGCCTTTTTTCAAAGCGTCCGATCTGCCAACAGACATCAAGCTCAGAGACAAAGTGTTGTTGGCGGCCATGGGTTCGCCTGATAAACGTCAAATTGATGGATTGGGCGGCGCTCATCCACTCACCAGCAAGGTGGGCATCGTGAGCCAAAGCTCCGTACCGGGGGTGGCGCTTGATTTTTTGTTTGCTCAACTCCAGCCTGACAACGACACGGTGGATACCACGCCCAACTGTGGCAACATGTTGGCTGCCGTGGTGCCTTTTGCGCTTGAAACGGGCATGCTTCAAGCACAAGGTGATCAAACCACTTTCCGTGTTCTGACCTTGAATACCAACATGCAGTGCGACATTACGGTCGACACCAAAGGCGGCTTGGTGCAATACGAAGGCAACGCGCGCATCGATGGGGCACCAGGCACCTCAGCGCCTGTTGTGATCAACTTTTTAGACACAGCAGGTTCAGTCTGCTCTGGTCTGCTGCCTACCGGCAAAGTCAGAGATACCTTGACCGTGACGGGCGATGGTTTTGCCCCCTTCACCATAGACGTCACCTGCATTGACAACGGCATGCCCTTGGTGATGTTTAAGGCTTCTGATGTAGCCCGCACAGGCTATGAGTCGGTGGCAGACATGAATGCCGATACCGAACTCAAAACCAAAATTGAAGCCCTGAGGTTGCAGGTCTCCTTGTTGATGGGCTTGGGCGATGTGAGTAAAAAGAACTATCCCAAAATGACGCTCATTGCACCTCCGCAGAATGGCGGTGCTTTGAGCACGCGCAGCTTCATTCCGCATGTGTGCCACGATGCCATTGGCGTTCTGGCTGCCGTCACGGTAGGAACAGCATGTGTGTTGGAAGGTTCTGTGTGCGATGGCATTGCAGTCATGCCAACGGGCGCTGCCAAAAACGTTTCGGTAGAACACCCCACGGGTGAGTTCAGTGTGGCTTTGCAAACAGAGCCTGCGCCGAATTTGCCGGGCGGACAAAATGTGACACAAGCTGCACTCCTCAGAACAGCACGTCTTCTCATGCGAGGTGAAGCCATGGTGCCTGCTTCCTTATGGTCAGGCCCCACCGCTTAATTTTTTCTCTTCATTTTTCAATTGGACACCTTCATGAGTTCCCAAAAACCTTTGATCATTGATTGTCACGGTCACTACACCACTGCCCCTAAGGCACTGGAAAACTGGCGCAACGCACAGATTGCCAATTTGAATACGCCGGAGCTCGGCCCTAAAGTTGCCGACCTCAAAATCAGCGACGACGAGTTGCGCGAATCAATTGAGACCAATCAATTGCGATTGATGAAAGAGCGCGGATCTGACTTGACCCTTTTTAGCCCGCGCGCCAGTTTCATGGCACACCACATTGGCGATTTCAATGTGTCTTCCACATGGGCTGCTATTTGCAACGAGTTGTGCTACCGCGTGAGCCAATTGTTTCCAGATCATTTTGTGCCTGTGGCCATGTTGCCGCAGTCACCTGGTGTTGACCCGGCCACCTGCATTCCAGAGCTGGAGCGCTGCGTCAAAGAATATGGCAACGTCGGTATCAATTTGAATCCAGATCCATCGGGTGGTCACTGGACATCGCCGCCCCTGAGCGACAAGCAGTGGTATCCCATTTACGAAAAAATGGTGGAGTACAACATCCCCGCCATGATTCACGTCAGTACCAGCTGCAACAGCTGTTTCCACACCACCGGTGCTCACTATTTGAATGCGGACACCACAGCGTTCATGCAGTGTCTCACCTCTGATTTGTTCAAAGACTTTCCAACTCTGAAGTTCCTCATTCCGCATGGTGGCGGCGCTGTACCTTACCACTGGGGCCGCTTTCGCGGTTTGGCTCAAGAGTTGAAAAAACCTTTGTTACAAGACCATTTGCTGAACAATATTTTCTTTGACACCTGCGTCTATCACCAGCCTGGCATTGATTTGTTGACCAAGGTCATTCCTGTTGACAATATTTTGTTTGCTTCAGAAATGATTGGTGCGGTGCGCGGTATTGACCCAGAAACTGGTCATTATTTTGACGATACCAAGCGTTACATTCAGTCTTCAAGTACCTTGAACGAAGAGCAACGTTACAAAATTTACGAAGGCAACACACGCCGTGTGTTCCCAAGACTAGATGCGCACTTGAAAGCCAAGGGTCTGTGAAAGCGCAAACTGCCAAGTATTTTTCTCTCAACATTTGTAAATTGGATTGAACATGACAGAACTCGGAATTGTGAAACGCAACATCACCCGCGCAGACAAAGCGGCCGTCGACAAATTAGGCCGTTTTGGTGTAGCCACCGTGCACGAAGCCATGGGCCGTGTGGGCCTGATGCAAAGGTATATGAGACCTATCTACAGCGGTGCACCTGTTTCTGGTACAGCTGTTACGGTGCTTTTGCACCCTGGTGACAATTGGATGATGCACGTGGTAGCTGAGCAAATTCAAGCGGGCGACATTGTGATTGCAGCCCTTAGTGCTGACAACTGTGATGGCTTTTTTGGCGATTTGTTGGCCACCTCGTTCATGGCGCGCGGTGCCAAAGCTTTGGTCATTGATGCCGGTGTGCGTGATGTTCGTGAGCTTACTGCGATGGGATTTCCAGTATGGAGTAAGGGAATCAGCGCCAAAGGCACCATCAAATCAACCTTGGGTTCTGTGAATATTCCTGTGGTGTGTGCAGGTGTCAATGTCAACCCAGGCGATGCCATCGTGGCCGATGACGATGGTGTGGTGGTAGTGCCTGCTGCGTGGGCCCAAAAAGTAGCTGATGCTGCTGAAGCCCGTGAAGCCAACGAAGGTGAAAAGCGCGCCAAGTTGGCTGCTGGCATTTTGGGGCTTGACATGTACAACATGCGCGAGCCTCTGGCCAAAGCGGGTTTGAAGTACATCGATTAATGACCGGCAACTGCATTGATTCAACCCTCAAGAAAAGGACATGCCAATGACATTCAATCAAATGACCGTACCCATCATGCGAGGTTTGATGCTGGGCCTTTTGAGCCTTTCTCTTGTAGGCTGTGCTTTTGATTTTGGTTCTTTTTCAGCGGACAAATCCGCGCAAGACATAAAAGCAGCAGATGCCTCAGCCGAGGTCACAAAAGTCTTGGCACCTGCGGGGGTCTTGCGTGTGGGTGTCTACCCTGGAAGCCCCACATCCTGGGTCAAAGATCCAAAGACGGGTGAGAGTGTTGGGATTGCGCTTGACTTAGGCAAAGAACTGGCCAAGCGTTTGAATGTGCCCGTACAAGTCGTTGAGTTTGATCGTCTGGCGCAGGTCTTGGATGCCTTGAAAGCTGGCAAGATTGACTTTACGTTTACCAATGCCACTGCCATTCGAATGAAAGATATGGACTTTACGGTGCCACTGGTTCGATTGGAGTTAGGTTATTTGGTGGTGGCCGACAGCAAGCTTCAATCTGTGACTGAAATTGACAAGCCTGGCATGCGCGTAGGCGTGAGTCAAGGCAGCTCCTCTCAAGGCGTCTTAAGCCAGTTGTACAAACAAGCCAAGGTCATCCCTGCTGATTCCTTGGCAAAGGCCAAGACCATGCTTGAAACCAAGCAAATTGACGCCTTCGCAACCAACAAAGGCATCTTGTTTGAGATGTCAGATACGTTGCCAGGTAGTCAAGTGATCGTTGGACGCTGGGGCTTGGAAAACTTGGCCATCGCCATTCCCAAAGGACGCGATGCAGGCCGCGAGTATGTCCAGAACTTTGCAAACAATGTGGGTCAAAGTGGCTTGCTTAGCAAAGTCATTGTGCGCTCTGGTTTGCGCGGCACAGCCAAAGATTGATTGAAGAATTATTGTTAACTTGAGTGAGAATTAAGATGGAATTTCAAAAGACCCCTGGCTGGCTAGATTGGTACAGCGGCCCCAGTAAACCCAAATTCAAACTGCCTGCAGGAGCCGTGGATGCTCACTGCCATGTGTTTGGTCCAGGTGCCGAGTTCCCTTATGCGCCAGAACGCAAGTACACACCTTGTGATGCCTCTAAGCAGCAACTCTATGCACTGCGCGATCACTTGGGATTTGCGCGCAACATTGTGGTTGGCGCCAGTTGCCATGGCACTGACAATAGCGCCACTGTGGATGCTTTGCTCAGTTCAAATGGCAAGGCACGCGGTGTGGCCACCGTCAAGCGCAGCGTCACAGATCAAGAATTGCAATCCATGCATGATGCGGGTGTGCGGGGTGTGCGCTTCAATTTCATCAAGCGTTTGGTTGACTTCACGCCCAAAGACGAGCTCATGGAGATTGCAGGACGCATCGGCAAGCTGGGCTGGCATGTGGTGATCTATTTTGAGGCAGTTGATTTGCCCGAGTTGTGGGACTTCTTCACCGAACTCCCAACGGTTGTGGTCATTGATCACATGGGCACACCGGATGTGAAATTACCAGTTGACGGACCTCAATTTCAATTGTTTTTAAAGTTCATGCGCGAGCACAGCAATGTCTGGTGTAAAGTCACTTGCCCAGAGCGCTTGTCTGTCACAGGGGCGCCGGCCTTGAATGGCGAGCAACATGCTTATCAAGACGTTGTGCCATTTGCCAAAGCCATCGTGGAAGAGTTTCCAGACCGCGTCCTGTGGGGCACTGACTGGCCGCATCCCAATTTGAAAAAACACATGCCCGATGACGGCCTGTTGGTGGACTTTATTCCGCACATTGCCACCACGCCTGAGTTGCAGCAAAAGTTGTTGGTCAACAACCCGATGCGCCTTTATTGGCCAGAGGAGAAAATTTAATGGCCCTTGATAAACCCTATTTGGATGTGCCAGGCACCATCATTTTTGATGCAGAACAAAGCCGCAAAGGTTATTGGATCAATCAGTTTTGCATGTCGCTCATGAAAGCCGAAAATCGCGAGCGATTCAAAGCCAATGAGCGTGCCTATTTAGACGAGTGGGCTATGACCGAGGAGCAAAAGCAAGCCGTCATGGCGCGCGATCTGAACTGGTGCATGCGCACCGGTGGCAATATTTATTTCCTGGCCAAAATTGGCGCCACCGATGGCAAGAGTTTCCAACAAATGGCAGGCTCCATGACAGGCATGACCGAAGAGGAGTACCGCAACATGATGATCAATGGCGGTCGCTCGGTGGAAGGCAATCGATACGTGGGAGAAAACGGCAGCGCCCAAGCGCAAAATCAACCGCAAGGCTCTGCCGGTAAGAAAGCGCACTGAACATGGCCAAAATTACAGCCTCCGTATTTACTTCGCATGTGCCAGCCATTGGTGCTGCCCTTGACTTGGGTAAAACACATGAACCCTATTGGCAGCCTCTTTTTCAAGGCTATGAATATGGCAAGCAGTGGATGAAGGACAACAAGCCAGACGTTGTATTTTTGGTTTACAACGATCACGCCACTGCCTTCAGCTTGGACATCATTCCAACATTTGCCATTGGCACAGCCGCACAGTTTCAACCTGCCGATGAAGGGTGGGGCCCGCGTCCTGTACCTGTGGTCAAAGGCCATCCTGATCTGGCCTCACACATTGCACAGTCTGTCATTCAGCAAGATTTCGACTTGACCATTGTCAACAAAATGGACGTTGATCACGGGCTCACAGTGCCTTTGTCGTTGATGTGTGGCCAGCCCCCAGCTGACAAATTTGAGTGGCCCTGTCCAGTTATTCCTTTTGCCGTGAATGTGGTCCAGTACCCTGTGCCAAGTGGTCAGCGTTGTTTCAATTTGGGCAAAGCCATTCGCAAAGCCATCGAAACTTACGACGAAGATATCAATGTCCACATTTGGGGGACGGGTGGCATGAGCCACCAACTTCAAGGTGCGCGTGCGGGTCTGATCAACAAAGAATTCGACACTGCATTCATGGACAAGCTTATTGCTGATCCCCAAGCTGCTGCAGATATTTCACACATTGACTATGTGCGCGAAGCTGGCAGTGAAGGCATTGAGTTGGTCATGTGGCTTATTGCCCGCGGTGCCATGAACGATGTGAATGGCGGAAAAGCGCCATTGCTAAAGAAACGTTTCTACCATGTGCCTGCATCCAATACGGCGGTGGGCCACGCTATCTTAGAAAATCAATTTTGAACTCAAGGAAAACCAATGTCTAAAACAATCAAGGTTGCGTTGGCAGGCGCAGGTGCTTTCGGTATCAAGCACTTGGACGGCATCAAGAACATCGATGGCGTTGAAGTGGTGTCACTGATTGGCCGCGAATTTGATAAAACCAAAGAGGTTGCAGACAAATATGGCATTGGCCATGTGACCACAGACTTGGCCGATAGTTTGGCGCTCTCCGAGGTCGATGCCGTGATTTTGTGTACGCCAACGCAAATGCACGCGTCACAATCTATCGCTTGTTTGAAAGCGGGCAAGCATGTGCAGGTTGAAATTCCATTGGCAGACAGCTGGAAGGATGCTGAAGAAGTGGTTCGTTTGGCCAAAGCAGCAGGCAAGGTGGCCATGTGCGGTCATACGCGCCGTTTCAACCCAAGCCATCAGTGGGTGAACCACAAAATCAAGGCCGGCGAATACAACATTCAGCAAATGGATGTGCAAACTTATTTCTTTCGCCGGACCAACATGAACGCCTTGGGGCAAGCACGCAGTTGGACAGATCATTTGCTTTGGCACCATGCAGCCCACACCGTTGATCTGTTTGCCTACCAAGCTGGCAGCCCCATTGTGAAAGCCAACGCGGTGCAGGGGCCTATTCATCCCACACTTGGCATTGCCATGGACATGAGCATTCAATTGCAAGCAGCCAATGGCGCCATTTGCACTTTGAGCTTGTCATTCAACAACGATGGCCCTCTGGGTACCTACTTCCGCTACATCGGCGATACGGGCACTTACCTGGCTCGTTATGACGATTTATTCACCGGCAAGGAAGAACAAATTGATGTCTCTAAAGTCGCTGTGTCGATGAATGGCATAGAGCTGCAAGATCGAGAGTTCTTTGCCGCGATCAAAGAGGGCCGGGAGCCAAACTCTAGCGTGTCTCAGGTGTTGCCTTGCTACAAAGTGCTCCACAACTTAGAGCAACAACTCAGTTCTTGATTTTTGTTACGCCACATTCTCAAAATGGTCTCAATCAATTTTTAAAATTTGAACATGAAAAATAGAAAATTAGGTCAATTCCAAGTCAGCGAAATCGGCTTGGGTTGCATGAACTTAAGCCATGCTTATGGCCCCCCCGTCTCTGAAGCTCAAGCTGAAAAGGTCTTGCTCACGGCTTTAGATGCAGGCGTTACATTTTTTGACACTGCTGCACTTTACGGTTTTAGCGCCAATGAAACTTTGGTCGGCAAAGTGCTCAAACCGCACCGTCAAAAGTTCACCCTGGCCAGCAAGTGCGGCATGACCGGCGTGGATGTGAATGGCGATGGCAAATTGGTGCGTGTCATTGACGGCCGCCCCGAAACCATTCGCAAGACCTGTGAAGACGCCTTGAAGCGTTTGCAAACCGATGTCATTGACTTGTACTACTTGCACCGCTGGGACAAAAAAGTACCAATTGAAGACAGTGTGGGGGCACTCAGTGACTTGGTGCGTCAAGGCAAAATTCAAAGCATTGGATTGTCTGAAGTTTCAGCCAGCACCTTGCGCAAAGCGCATGCTGTGCACCCCATCACTGCTGTGCAAACTGAATACTCATTGTGGACACGCAATCCAGAAATTGCGGTGCTTCAAGCCTGTCAAGAATTGGGTGCTGCCTTTGTCGCTTTCAGTCCCGTGGCCAGAGGTTTTTTGTGCGGACCCTTGGCCATTGAATCCTTGGATGCCAAAGATATTCGCAAGTCCATGCCGCGATTCACGGCAGAGAATTACGCTGCCAATTTCAAACTCTTTGCGCCTTACCAAAATTTAGCCAACGAGGCGGGTTGCTCGCCAGCCCAATTGGCCTTGGCCTGGCTCTTGCACAAAGCACCGCACATCATCCCCATTCCGGGCACCACCAGCGTGTCGCATTTGACAGATGACTTGGGTGCGTCGTGTGTGAAGTTAAGCGCCGAGTTGATGGCCAAGCTTGAGGCCTTGATCAATGAGAAAACGGTCCAAGGAAATCGTTACAGCGCACAGGCCAACTCTGAAGTCGACACTGAAGTTTTTGAATGATTCGTCAGTTGGCGAGGTCATGCAGTGAGTGTGATTGATGCAATGATAAAGGGTTTGCCCTTATATTAAAGTCGAAATTTGTGCGCCTAAACATGCATAATATTTCCAGTCTACGCGGTCGGTTAATTGCATCATTCGTTTCCAACTGGACATTTTTTTGAACAATCAAGCCAGCATAGGACTTTCACAAATGACCACCATCCTCCAAAGTTTTGTCGCCGGCCGTTGGATCGGCCAGCAAGCAGCCCAAGCCCTCCACAGTGCCATCAATGGCAAAGAAGTGGCCTTTGCCCATGCCGAGTCCTTGGACTTTGCAGAAGCGCTGCAATACGGGCGCACCACAGGCCTTGATGGCATGTTGGCCATGGACTTTCAGCAACGCGCCGCCGCACTGCGTGCCTTGGCCAAGTATCTGGGCGACCGCAAAGAAGAGTTGTATGCCATTTCAGCCCACACAGGTGCCACGCGCATTGACTCATGGGTTGACATTGAAGGCGGTACCGGCACTTTGTTTGCCTATGCCGGCATGGCGGCCAGCGAGTTGCCCAGTGGCAACTTAATTCACGAAGGTCCTGTTGCTTCTTTGGGCAAGAAAAACACCTTTGCGGGAACACACATTTTGGTTCCGCGCGGTGGGGTTGCAGTTCACATCAATGCCTTCAATTTTCCCGTGTGGGGTTTGTTGGAGAAATTTGCGCCTACATTTTTGGCCGGCATGCCATGCATTGGCAAGCCCGCTACAGCCACAAGCTACCTGACTGAAGCCTTGGTTCGAATGATTGACCAGTCTGGCATCTTGCCAAAGGGCGCATTGCAATTGGTGATTGGCAGCACGGGTGATTTGCTAGATCGCTTGGACGTGGCCGATGTGGTCACTTTCACAGGCTCTGCCGACACGGCCGCCAAATTGCGCGTGAACCCCAACTTGGTTCGCAACAGCATTCCCTTCAACGCTGAAGCCGACTCTTTGAACTGCGCTATTTTGGCCGATGATGTGACACCCGATGACGAAGAGTTTGATTTGTTCGTCAAAGAAGTGGTTCGCGAAATGACCGTCAAGGCCGGCCAAAAGTGCACGGCCATTCGACGTGCCATCGTACCGCGCAAGCAACTTGATGCAGTCGCTGAAAAAATCAAAGCACGTTTGTCCAAAGTGGTGGTGGGCGATCCATCCGTAGAAGGTGTGAAGATGGGCGCCTTGGCCTCCAAGTCACAACAATCAGATGTGGCTGAGCGCGTGGCCTTGTTGCGTCAGAGTGCCGAGTTGGTATTTGGTGGCGATGCCAATTTCAGCTTGGTGGGCGAGGGCGTGGCCCAGGGTGCTTTCTTCCAGCCCACTTTGTTGCTGTGTCAAAAGCCCTTGAACACCGACAGTGTTCACGACATTGAAGCCTTTGGTCCTGTGAGCACGCTCATGCCCTACGACAGCATGGAAGAAGCCATGGCATTGGCCAAGCGTGGCAAGGGCAGCCTTGTGGGTTCATTGATCACCAAGTCGCCCGAATTGGCTGCGCAAGTGGTGCCTCGATTGGCTGCCAATCACGGTCGTTTACACGTGCTCGACAGAGAGTCTGCTGGCGAGTCAACCGGTCACGGTTCACCTTTGCCATCACTCAAGCATGGCGGCCCAGGACGTGCCGGGGGCGGTGAAGAGTTAGGTGGCATTCGTGCGGTGACGCACATGATGCAACGTGCAGCGGTGCAAGGTTCACCCACGATGCTGACCGCCATCACGCGCGAATATGCCCGCGGTGCCAAAGTCATTGAAACGGCTACGCATCCTTTCAAGCGTTATTTCGAAGAACTGCAAATTGGCGAGTCCTTGTTAACAGCTTCAAAGACCATTGGTGAAGCCGATGTGAAAGCATTTGGTGAACTGACAGGTGACATGTTCTACATGCACTTTGACGACGAAGCAGCAAAAGCGTCGGCCTTTGGCAAGCGCATTGCACATGGCTATTTGGTCTTGTCCGATGCTGCCGGCTTGTTTGTGGTGGCGGAGCCTGGCCCAGTTTTGGCCAACTACGGATTAGACACTTTGCGTTTTGTGAAGCCTGTGGGCTTAGGTGACAGCATTCAGGTGCGCCTGACATGCAAACGCAAAATTGACCGCAACAAGAAAGACGCCAATGGCCAAGGGCAGGGCGTGGTGGCTTGGGATGTGGAAGTGACTAACCAAGACAAAGAGTTGGTGGCCAGTTATGACATTCTCACTTTGGTTGCCAAAAAGAGTTAAGCACCTTTGCCCCGAAATCCCCTACAAAATATGGGCTTAAAGCAAAGTTGAGTTGGCAATCTGAGCGACTTCATTTCTAATCGAAGGATCGTTGGGGAGTAGCTCAATTTCTTCGTGCTCAGTATAGCCAGCAGGCGCACGTCGAGATCAACAAATCGTCATTACGGAGTTTTTACTTCCGGTTTGTTGGGCATATAACTGATTCATTACAAGCAAAGCAAGACCTTCGATCTCTCGTGTCACGCGTGTCATTCTGATATTCGTGGCTTGTTCGGATCGTTATTGAAGGTCTTTCATGGAATTGTTCTCAATGCCATGGTGGTCAGCGTTGCTGGCCATCATTCTTATCGACTTGGTTTTAGCTGGCGACAACGCCATCGTCATTGCGCTAGCTGCGCGCAACCTCCCTCCGGAGCATCAAAACAAAGCCATCCTGTGGGGCACTGTGGGCGCCATTGTGATTCGCTCTGCCATGACCGTGGGCGTTGTCTGGCTTCTCAAAATTCCTGGCCTGATGTTGGTAGGAGGCTTGGGCCTTTTATGGATTGCCTACAAGCTCATCACGGATACGTCTGAGGACGAACACCAAGGCGGTACCGCTACAACTTTCTGGGGTGCCATGAAGACCATCATTGTGGCTGACGCACTTATGGGCGTTGACAATGTATTAGGTGTCGCAGGCGCTGCCAATGGTGACTTTACGCTGGTTGTCATTGGCCTGCTCATCAGTATTCCCATTGTGGTGCTGGGCAGCAAATTGGTTTTGCAATTGGTCGAAAAATGGCCAGTGATCATTAATCTGGGTGCTGCCGTTTTGGCCTTTACTGCTGCCCAAATGGTTATCAACGAAAAACTTTTAGACCCCATTTTTGATGGCGGCGAAACCATCAATCTCATAGCCCGTGGTGCAACTTATGCCGTTGCCATTGTCGGAGTTTTGGGATTGGGCTGGTGGGCAACTAGAAAACAGGAGAACCCCGAGACTGAAACTGAAACGGTTTGACAACTTTTTAAACAGGAGAAAATAAATGGAAACATTCATTGTTTACCTAGACGACAAGCAATACGCACTCCAACAAATTGTCCCCATGTTGCCTGCCAAGGGTTCTGAAAATGGCGCAGCAAATTGGATTCTGATTGGGTGCCCGCCAAGACTCAACCGCCATACTGGCCGTTGGTTGACACATTCTGCGCAAAAGAAATGGCGACAAGAATGGACGCGAGAGGCAACTGACGAATTGCTCAACTTGCTCCGAGATTTAGGCAACACCGTTTCAGTCCGAACTGTGGAAGGCCCCCTTGTAGAGTTCACCAAGCAAGTTAAAGGCGAGGTGGGTGTTGCCAGGGTGGTCGATGCACGCAGGCCAAAGTTGTCTGTGAATCTGTCGCCAGTGACCCCAGATCAGCCACAAGAGAAGCCCAACAACTGGACATTGCCGGGCAGTGTCCTAGCCATAGGTGCTGCCATCGTGATGGCCAGCGAATAAAACATTTGGTTCCAATTAAAAGGCCTTCCAGTGATGAGCTGGAAGGCCTTTTTTAGTGCGCTGTATGTTGGCAGCGCATGGCGTGGGTCAAATTACATCGTATCGATGAAACTGCGCAGTTTGTCGCTGCGGCTAGGATGCTTCAGTTTGCGTAGTGCTTTGGCTTCAATTTGACGAATACGCTCGCGCGTGACGTCAAATTGTTTGCCCACTTCTTCAAGCGTGTGGTCGGTTGACATTTCAATGCCAAAACGCATGCGCAACACTTTGGCTTCACGAGGTGTCAGGCTGTCTAAGATGTCCTTCACCACGTCACGCAGTCCGGCTTGCATGGCGGCATCGATAGGCGCTGTGTTGGCGCTGTCTTCGATGAAATCGCCCAAATGGCTGTCGTCGTCGTCACCGATGGGCGTTTCCATGGAGATTGGCTCTTTGGCAATCTTCATGATCTTGCGAATCTTGTCCTCCGGAATCTCCATCTTCTCGGCCAAGATGCTGGCATCGGGCTCAAAGCCAAACTCCTGCAAGTGCTGGCGTGAAATGCGGTTCATCTTGTTGATCGTTTCGATCATGTGAACTGGAATGCGGATGGTGCGAGCCTGATCGGCAATTGAGCGGGTAATGGCCTGACGAATCCACCAGGTGGCATAAGTGGAGAACTTATAACCACGGCGGTATTCAAACTTGTCCACAGCCTTCATCAAACCAATGTTGCCTTCTTGAATCAAATCGAGGAACTGCAAACCTCGGTTGGTGTATTTTTTGGCAATGGAAATGACCAAGCGCAAGTTGGCTTCGATCATCTCTTTTTTGGCATGGCGTGATGAGCGCTCGCCTGCATTCATGCGTTTGTTGATGTCTTTGAGCTCATCCAAAGGCACTACCACGCGCGACTGCAAGTCTGTCAGCTTTTGCTGCAAGTCTTGAACGGGCGGGATGTTGCGGCCCATGACGGTGCTCCAAGGCTTGCCAGCAGCTGCTTGCTTCTCGATCCATTTCAAATCGAGCAAGTGCGACTTAATGCGCTGGTTGGCTTTGTCACGACCACTGAAGTCGGCAATGAACAAGTCTTGGGGGTAGCCACATTTGTCCACAATGATGCGGCGCAATTCGCGTTCTTTTTTGCGCACATCGTCCACATGACCGCGCACCATGTCGCACAGCTTTTCAATGGTTTTGGCCGTGAATCGAATGGTCATCAATTCTTCAGACAACGCGAATTGAGCCTTTTGATAGGCGGGTGTGCCCCAGCCTTCTTTTTCATAGATCTTGTGAACTTGTTCGAACAGCTCAGTGATGCGGTCGAATCTTTCTAAGGCTTGGTTCTTCAACTCTTCCAATTTTTTGGTCAGAGCTTTGGAGCCACCTTTGCCATCGTCGTCATCTGACTCATCGAATTCATCGAAGTCTTCTTCAGCCACGTAGTCATCGGCTTCATTGATGTTAGAAAATCCATCCACCACTGTAGAAATGACGACTTTGCCTGAGCGAATTTCACCCGCAAGGCGAAGAATCTCAGCGATGGTGGCCGGCGATGCGCTGATCGCGGTCATCATGTTCATCAAGCCGCCTTCAATGCGCTTGGCAATTTCAATTTCGCCTTCGCGTGTGAGCAACTCAACGGTACCCATTTCGCGCATGTACATGCGAACGGGATCTGTGGTTCGGCCGAACTCGCTGTCCACCGTAGAAAGTGCAGCCTCTGCAGCTTCTTCAGCTTCTTCTTCGGTTGAGCCTGTTGGGGCGTTGTCAGTGATGATCAAAGATTCGGCATCGGGTGTTTGCTCGTAAACGGCAACGCCCAAGTCGTTCAATGTGGCAATGACCACTTCCATTGTTTCAGCGTCGACCAACTTGTCTGGCAAGTGGTCGGAAATTTCACCGTGTGTGAGATAGCCACGTGTTTTGCCCAACTTGATCAAAGCCTTGAGGCGTTGACGGCGCTTGGCCATGTCTTCTTCCGACAAGACTGTTTCGTCTAGGCCAAACTCTTTCATCAAGGCGCGTTCTTTGGCCTTGCTGATCTTCATGCGAAGGGGTTTGACTTTTTCCGTAGATTCCGGAATAGGTTCGCCGACCAAGTCTTCTTCGATGTCACTCATGTCTTCATGAATGTGTGTTGGATCTGCTTTGGACTTTCGGCCGCGCTTGGCGCCTGCTTCCTGAACTGCTGGCACGGGTGCTGTTGTTTTGCTGGGCTTGACCGCCGGTACTTTCACCGCTGGTGTGACGGCTTTTTTGCCGACCACTTTGGCCACTGGTTCGACAGCAGGCTTTACGGCTGATTTAGCGGCAGCTTTAACATCCGGCTTCGCAGAAGGCTTGGCCAGGGGTTTGGCTGCAATTTTGGAGCTGGCTTTGTTGGCTTCTGGTTTGACAGCCTTGACCGGTGCTTTCGATGGCGTTTTTGCAGGTGCCTTAGGGGGTACTTTAGCGACGATTGTTTTTTTGGATACAGGCACTGAACTGACTTTCTTGGCCGGTGCGGCAGCTTTGGCAGCAGGTTTTGCAACTGTTTTAGCAACAACCTTCACCACTGGTTTGACAGTGGGCTTGGCAGGCTTTTTTGCAGGTGCTTTCACGGGTGCTTTGGCTTTGACCGGACTTGTTTTGGCCGTTGCTTTCAGGGCAGTTTTTGCCACTGGTTTTGCTGCCGATTTAACGACGGGTTTGGCAACGGGTTTGGCAACTTTGATTGCGCCAGACTTGGCTTGTGCTTTAACGGGCTTCTTCGGTTTTTGAGCGGGCATGATGGACCTCAATACTTCAAACTGACTTGGAAACAAACGCTGCGCCACAAACTTCTGGCGCGAGAGGAAATGCAAATAAACACCTGAGGGCAGGTGGCTTCATTTGCAAGGGCAATTGGGCAAGATGGATGGGCGAACATTTGGAATGCAGTCCTTGCGGTGATGTGGCCGTTCCCATGGAGGGAGGTGCGCTGAGGCGGTGGCCGGGTCCGGAGGTGCTGCTGTCGCTCTTGCCTGAAAAATGTATTATACCCAAACAAGGGTGAAAAGTTTAAATAATTTCAGTGCTCATGAGGGTTCGCCGGCGTTGGTGCAGATCGCGCCATTTTTGAAAGGCTTCGGGGCTTTGAATACTTTCAGCCTCTTTGAGTGCTTGGGTTTCAAGCCCTTTCAGACGGTCGATGAGCATCAGGTTGAGCAGCAGTCTAAGCTCTCTGCGGGCTTCTCCAGGCTCACCATCCGTGCTGACTTCGGGTGCGTTGGGCTTGTGCGACCCCATCAATTTTTCAGCCAAATTCGCAAATGAAAGTTGACTTAATTCCGACTGCAGGGCGCCCCAAGCCAAAGGGCCATGGTCATGAAATTGGCTTTCAATCCAACGCATGAGCTCGCCATGTTGTTCGGGTAAATCGCACAACAAGGCATGGTCTTCGGCAGACAAGCCGTCCCACAAGGCCATGTTGGTGAGAATGAGCCGCACAGCATGGTCGGATCGACTGGCAGGTTGGACCCTAGGGCCAAGTGAAGCCATCTGCATGCTGTCCGACCCACCCACCAAGCGCCATTTGCCTTGTGGATCTTGTTGCCAGGTTTTGCCATCAGGTCTGGCCCGTGTTTTTTTCTGAAAATTTGAATTTCTTGCGGGCTCAAAAGGGGACGTCATGCCCTCGGGGTCATAAGGCACACCTGCTGAATTGCTTGGCATGCCTGATACCCCATTGCCAAGACCTGCTTGGAAATTGCCACCTGAAGATACTGCGTTGCGCGGACTGCTTCTAGAAGCTGCAGCTTCTGCTTGTTGAAGCCAAAGTCCGGCTAACTCTGAAGCTTCAAGTTGGATCAACTGCGCTAATTCGGAAAGCAATTGGCGTTTCAAGGCGCCGTCAGGGAGGGCGCGCCAAAGTGGACTGGCGTTGCTTGAAAGATGGGCTCGACCCTCTGCCGATTGCAAATCACAAGCTTCCGAGGCGACTTCGATTAAAAATTTTGAAAGGGGCGTGGCAGTGGCCACGCAAGAAGAAAAAGCTTCTGAGCCTTTTTCTCGAATGTAACTGTCGGGATCGTGCTCTTCTGGCAAGAACAAGAATTTAATGCTTCTCACATCGGTTGCATAAATCAATGCGCCATCAAGGGCTTTGCGAGCGGCTCTTCGGCCTGCTGCGTCACCATCAAAACTGAACACCACAGAATCTGTGAATCTGAAAAGTTTTTGAACGTGATCTGCTGTGCAGGCAGTCCCTAAAGTAGCCACTGCATTGGGAAAGCCCCATTGGGCCAAAGCCACCACATCCATATAGCCTTCAGTGACCAACACATAGCCTGCACTGTGAATGCTATCGCGCGCCTCAAACAAGCCATAAAGCTCGCGTCCTTTGTGAAACACGGGGGTTTCTGGCGAATTCAGATATTTGGGCGTGCCATCTCCCATGACGCGTCCGCCAAAACCGATGCACTCTCCTTTGATGCTTCTAATTGGAAACATCACACGGTCTCTGAATCGATCGTATCGCTTGCCATCTTCCTCATTCACAATGACCAAGCCGCTCTCGGCCAAAAGTGGATCGTCGTACTCAGGAAAAATACTGGCCAAGCTGCGCCAACCCTCGGGTGCATAGCCCAAACCAAAGCGTTTTGCAATTTGCCCAGAGAGGCCGCGCCCTTTCAAATAAGTCACCGCCGTTGGTGCATTTTTTAAATGTTGCTGATACGCGCTGGCCGCTTTTTCTAACATATCACTCAGGCTGGCTTGTTTTTGTTTTTGAGCTGCGGCAATGGCCCTGTCCTGCGGTGAAATGTCCTCTTCAGGCACAACCATGCCAGTTTGTTGCGCCAAATCTTTCACCGCTTCAATGAAGCTCATGCCCGCATGGTCCATGAGAAAGCCAATGGCATTGCCATTTTTTCCGCAGCCAAAGCAGTGAAAAAATTGCTTGGTGGGGCTGACTGTGAAACTGGGAGATTTTTCGCCGTGAAAGGGACAAAGCCCCATGAAATTTGCGCCACCTTTTTTCAGCTGGACGAAGCGGCCAACGACCTCCACCACATCTACGCGGGATATAAGTTCTTGAATAAAAGACTGAGGAATGGCCACACTTGTATTTTCGCCCAAGTTAGAGCGTTCAACAATCTGACTTCAATCAATATTCAGGGTGTGTACGCCAAAGCTGCCTGATTTTTTATCGGCAAAATAATGCTTCAAAGTTTCTTGTACGGTTCTAAAGGCCAATTCGTCCCAAGGGATCTCTGTTTCAGAAAACATTTTGGCTTCTTGAGTTTCAAAACCAGGTTCGAAATGCTCATTTTCCAACTCGGCCAAAAAGTAAAGATGGACCTGGCCCACACGGGGCACGCTCATCACTGAAAAAAGAGAGCCCATTTTGAAATGTGCGCCAGCTTCTTCGGTGGTTTCACGCGCTGCGCCTTCTGAAGTAGATTCACCCAACTCCATGAAGCCAGCGGGAAGTGTCCATTTGCCTTTGCGGGGCTCGATGTTTCGCTTGCAAAGCAAGACACGTTCGCCAAAGTGAGGAACCGTGCCGACGACATTGAGGGGATTTTCGTAATGCACCAAATGACATTCAGTGCAGATGGCGCGTAGCTTGGTGTCGCCATCGTCGGGAAGCCGATACAAAACCGCCGAGCCACAGGCTCGGCAGTGTTTGATCAGTTGACGTTGAAAGCTCAAGCCTTTTTCGCTGGTGCTTTGGTTGCAGGCGCTTTGGAATGTTTTTCGATCAATGCGCGGGCAGTGTCGAGCAACTTGCGTCCGTCGTGACCGCGCTTGTTCATGTCCTCAACCCATTCCACTTCGAGTGCGCGCGACTTGCGGCGGAACTCTTGGGCTTCTGCAGGGCCAACGGTAAAGATGGTGTTGTTTCGATCGCTGGCTGTTTTGCGACCAGGCACGTCACCTTCTTGTTGAACTTTGCCCAACCAACCTGAAGTTTCCAGGCCACTGTTGTTGTCAATGATCTTTTTCAGATCTGGCGGCAATGAGTTGTATTTGGCCTTGTTCATGGCCATCACAAATGTGGTGGTGTACAAACAACCGCCAGCAGGGTCAAACTCGGCGTGGAACTTGGTGAGTTCGTTTACCTTGACGGCAGGCACGACTTCCCAAGGAATCACGGCGCCGTTGATGGTGCCTTTAGACAGCGCATCCGGAATGCCGGGCAAAGGCATGCCAACAGGAGTAGCTCCCAGAGCGCCCATCAATTTGGTCACTTGTCGGGTTGGGGCTCGCATTTTCAAACCCTTCAAGTCGGCCACGCTTCTCACGGGTTTGTCCACCGTGTGAATGACGCCAGGGCCGTGAACTTGCAAGGCGATTAAATGAGTTTCCTTGAACTCATCGGGCGCCATGGTTTGCACATATTCCCAATAGGCTTTTGATGTGGCTTCTGCATTGGTCATGATGAAAGGAAGTTCAAACACTTCAACCCTGGGAAAGCGCCCTGCGGTGTTGCCAGGCAAAGTCCAAACCACGTCGACCACGCCATCACGGACTTGATCGTACAACTGCACAGGCGTGCCGCCCAATTGCATCGCGGGATAAGCTTCAAATTTGATACGTCCGCCAGACTCTTGTTCGACTTTGTTCATCCATGCTTTGTGCATGTTGAGCCACACATTGGACTGAGGGGCCATGAAGGTGTGGAACTTCAGAGTGACAGTTTGTTGGGCAAAACCTGTGATGGCTGGCGCAGCAATGGCAACTGCTGCACCTGACTTTAAGAGCGAGCGACGTTTGATCATGTAAGTCTCCAAAATATGATGCATGAATGTTAACGGATCAAAGCCTCTAAATGAGGCTTCTGATCATGCAACGTATTGAATCAACCACAGGGAAATCCCGGGGAAGAACAATAAGAGGGTGGTTCTGATGGTGTCGCTGATAAGGAAGGGCATCACGCCCTTGTAGCTTTCAGAAATGGGTACATCCTTGGCCATGCTGTTCACGACGTAAACGTTCAAACCGACCGGCGGTGCCAACATGCCAAACCCCACAGTCATGAGCACCATGATGCCGAACCAAATGGCGGTGGGCTCCTTGGCCATGCCAAAGTCGAGACCCATGATCATGGGAAAGAAGATGGGGATAGTAAGCAAAATCATGCTCAGTTCATCCATGACGGCGCCCAGCACCACATAAAACAGCAAGATGACAGTGACGACCATCAAGGGTGCGAGGCCCCATCCGCTGACCACTTCGGCCAACTGATTGGGTACTTGTGTGAGAGCCAGTGAAGAGTTCATGACATCGGCACCAATGAAAATCATGAAAATCATGGCTGAGCTTTCAGCCGTTGCATAAAAGCACAATTTGAATTTGGCCCACGTGATTTCTCGCTTCAGCAAGGCCGCCACAAAGGTGGAAGCGGCTCCGACACCTGCGCCTTCAGTGGGCGTGAAATAACCACCGTAAATGCCGCCAAACACAATGATAAAAATGCTCGCAATAGGCAAAATGCCCGCCAGGGCGGCCATGGAGAATTGCTCAATGTCGTCATCTACTTCGGGCGCTTGTCCGGGAACCACACGCACATAGATGGCGATGGCAATCATGTAGCCCAGCATGGCAATGAGGCCTGGCACCATGGCGGCTGCAAACAACTTCGCAATATTCTGTTCAGTCAAGATGGCGTAAATCACCAAAGGAACTGAAGGCGGAATCAAAATGCCCAAGGTGCCACCTGCAGCCAATGTGCCTGTCGACAAGCGGCCTGAATAGCCGTGTCTTTTCATCTCAGGCAAAGCGACGCCGGTGATGGTGGCTGCTGTAGCAACAGACGAGCCGCAGATCGAACCAAAGGCTGCACTGGCCAACACAGCCGCCATGGCCAAGCCGCCCTTGAAGCGCCCCATGACGCTGGCGGCAAATTGGAACAAGGCCTTGCTGATGCCACCTTGGGTTGCAAAGTGGCCCATCAAAATAAACAAGGGAATGACCGACAGGTCATAACTTGCAAATCGTGCAAAGGCCAAGTTGTTGAGAAAGCTCGAGTAAGGGCCCCAGCCCGTTTGAATCAGATAACCCAGGGTTCCTGCTGAAAACATAGAGACAGCGATGGGAACACGGATGGCCATGAGAACCAGCATGGCACCAAAAATAATCAAACACAGTGTGAGTGCGCTCATGCTGAGGCGCCTGCGGAGTTCGTGAACTTCTCACCCATTAGGGCCTGAGTCAAAGCAATGGCGGCGCTCAGTGCCAACGGGGGCGTCATGGCGGCATACACAATCCACTCGGGGAAGCCCAGCATCATGGAGCCCGATTGGGAAACCCATGCGTTCATACCGCCCAAGTAGGTTCGCCATGTGAGCAAGGCAAATGCAGCGGCCATGAACAAAGCGCCCAGTCTGTCGAGTTGGGCGGTGGTGGCCTCACTGGCCTTGGCTGTGAAAAAGTCCACAATGATGTTGGCCTTTTTGAACTGACACATCGGCATGAACAAAGCAATCGCTGCTCCTGTGGCAACACCGGTCAACTCAAAGTCACCCACGATGGTCTGGCCTGTTGTGTTTCGACCGATTAGGCTATAGCAAGTCATCAAGGTGATGAACGTGAGCAATGCCCCCGATAAAATGCTGCAAAACTTGGCCAGCAATTCGAGTATTTTCAATGTGGACTCCCAAAAAAGGGGATTGCTCCCCTTTTTTATTTCTGTTTATTTGGCAGGATCGACTTTGATGGTCAAAGTGCCAATGCCAGCAACGCGGCCAACCAATGTATCACCTGCAACCACTGCTGCTACGCCTTCAGGGGTGCCTGTGTAAATCAAATCGCCTGGTTGCAACTCCCATGCGGCTGACAAATGTTCAATGGTTTCTGCCACATTCCAAATGAGCTTGGCAACACTGCTGGTTTGACGCATGGCACCATTGACCAAGAGATCTATCTCAGCATGGTTCACATCGCCAGCCTTCTCAATGGGTGTGATGGGGCCAATGGGTGCTGAGTGATCAAATGCCTTGCCAATACACCATGGGCGACCTTGCTTTTTCATTTCGTTTTGCAAATCACGGCGCGTCATGTCAAGGCCCACGGCATATCCAAAAATATGTTTCTCTGCATCTGCTGCTTTGATGTTGCGACCACCCGTTCCGATGGCTACAACCAGTTCAATTTCGTGGTGGAAATTTTGTGTCAAGCTAGGGTAGGGCATGTGGCCTGTTTCGCCCTCATTCACAACCACCAACGAGTCTGTCGGCTTTAAAAAGAAGAAGGGTGGCTCGCGGCCAGTGAAGCCCATTTCTTTGGCATGTTCTTCGTAATTGCGGCCGACGCAATAAATGCGGCGTGCGGGGAATCGATCAGCTCGGCCCAAGACCGGTACGGAAACCACGGGGGCGGGAGAGAAAACAAAGCTCATAACAACCTTTCGTTTAAAACAATTAACACGCTCAAATTCAGTTTTGATAAGTATACTTATTAATTCACGAATCTTTAGCAAACCTCTGATGATAATCCTATGAACAAAAGCTTTGATTTTGCAAAGGCGCCAGGCCATTTGGTGCGCCGAGCACAACAAATTGCGGTGGCCTTGTTCATGGCTGAATTGGCAGGAGAAGATGTCACACCCGTTCAATTTGCGATTTTGAATGCTGTGATGGACACCCCTGGCATTGATCAAATCACTTTGGCAGGACGCGTTGCCTTTGATGCGGCAACATCGGGCTCGGTGATCGGGCGCTTAGAAAGCAAAGGATGGATCAAGCGAGAACCTGATGAAATTGATCGGCGAAGGAAGCTTTTGTGGTTGACCCCAGAGGGCCACACGGCCACGCTCCAAATGAAAACAGCGGTGGAGCGTGTTCAAGAAAACTTACTCAAACCCCTAAGCCAAGACGAATCAGAGCATCTGGCCGCATTGCTGACCAAGCTGGTGGCGGGCCACGAACTAAAGGCTCCCTGAGTTTGATCGGCTTGCTTTTTCAGGCGACTTCAAGTGCGGACAAAAAGTCAGATGCCTGTTAACTTTTGTAGGTGAGCACAAAATGTTCTACCACTGGCGGCGCAGCAAAGAACGGTCCAACGATGGCGCGCCACTCTGTGAACAAAGCTGACTCTCTAAAGCCAATGGTGTGATCTTCAAGGGTGTCCCAGAAAATTTGCAAAATAAATCGATCGGGGCTTTCAATGCCCTTATTGACCTTGGCACCCTGAAATCCATTGGCCTGAGAGATGACTGTTTGAAGACCGCGCGCAATGGCTTCTTCAAACTCAGCTTGTTGGCCGGGCTTGATGCGAATGTCTGCAAGTTCAAGAATCATGATGGTCCTAGATTAAAAAAAATATTTTTGAAATTAAGCTCGGTGCTGTTTGGCAGCCCACAACACAAGCGCCACAAAAGCCAAGCTCACAATGCTCAACGCAAAACTGCCGGCGGCCCAAAAAGTGCTGACCTCAGGGCGACTGCTCAAAGGGCCCAAGCCATGATACGCCCAAAAATATGCGCCCCAAAGACCAACGCCCCACAACATGACGCTGTAAATGATCAAAGGCAGAAGCGTCATTTTGTAACACCGCAATATAAACGCACACACGGCTTGAAGTGCGTCAACCAAATGATGAAGCGCAACCCATCCCAGCACAGAAGCCGCAGCCAGGATGACCGCCGTATCGGTTGAGAATAAGCTGGCTAAAGCATCCTTGCCAATAAGCAACGCGCTGCTCAGTGCCAAGGCCAGTGCCAAAGTTAACTTCAGACCCGTGTGGGCGGCATCTTCTGCACGACGCGGTTCGTTGGCCCCAATCCAAAAGCCAACCCGTGCACTGCAAGCGATGCCTAGCGCCAATGGCACCATGTAAAGCAGAGTGGCAATACTGGTTGCAACTTGGTGGCTGGCTGATGCCACCACACCTTGTCTAGATATAAACAAGGCCATCATGGTGAAGGAAGTGACTTCCACCATCAAAGACAATGCAGCAGGAATTCCCAAGTGCAAAAACGCGCGGATCATTTTCCAGTTAGGTGCTTCCAAGGGCTTCCAAATTTTGAATTTTTGGTAAACCTTTTGGTAGCGCAAAAAACAAAGGCCCATGACCATGAGCCATGTATTCACCACCAAAGTTGCCCAGGCGCAGCCCACAAGGCCTTGCGCCTCCAAGCCCCAGCCACCAAAAGTGAACCAAATTGAAAGAGGAATTTTGATGCCTAAAGATGCAATTTGAAGCGCTGTGACCCAGAACGGCATACCCAGGCTCTGGTTCAGTGTTGAATACATTCGAAACAGCAGGGAAGGACCAACCGCGATCGCCAGAACCTGCAGGTAATTTCGCACATCATTTTGTAAAACTTCAGGCACGCCAGTGGCATTCAGCCAAGGATCAGGAAAGAGCAGGGTCAGGGTACCCAGGACGATGACGGCAACGCACAAGTACAAGGCCTGACGCACGGATTGACCCAGGGCTACATGAGATCCAGCGCCTCTAAGCTCTGCCCAGACCGGGAGCAGCGCGGTGATCAAGCCATTCAAGGCCACATAGATGCTGACGTAAATGGCGGAACCCACCGATAAAGCAGCCAGTGCAGAAGCGTCGTAGCGACCGGCAATGAGGGTGTCGGCAACACCAAAAGCCATCACAGCCAGTTGCCCCACTAAAACCGTACCGGCGTGACGAAGGATGGTGCGCGCTTCAAACATGCCGCAATTCGCGCTCAGGGTTTGGCGGAGATAGAAATCGGCAGGGCTCTGAACAAGACGATGTCTTCGTTGTTGTCTGAGGGACGGCGCACTGTGGCGTGTTGTGTCCAGGCACTTGCATCAACTTCTTGGGTGAATGAAGTCAGAGCCTGTGTGTCGACAATGAGCCATGGACATGGGCTTGCCTCTGTCTGATTTTTATCAGTTCGGGTTGCGACTGGAATCAGTTTGAGATTGCCATGAAATTGAAAAGCTGCGCCTTGCGCCTTGGTCAATCTATAGTAATGAACACAGTCAGTTGCACCCATCATGCTGCGAACTTTGTTAACCAGGGGCGCATAGCTTCTGCCGAAATCTAGCAAGGGCAGCCAAAGTGTCATGACCAAAAGCCAGCACAAGGTGGCACCACTGGCAGGCAGCACCATGCTCTTCCAAAGTGCCGAGCGATGTCTACCGGCTCGCCATCTGACAAGGCCGGCCCAGGCCAGTGTTGCCAAGCTAGCCAAAATGAATGCTGTGAGGGAGAACTGAAGCACAAAACCTGGCGCAAGTCGGGCCACATTGATGGCAGGCTGAGCAGGGAAGCCTGTTTGCATTGACAACCAAACAGTCCAAATGATGAGTGCACCCACGCTGAAAAAGAGCAAGGTAAACCAATCAATGAAAGCGCTGACGCTGCGTTTCAAAGTGGGCAAAGCAAAGGCGGCCAATGTGGCCAATGCAGGCAAACTGATGAGCAGCGCACGATCACTTAGGCCAGACATCCATGTGGTGGCAATGCCCACAAGCATGAACCAAAGAGGCAGCGACAAATGGGGATTGGCTGAAATACTTTTGAGTTGATAGCGCCAACGCCAAAGCGTCCAAAGAGCCAAGGGCCAAGCAGGCCAAGTGAACCACAAGAGCAAACGGGCCATGGCCTGGATTTCAAACAAATGAGACGAGGCAACTCGCCATCGCCACAAGTCCAAGCCACTGGTGATCGCAGCGGAAGCAAGGCAGAAGATCAGGACCCATGCAACATCGACTTTTCTCACGCGCAGAGATTGCGGCTGGCCCGTATTCAGAGCAATCACAATGGCGCCGCCTGCCCCTAAAATCATCGCCAAAGCAGGCGCGCCTGAAAGTGCCAGGCCAATGATGGCGAGGGCAGCGCAAAACAGCGAAATCATTCTTTTGCGAGCCAAGTTGGCCAACGCAAAAAAGAGAAGCGCAGAAAAAGAAAGTTGTGCCAGTGCAGGTGTGGCTTCATGAGAAAGTCTGGCCAAGCCCAAGCAGGCAATCAAGGCAAGCAAACCGCCATCGGCAATGGCCCGTGCGTAGTCTGCAGGTTTGGCTTCGCCACCAAATGCAAAGCTCACGGGTTGAGCTGCCGGTGTTCGTGCAAGGGCGTAAACCGCGTACCAAGTGGCTGCCAGTGTGAGGCCCAGCAAAGCAATAAAGGGCAATTGAGCGGCAGTGTCTAGAGGCAGGCCCTTGGGCGCCAATTGAATGGCCCATGCGCCAAGCCAATAAGGCAAAAGAGCCGCACCGCTGTCTGCTTGCCCAAGCAGCGTTGGCTTTAACCACGACACATTGTCGGAGCCAAACGATTGCGCCAAATTGAACATGAAGCCAAAGGCTTCCATGTCATCGGCTTTCCAAGGCGTGCGGCCCATAAAGCCAGGTAAAACATAGGCTAAGCAAAGCGCCCACACAATCCAGCGTGGCAAACGCCTGACGGCACTTTGCGCCACGATGGCCGGGTTGGAAGAGGTATCTGATGGGTAGGAATTCACAATTCAGACAATAGCAGAGTCAGGTTCAAATTCACAAGTTGAGGCCGAGACAAAAAACAAGGGCAGGCCGGTTGCCCGGACTGCCCTGCGATGGTCACGAGGTGACGCGATGGGAAATTACTTGGTAATGGACGTTTTGCCAAAACGGTTGCGGAACCTCTCAACGCGACCACCCATGTTGTCGACAGATTTTTGGGTGCCGGTGTAGAAGGGGTGTGATTCGCTGGATGTATCGAGTTTGAACAAAGGCAGCTCGCGGCCGTCGTCCATTTTCACCATCTCTTTGGCATTGACGCAAGAACGTGTGACGAACTTGAAGCCGTTAGACAAGTCCAAGAAGCAAACTTCTCGGTAGTTGGGGTGAATGCCTTCTTTCATGATCTATTCCTTGGGTTCAGATGCGACAGCCGCCCTCGGACCATCCGGGGTACTTTTCGCTAAGCACGAGATTATGGCATGAAATCAATGACTTGCATGCCAAATTGGGGCTGAAAGAGCGACTTTTTAGCCGCCGCGACGCATCATGTCGAAGAATTCGACGTTGCTCTTTGTGGCTTTCATGCTTTTGAGGACCATTTCCATGGCCTCAATTTCATCCATGTTGTACATGAACTGGCGCAAGATGCGGGTTTTTTGCAGCACTTCAGGCTGGAGCAACAACTCTTCGCGGCGTGTACCGCTGCGGTTCAAGTTGATCGCCGGGAAGACGCGTTTTTCGTACAGGCGGCGTTCCAAATGGATCTCGCAATTGCCTGTGCCTTTGAATTCCTCAAAGATCACCTCGTCCATGCGGCTGCCGGTATCGACCAGCGCTGTGGCAATGATGGTCAGGCTGCCGCCTTCTTCAACATTGCGAGCAGCACCAAAGAAACGCTTGGGGCGTTGCAAGGCATTGGCATCGACACCACCGGTCAAAACTTTGCCAGAGCTGGGCACCACGTTGTTGTAAGCGCGGGCCAAACGGGTCAGGGAGTCGAGCAAGATGACCACATCTTTTTTCAATTCAACCAAACGTTTGGCGCGCTCAATGACCATTTCGGCCACGTGCACATGTCGTGCCGCTGGTTCGTCAAAGGTGGATGCAATCACTTCTCCGCGCACTGTGCGCTGCATTTCTGTGACCTCTTCAGGGCGCTCGTCGACGAGCAACACCATCAGGTGAACATCGGGGTTATTGGCGGTGATGGCGTGCGCAATGTGCTGCATCATGACGGTTTTGCCAGACTTGGGCTGCGCCACAATGAGGGCGCGCTGTCCTTTGCCAATTGGGGCAATGATGTCAATCACTCGGCTGGTGATGTTCTCGTCGGCCTTGATGTCGCGCTCAAGGCGCATCTGAATGTTGGGGAACAAAGGCGTCAAGTTCTCAAACATGACCTTGTGCTTGTTGTTCTCTGGCAGGTCGCCATTGACCTTGTCAAGCTTGGTGAGAGCAAAGTAGCGCTCTCCGTCTTTGGGAATTCGAACTTCGCCTTCAATCATGTCGCCGGTGTGCAAATTGAATCTGCGCACTTGGCTGGGGCTGATGTAGATGTCGTCAGTGCTGGCGGTGTAGCTGGTGTCGGGGCTGCGCAAGAAACCGAAACCATCGGGCAAGATTTCTAGAACACCGTCGGCAAATACTTGCTCGCCAGCGCGAGCACGTTTTTTAATGATGGCAAACATCAACTCTTGTTTGCGCATGCGGCCTGTGTTTTCAATTTCAAGCTCGTCGGCTTGCTTGAGGACTTCAGACACATGCAGTGCCTTGAGTTCGTTTAAGTGCATGGATTTACCTGCGTAAAGCAACCCTTATGGGTCGATGTCAAAAAAATCAGGGGGAGGAAGGAGGCCGAAATTTCAAACGTCTAGAAACCAAAGCTGGGAAGATGCGTCAAGGGGAGCAAGTAGACGCTGTAGGCTTTTGTCAATTTCTATCTTGAAACTGTGCTGAAACCCTTTGGGGACTCAACGAAGCGGATTATGACAGGATTTTTTGAAGTGTCGCAACTGGGCTTGCCAGCCCCCCAAATAGCTTCAAATTGGGGAGGCTGGCCTCAAAGCGCCTTGGATGGGCGCTTTGGCTTCAAGCCAACTGCTGGTCAATGAATGCGGTTAACTGGGATTTGCTCATGGCCCCCACTTTGGTGGCGGCCAATTGACCATCTTTGAAAACCATCAGGGTTGGAATGCCCCGAATGCCAAATTTGGCGGGGATGTCGCGGTTTTCATCGACATTCATTTTGGTAATTTGCAATTTGCCTTCGTAGCCGGTTGCAACTTCGTCCAAAATGGGGGCAATCATCTTGCAAGGACCGCACCATTCAGCCCAAAAATCAACGATGACTGGCTTGTCCGCTTTGAGCACGTCAGTCTCAAAAGTGGCGTCGGTTGTGTGTTTGATCAAATCGCTGGCCATGGCCTGTTCCTTGTTGAAATTGAAATTACAGCTAAATCGTCTTTGTAAACTTTCTGTATTTTGACAGAAACGAACAAAGTTGCTCACGCATCACTTGATCCAAATCATTTTCACCGCATGGACGTTCCTTCATCTTCCGCTTCAAAGCCCTTGGACCTGTCTGTGGCGGTCGTCGGGGGCGGGCCCGCAGGCCTGATGGCTGCTCAGGTTTTGTCGAGTTTGGGCCATTCTGTCCATCTGTTTGATGCCATGCCTTCAGTGGGGCGAAAGTTTTTGTTGGCAGGGAGAGGGGGTCTGAATCTCACGCACTCAGAGCCTTTCCATCATTTTGTGAATCGTTATGAGGCTCACACCCCTCAGCTCGAACCCATTTTGAGTGAGTGGGGCTCTGATGAACTGAGGGCTTGGGCTCAGAATTTAGGCGTTGAAACTTTCGTTGGCAGTTCCGGACGTGTTTTCCCCACAGAAATGAAAGCCGCTCCTTTGCTGAGAGCGTGGTTACATCGCTTGCGCCATCCTGCAACAGGCAAGCCCGTTGAATTTCACATGCGCCATCGGTTAACAGGTTTGCAAGCGATGTCCGCTGACAAAGGCAAAGACAACTGGACTGAATTAAGTTTCGAGGTGCGCCATCTCTCGTCGCCTGAGCTTGAGATGCGCAAAGTCAAAGCCCAAGCTTTGGTCTTGGCGCTTGGCGGGGGAAGTTGGGCTCGGCTGGGCTCTGACGGTGCATGGGCACCTTGGTTAACTGAAATGGGCGTACCAGTGAACGCTCTGATGCCCTCCAATTGCGGCTTTCATGTGGCCGGCAGAGAAGGGCAGGGTTGGACGCCGTTTTTCTTGGCGCGTTTTGCGGGTCACCCTCTTAAGTCAGTCGCCATGGAGTGGGTCCATGCCAATGGGCATGTCATGAGGCGCCAGGGAGAGTTTGTGGCCAGCACCTATGGCGTGGAAGGCAGTTTGATTTATGCCGCCTCAGCAGATTTGCGCAAGGCCATTCAAGCGCAAGGGCTGGCTGAAGTCAAATTGGATTTATTGCCCGATTGGACCTTGGAAAAAGTCATTCATGAGGTTTCACATCCTCGGGGCTCGCGCAGTTTGTCTTCACACCTCAAGGGACGACTTGGCATCGAGGGCGTCAAGATGGCCTTGCTGAACGAACTGCTTTCAACTCATACCTTGCAAGATCCAGCCCAACTGGCCTTGGCCATCAAAGGCTTGGCAGTGAAGCTTACAAAGCCAAGGCCCATCGATGAAGCTATCAGCAGCGCGGGGGGCGTAACGTGGCAGGGGCTCGATGCAGGGCTGCAAACCAAGGCTTTGCCAGGGGTGTTTTGTGCCGGTGAAATGTTGGATTGGGAAGCGCCAACGGGCGGCTATTTGCTCACTGCCTGCTTGGCCACGGGGGTGAAAGCTGCAAAAGCCTTGCACGCGAAAATGAAAGGTGACGAGCCTTGACCCCGGCACTGACTCTGCAGTTAGAGCTGCTTGGTTCCCCACCTGACTCGGTTGGCCGCTTTACCATGCGGGAAGGCCCGTCGAGTGCTATTGTAAGACACCGATAGAATCAACACATGTCTTATCTTGTTCTGGCACGCAAATACCGTCCTCGCAACTTCACTGAAATGGTGGGGCAAGAGCATGTTGTGCAAGCCCTGACCAATGCCCTTGTGCAACAAAGGTTGCACCATGCTTATTTGTTCACGGGCACCAGGGGCGTTGGCAAGACCACAGTCTCTCGCATTTTGGCCAAATCACTCAACTGTCAGGGCACTGACGGGCAGGGCGGCATCACGGCCGAGCCTTGTGGTGTTTGTCAGGCCTGTCGGGACATTGATTCAGGTCGCTTTGTCGATTACACGGAGCTTGATGCCGCCTCCAATCGGGGTGTCGATGAGGTTCAAAGTTTGCTTGAGCAGGCGGTGTACAAACCGGTTCAGGGGCGCTTCAAGGTGTTCATGATCGACGAGGTGCACATGCTGACCAATACGGCCTTCAATGCCATGTTGAAAACGCTGGAAGAGCCGCCTGAGTACCTTAAGTTTGTGTTGGCTACTACCGATCCCCAAAAAGTGCCTGTCACTGTTTTGTCTCGGTGTTTGCAATTTAATTTGCGGCCCATGGCGCCAGAAACAGTGTTTGAACACCTTACGAAGGTTTTGGCGCAAGAGAGCTTGCCCGCCGAGCCTCTGGCGCTGAAGTTGTTGGCCCGAGCCGCCAGAGGGTCCATGCGCGATGCACTGAGCCTGGCCGATCAAGCCATTGCATTTGGCAGCGGTCAATTGCAAGAAGCCACGGTTCGTTTGATGCTGGGCAGTGTCGACCGCAGTCATGTCATGGGCCTCATTGACGCGCTAGCACGGGGCGATGGTGCCACGGTCGTTGCAATTTCTGAGGGCCTTCGACTCAATGGTTTGTCTGCTGCTTCGGCCTTGGAAGACATGTCGATGGTGTTGCAACGCATGGCCGTGTTGCAAGCAGTCCCCAGTGCTGCTGCTGAATCGGACGACCCAGATCACCAAGAAATGTTGCGTTTGTCAGAGGCCATGCCCGCCGATGAAACGCAGTTGCTCTACAGCTTGTGTTTGCACGGCCGTGCAGAATTGGGCTTGGCGCCCGATGAGTACGCTGCGCTCACCATGGTCTTGCTGAGGCTACTGGCTTTCAAGCCCAAAGCCCATCAAGCTCATGCAACTCATGAGGCGCAGGCGCCTGCGGCTCAAAAAAAAACTTTAGCGACAGCGCCACCTAGTTCAGCACCCTCTAATTCAGCGCCCGTGCAGCAGGCTTCGTCGTCTGCGCCCCCTGCGGCTCACAAGCCTGCAGACGACGTGCCTGTGTCAGACGATCGCATGGTGCCTATTCAAGTCAAAAATTTGCCTGTTCGTCAAGCCAGTGAACCGTCAGAAAGAACAGCGCCGAAAGTGTTGGTCGCCACAGAGGAAGGCCATTTTTGGACTCAAACAGTTCGTCAATTGGTGGCCACTGAAGCTGTAACGGCCTTGGTGCGTGAATTGGCCTTGCAATCGCAATTGATTGCACGCGATACCGATCAATGGCATTTGAGAATTGACAGCGAATCCCTAAACCAAGGTACTGCGCGCGAGCGTTTACAAGCCGCATTGAACGCCGCAGGGTTTGCTGTCAAGTTGGTGGTTGAAATTGGCAAAGTGACTGATTCACCTGCACAGCGGAACGCCGCTGATTTGGCTGAAAAGCAAAAAGCGGCTGAAGATTTAATTCATTCAGATCCCATGGTGCAAGCCATGGTTGAAAATTTTGGCGCCAAAATAGTGCCCGGCACAATCAAGCTTATTTCTTAAATTCAACGGAAGGAAAAACATGTTCAACAAAGGTCAACTCGCTGGCTTGATGAAGCAAGCTCAAGCCATGCAAGACAATATGAAGAAAGCCCAAGACGAATTGGCTTTTGTCGAAGTGGAAGGCGCATCTGGCAGTGGCATGGTCAAAGTTTTGATGACCTGTAAACATGCGGTCAAACGTGTCACGATCGACCCCTCATTGCTGGCAGACGACAAGGACTTGTTGGAAGACTTGGTAGCCGCCGCCTTCAACGATGCTGTCCGACAAGCAGAGGAAGTGTCTCAACAGAAAATGGGCAAGTTGACGGCCGGTTTACCTCCCGGCATGAAGTTGCCTTTCTAATTTTCTGAAGTCATGCAAAAACCCAATGCCCATGCACTGGATGCGCTCATTCAAGCGCTGCGGGTTTTGCCGGGAGTTGGTGCCAAGTCTGCCTCTCGCATGGCATTTCATTTGATGCAACACGAGCGCAGTGCTGCGCTGCATTTGGCAAAAGCTTTAGAGCACGCTTGCGACAACGTCAAACATTGCACCACCTGTCACACACTCACTGAAGAAGATGTTTGCAGCATGTGTGCCGACCCTGAGCGCAATCGGACTCAGCTGTGTGTGGTGGAAACGCCTGCAGACCAAGCGGCCATTGAGAGAACTTCTACTTTCAAGGGCTTGTACTTTGTTCTCATGGGCAAGCTCAGTCCCCTAGATGGCATTGGACCGAACGACCTTGGATTTGCCAAACTGTCAGAGCGTTGCAATGACGGTCAGGTGGAAGAAGTTATTCTGGCTACCAATTTTACGGGCGAGGGCGAGGCAACAGCGCACGTCATTGCTGAAATGTTGAAGAAGCGAGGCTTGCGCGTCACGCGGCTGGCCAGAGGCGTACCTGCTGGAAGTGAACTTGAATATGTCGATTTGGGCACCATCGCCCACGCACTGGTCGATCGTCGCTGAGCGCCTTGCAAGTTTGAATACTGAGTTCTCAGTGTTCTTCATTACGTAATTACCCGCTTGGGATGTTTCCCGATGCGCCAAGACCGATACCTTTGTATGCTGATCTCAGCATTGATGGGAACTCTTCAAGGGGTATTGGCGTGTTACAAAAGCTCAGGCGGCGTGAATTTTCAGCATTGGCCATGGCCGGTGTTGTGCTGGCGCCTGACTTGGCTAGAGCTGCCGTCTCGCCTCAAAAAGTCAGCATTGCAATGGCCGCCAAAACCAGTTTGTTTCATTTGCCTGTGGTCCTGGCTGAGCAATTGGGCGCGTTCAAAAACGAGGGTCTGCAAATTGATTGGCTTGAATGTGAATCGGGCCTTCAAGCGGTTCAACTGGCCCTGAATGGGCAAGCAGATGTGGTGTCAGGCGCTTTCGAGCACACCCTTGATTTACAAGCGCGTGGCTTAAATTACCGCGCCTTTGTGTTGCAGGGCAGAGCGCCCCAAATCAGTGTGGGCTTGGCTACACGAAAAGCGCTGACAATGAAATCATTGGACGACCTCAAATCTGTCAAGATGGGTATTTCATCTTTAGGTTCTGGCACGCATTGGGTAGCGCAGCAGTGGCTATTGAAAGCAAAGCTTGCAGCCGAGAACGTTCAGTTCGTTGCATTAGGCTCTGCCACAGGGCAGTTGTTGGAAGCTGTCAAAACGGGCTCGGTTGACGCTTTGTGTCACACCGATCCTGTCATGCACTACCTGGAACAAAAAAATGAATTGCGTCTCTTGGCTGAGACGCGATCGCTGATCAGTACGCAGCGAATGTTTGGCGGCCCCATGCTTTCTGCTTGCTTGTTTGGCAGGGGTGAGTTTTTGCAAAAACGTGCTGATGTTGCTCTGACCTTGACCAAGGGAGTCGTCAAAGCATTGCAGTGGCTCAAAACCGCAGGGCCTTCCGATATTCTGAAAATGGTGCCCTCTCACAATTGGATGGGCGACCGTGCGATTTACCTAGGCGCTTTGGAAAATGTGCGCAACAGCTACAGCTTGGATGGCATGTTTTCCACAGAGTCCTTGCAAACGGCTTGGCGTGCCAGAGCCAGTCGCGTTAGCTCCGACCGGGCCAATTGGACCACCTTGGCTAAAACCTATACCAATGAATTTGCGCTAATTGCGCAACGTAAAGTCAATTCCTGACTGAAGAGCTGGGGGATTTTGGTTTGGCAGTTTTTGGGGCGGATGGCTTTGATTGGGCTTTGGCTTGCTTCGCATTGGGAGCGCCCGCTGAAGCTTTCACACCTTTGTTGACGCTCGACTTCTTGCTTGTATTTTTACTTCCGCGGGAACTGGCTGTGGTCGGTACCAAAATGGCAATAGATTGCCCCGGTTTGAGTGCCACAGGCATCTTCAATTTATTCCAAGCGGCAATGTTTGAAGGTGAAACGTCATGACGGCTTGCAAGCGTGGCCAAAGTGTCGCCTTTTTGAACTTTGACCATCATGCGGCGCAAAACAATTTCGGGCGCAAAAGAAATCATGGCGTTGTCGGCAAGATGTTCAGTGACGTCGGCGTCGAGGGCGCCTTGTCTTGCAACCAACAAGGTAGAGCCTTTTTTGACTTGCATGCCGCTTGGAATTTGATTCACAGCGCGAAGTTCGGCTTCGGTCATTTTGACCAGTTTGCTGACCTCCGAAACCTTCATGGTCTTGGGCACAGACCAAGCGGTCCAAGTGGCCAATTGTTTTTGCGCATGCTCTTCGAGTCGGCGCTGGAACCGGTCAGCGTTGTCCCAAGGTAGCAAAATTTCAGGTGTGCCTGCAGCCAAAATAACAGGTCGGCTCATGGACGGATTTAAAGCTTTGAAATCTTCCAAGCTGACACCTGAAAAATTGGCCGCCAATTTGACATCGATGTCACGTGTGATGCTGACAGATTTGAAATATGGGTGGTTCTGAATGAGCGGCAGCCGCACATTGAAATTTTGGGGCTGCGCAATGATGTTTTTAACGGCCTGCAACTTGGGTACGTAATAACGTGTTTCGTTAGGCATTTTCAATTCTGAATAGCTCAGTCCTAGTCCGGCTGCTTTGTTTTTGGCCAATGCGCGTCCCACACTGCCTTCCCCCCAGTTGTAGGCTGCCAAAGCCAAGTGCCAATCGCCAAACATGCCATAAAGTTTTTGCAAATAGTCAAGGGCTGCGCGGGTCGACTCAACCACGTCGCGACGTTCATCCCTGAAAACGTTTTGTTTCAAATCGAAGTATTTGCCAGTGGCGGGCATGAATTGCCACATGCCTGCTGCTTTGGCCGAAGAGACCGCTTCAGGGTTAAAGGCCGACTCGATGAAGGGCAATAAGGCCAACTCTGTGGGCATGTTTCTGCGTTCAAGTTCCTCAACAATGTGAAACAAATATCTTCTGGAGCGCTCTGTCATTCTCACCATGTAGTCGGGACGCGCTGCGTACCAAACTTCGCGGTCTTTCACCAGATCATTTTCAAGATCGGGCATGGCAAAGCCTTGGCGAATTCGCACCCAAATGTCAGCAGGGGGTTCAGTGACATCGTCGATTTTGGCCTTGGCGATAGGCGCATTAAGAGGCGCAAGCAATTGAGGAGGCGTCGTAGCAGTGGGCGGTATCGCTGTGGTTGTTGCAGTGGTAGACGTAGAAGCATTTTCAGCTGCTGTGCTGATGTCCGCAGGATTTGTTTCAGCTTGTTTCTGAACATTGGCGCAGCCTGTCAAAAACAGAGCAAGACACAGGCCTAGCTTGATCTTCAGGCTGATGCCCTTGTTGGTGTGGTTCATTTGTAGTCGTTTTTCCAGAGTCGCAGATGGGCAAAAATATCTGCTTCATTGTCTTTAACCTGCGGTGCAAATTTTTTGACCGCACCGATCACCGCTGGCGAACGGGTTCTTAAGAAAGGGTTGATTTGCAACTCGTTGGCCAGATTGGCGGGCAGGGTGGGCAAATTCAGAGCCCTTAGGTCCTTGCAATGTTTGACATAGGTTTGCAGACTTAAATTCTGTGGCTCTACGGCACTGGCAAATTTCAAATTGCTCAGTGTGTACTCGTGGGCGCAGCAAACGCGCGAAGTACCTGGCAATGCGGCCAACCGATCCAATGAATCGAGCATCTGCTGTGCAGTGCCCTCAAACAAGCGACCGCAGCCACCAGAGAAAAGCGTGTCACCACAAAAAAGCAGAGGTTCTTGGCCGTCGGGCTCTGCGAAGTAAGCAATGTGTCCCGCAGTATGACCCGGCACATCCAATGTTTGAAAATTCAAGCCAAGCCAGCTGAATTGGTTTCCTTGCGCTAAGGCTTGAAATTCGAAGGGCAATTTTTCGTGAGCCGGCCCATAAACCTTGGCGCCCCAATGTTGCTGAAGCTTTGCCACGCCCCCCGTATGATCACCATGGTGATGCGTGACTAAAATGCAATCCAGTTTGTGATTGTTTGCAGCCAACCAGTTGTCAACGGGCGTTGAATCACCCGGGTCAACAACCAAAGCAAGGCCTTGGTGTTGCAACAGCCAAATGTAATTATCGGAGAATGCGGGCAGCGGTATTAGGTTCATGACTCTTCCTATTATAGAAACCACCTCAATGGCGCAAGATTGGCGTCAATGGTTGGCTACGCCAGCAGGGTCTTATTTGTTGAGCTGGGAGCAATCTCAGGTGGATGCATTGGTGTCAGATATCTTTGGCTACCATGCACTTCAATTGGGCATGCCCGAGTTAGTGGGCTTGCGAGCCAATCGCATGCCCCATCAGTGGCTCGCTCTGTCAGAAACCCATGCATTGCCAGAGGGGCAGGATTTTCAGTTTGCCGCCCACAGCATCGCGCTGCCATTTAAGGCCGACAGTTTGGATTTGCTGGTCATGCCGCACAGCTTGGAATTAAGTTTGGATGCGCATGCCACTTTGCGTGAGGCCGAGCGGGTCTTGGTGCCTGAGGGCCATTTGCTGATCACCGGTCTCAACCCAACCAGCCTCTGGGGTTGGCGCCACAAGCGTGCTCAATGGTACAGGCGCTGGGGTTTTAAGGGCCTTAGCTCTCCTGCTTGCGATGAGTTGATTGGCTATTGGCGACTCAGGGACTGGCTTCGACTGCTGGGCTTTGAAGTCAAAGTGAGTCAATTTGGGTGTTGGCGGCCTGCGCTGGACAAGCCGAAATGGTTCGACCGTTGGGCTTTCATGGACAAATTGGGCGCCAACTGGTGGCCTATTTTGGGCGGGGCGTATGCCATTGTGGCTGTGAAAAAGGTCCCGGGCGGGCGTATTTTGGGTGCGACTTGGAAGCAACGCAGGCCTCAAACCAAGGCTGCTGTCACTCTGGCGCGGCGACAAAACCAAACTCAAGGCGACGCGGGTGTCCAAAGAAAGAGTGAATGTGAATCACGTTGAAATTCATACGGATGGCGCTTGTAAGGGCAATCCGGGGCCGGGGGGCTGGGGCGTACTGATGCGATCCGCCGAGCATGTTCGAGAAATTTTTGGGGGTGAGTTAGACACCACCAACAACCGAATGGAGTTGACGGCGGTGATCGAAGCCTTGCTTGCCTTAAAGCGTCCCTGCAAGGTCACACTGTTTTTGGACAGTGAGTATGTTCGAAAGGGCATTACCGAGTGGATTCACGGCTGGAAAGCGAGGGGGTGGCGAACCGCCGCCAAGCAACCCGTTAAAAATGCCGATTTATGGCAAAAATTAGACCTTTTGGTTGCAAATTCGGGACACCAAATTGATTGGCGGTGGGTCAAGGGGCACGCCGGCGACCCCGGCAATGAAAGGGCGGATGCACTGGCCAATTTAGGTGTCGACAAAGCCCTGGGCAGGAGTTAGTCAGAGAAACCCAACAACTGTTACATTTCCAAACTGTTTTGGATCTGTTCGGAATCTTTGATGTCTTTCAAAAAACCTTATCTCCCGCTTGCGCTCATCGGTCTGGTCCTTGCAGCTGGTGCCGCTTGGTGGTTTCAAAATAAACCTGCAGCGCCAAAGCCAGAGGTTGCTGCTGCTGGCAGCGCCCCTAACAGCGCTGCTCACCCTGCCCCCTCTGCGGCTGCGGCACCTGGCGCTGGCGGTGCTGCGCCAGGTACGGGAGCGCCTCAAAGACCACCTGCAGTCGAGGTTGCCAAGGTTGAAAAAGCCATGTTGGTGGACGAGACCCAATCGGTTGGCAGCTTGCGTTCGTTTCAAGGTGTGATGTTGCGACCCGAGGTCGGCGGCCGAGTCAGTCAGGTGCTGTTTAAGGATGGACAAAAAGTTAAAAAGGGACAGATCTTGGTCCAATTTGACGATCAACTGCCTGCTGCTCAGGTGGCTCAGTCCAAAGCTGAGTTGTCCATTGCACAAGCCAACCACAAGCGCAACCAAGAACTTG